>Ga0129314_1000659_pt1 | contig 33471 bp, 46 predicted proteins | sample O1111metagenome_FD_94431 | JGI IMG/M metagenome (GOLD analysis project Ga0129314, IMG submission 94431) | Orangutan individual fecal microbial communities from fecal samples from Wisconsin, USA - O1111 metagenome | ecosystem: Host-associated > Mammals > Digestive system > Large intestine > Fecal... | reverse complement strand
CGTTCCCTTATTCCTCCGGGGGTTCCGCCATGCGGGGCGGTGGATGACGCGGCCCAACCGTTCCCTTATTCCTCTGGGGGTTCCGCCATGCGGGGCGGAGGATGACGCGGCCCAACCGCTCCCTTATGCTTTCGGAGTTTCCGCCATGCGGGGCGGTAGATGACGCGGCCCAACCGTTCCCTTATTCCTCTGGGGGTTCCGCCATGCGGGGCGGTGGATGACGCGGCCCAACCTGTCCGTCCGTGCGGCCGGGGAATTTTGTGTTGAGACATTCACAAGGATCAGACAAATTTTCTGTCATTTCTTTAGAAATTTCTGATTCTCCCTTTTTCAATCGGATAAAAACTATTCACAGTTCATTAAAAATGGTAAAATAGAAAAGTCTGAAAGGAGGGTTGACGGCGGTCGCCGTCCCGGCCGTCCGTCGATGATGCAGAGCGGACGCAGCCCCCTCCCACGGCACAGCTTTCCCGGCATCCCCTGCTCCAATTGACCATGAGAGGAGGATTTCCCCAATCATCCGTCCCACCCCGCCATGATGCAAGGCGCGGGGATACAGCACCCGGTTTTCGGGCCATGAAGACAGAGAAAGAGAGTGAGTAGAGTTATGTTTGCAACCCTGATCGGAAATATCAGCGGCTTTATGTATGGAAAGCTGCTCATTATCCTGCTGCTGGCCGTTGGCCTCTATTTTACCTTCCGCACCAAGTTTGTCCAGTTCCGGCTCTTTAAGGAGTCGATTGCCGTCGTGATGGAAAAACCCGAAACCGAAGGCGCCATTTCCTCCTTTCAGGCGCTGATGGTCTCAACCGCGTCCCGCGTCGGCACCGGCAACATCGTCGGAATTTCCACCGCCATCTGCCTCGGCGGATACGGCTCTGTGTTTTGGATGTGGCTGATTGCGATCATCGGCGGCGCTTCCGCCTTTATCGAGAGCACTCTTGCCCAAATCTATAAAAAGAGAGATCCCGAGGGCGGCAGCTACGGCGGCCCCGCCTACTACATCGAAGCGGCCCTGCACAACCGTCCGCTGGCCGTGCTGTTCTGCATCAGTTTGCTGCTTACCTACGCCGGCGGCTTCAATATGCTTGCCGCCTATAACCTGCAGTCCACCTTCAGCGTCTACAGCTTTTATAATCCCACCGTTACCCCCTGGGTGATCGGCGCGATTCTCGCGGTGCTGGTGGGTTACTGCATCCTCGGCGGAGGCAAGCGTATCGTCAAGGTTACCTCGGCCCTTGTGCCGATTATGGGCTGCCTTTATGTCCTGGTCGCCCTGCTGGTGACGATCATGCATATCAATCTGGTACCGTCGGTCTTTGCCCGCATCTTTGCCGAGGCTTTCGACGTGCAGGCCATCTTCGGCGGCTTCGCCGGTTCCTGTGTCATGTACGGCATTAAGCGCGGTCTCTTCTCGAACGAGGCGGGCGTCGGCTCCGCCCCGAACGCCGCGGCTTCGGCCGATGTCAGCCACCCGGTGAAGCAGGGCCTCGTGCAGATGCTGTCGGTCTTTATCGATACCCTGCTGCTCTGCACCTGCACCGCTCTGATGTGCCTCTGCTCCGGCGTCACCCCGGCTCCCGAGCTTGCCGGCGCTCCCTATGTGCAGGCGGCGCTCACCGCTTCGTTTGGAGCGATCGGCCCGGTCTTTATTACCATTTCGATGGTTCTTTTCGCCTTTACCACCCTGCTTGGCAACTTCTTCTATGTGGATAAGTGCCTCGCCTATGTCATGAAGCGGATGCCCGGCAAGACCTTTATGACCATCTTCCGTCTCTGCGCCGCCCTCGTTATCTTTGTCGGCGCGGGTCTGAGCATGGGCCTGGTCTGGGATCTCGCCGACGTTCTGATGGGCATCATGGCCATCATCAACCTGCCGGTGATCTGCCTGCTCGGCGGGCCTGCGGTCGCGGCGCTCAACGATTACATCGCCCAGCAGCGCGAAGGCAAAAAGCCTGTATTTAAGGCCGCCGCCATCGGACTTAAGGAAAAAACCGACTTCTGGAACTGATTCCATTTTTGAAAAACCCGCACTGCCCGCCCGGGGAAACCGGGCGGGCAGTCTCTTCCGCCAAACAAGGCACTGGAGGTTTCTATGTATCCACGTCTTCGAATCAATCTGGCGCACCTGCGCCGCAACGTCCGGACCCTTTCCCGGCTCTGCGCACAGCACGGCATCCGCATAACCGGCGTCACCAAGGTTTTCCGCGGAGATCCCATCATCGCGGACATCCTGGTACAGGGCGGCATTTCGATGCTGGGGGATTCCCGCGTCGCCAATCTGCGCCGTCTGGAGGGACTCCCCGCCGAAAAATGGCTGATCCGTCCTCCGATGCTCAGCGAGACGGAGGATCTGGTACGTTTCGCCGACGCCTCGCTCAACTCCGAAATCGAGGTGATCCGGGCAATTGACCGTGAGGCGCTGCGGCAGGGGCGGCGGCACAAGATCATCCTCATGGCGGATCTCGGGGATATCCGCGAAGGGTACGTCGATTACGGCGAACTGCTCGCCGACGCGCGGGAAACCGCGCTCATGCGGGGAGCCGAGCTTTATGGTCTGGGGGTCAATCTCACCTGTTTCTCCTTTGTTCAGCCCGACGCCGGAAAAATGGCCGAGCTGTGCGCTCTGGCACAGCGCATCTCCGACGCGGTGGGATTTCCCCTGCCGGTTGTCAGCGGCGGAAATTCCGCCACCATCGACCTGATGCTTCGCGGCGGCATCCCCGAAGGAGTCAACAACCTGCGGCTCGGCGAATCGGTCCTCTTCGGCAAGGAACGCGCTAAATACCAGTTCCTGCCCGACACCTTCTGTGATGTGTTTACGCTCGAATGCGAAATTGTCGAGCTGAAAGAGAAGCCCTCCCTCCCATGGGGGCAGATCGGGGTTGATTCCTATGGGAACCGGCCCTCCCCGGTTGATCGCGGCCCGCACCGGCTCAAGGCGGTCTGTGCGCTGGGGAAACAGGATTTTGACGCGGAGACCGCCCTTCCTCTGGACCCCGGAATCCTGATGCTGGGGGCCAGCTCAGACCACCTGATGCTTGACCTCACCGACAGCGAACGCTCCTACCATGTGGGGGATTCCGTCGCCTTGCAGCTTGGATATTTTTCCACCATGCGTGCTTTTACCTCTGATTATGTCGAAAAGGTTTATGAGGACCAGCTTTAAAACTTTCACACCCGGCAGCGGAAGTCTTTCGCTGCCGGGCATTTTCATCCCCCCGGTTTCGGAGGGCGAACCCTTTTCCCTCTCGGGCATAGGATGAACAGAGGCCTCTTATGGCCCCTTAAATCCTTTGAACGAGGTACAAACCATATGAATATTTATCAGGGAGACTGCTGCCAGCAGCACTGTTGTCCGCCTCCTCCTTGTTGCCCGCCGCCCCCCTGCTGTCCGATCCCGGGACCTCCCGGGCCTCCCGGACCTCCCGGACCTCCCGGGCCCAGAGGCTTCTTGGGGCCGACCGGGCCGACCGGCGCAACGGGCGCAACAGGTGCGACGGGTGCCATGGGCCCCACCGGGCCGACGGGTGCGACAGGTACGACAGGCGCCACTGGCCCCACTGGGCCGACGGGTGCCACTGGCCCCACTGGTCCCACCGGGCCGACCGGCGCAACGGGTGCGACGGGTGCCACTGGCCCCACTGGTCCCACCGGGCCGACCGGCGCAACGGGTGCGACGGGTGCCACTGGCCCCACTGGTCCCACCGGGCCGACCGGCGCAACGGGTGCGACGGGCGCCACTGGCCCAACTGGCCCAACTGGACCCCGTGGACGCAGTGTAATTGTAAACAGCACCTCGACCGGAGATGCCGGCACAAATGCGGTCGTAACCGATAGCGGAGATGAAAATCTGGGCCTCCTCAACTTCACTATCCCGCGCGGAGCCACCGGGCCGACCGGCGCAACGGGCGCAGCAGGTGCGACTGGCCCCACCGGGCCGACCGGCGCAACAGGCGCGACAGGCGCCACTGGCCCCACCGGGCCGACCGGCGCAACGGGCGCGACTGGCCCCACTGGTCCCACCGGGCCGACCGGCGCAACGGGTGCGACGGGTGCCACTGGCCCCACTGGTCCCACCGGGCCGACCGGCGCAACAGGCGCGACGGGCGCCACTGGCCCCACCGGACCGACCGGCGCAACAGGCGCGACGGGTGCCACTGGCCCCACCGGGCCGACCGGCGCAACAGGCGCGACGGGCGCCACTGGCCCCACCGGACCCAAAGGCGACACCGGTGCGTGCTGTGATTGCCCCTGCGTCCAGCAAATGCTGCACTTGATCCAGCAGATCATTACTCTCTATCCCAATGATACGCTCTCGATTGCAATGGAAAATGGAAATAATACCAGCGGCAGGCCGGGCAGCCTGCTTCCTGCAACCAATCCCGGTCTCTTCGAACTGCTCGATAGCCATGGCCGGCCGCAGGAAGCGGTTTCTGTCTGCCGGATCGCCTCAATCCGGGTGACCAGCGCCGCCTACAACGATGCGATCACCTATCTTTCCGCCCCAATCCCCGCCCCTCAGGACTGCGGTGCCAGCTGCGAGGCTGCCGTCCGCGCCTATCTGCCGGCGGGCACCGTCAATGCCTCTATCAAGGCGGGCGGCCAGACGGTCGCGCAGGGAACCGTGCGGCAAAACCAGTTCGGCGTTCTGGTTATCGTCGGACCCAACAACAGCAACCCCGCGTTTGTTTCCACCTGCAAGGCGGAAATTCTCAGGAAATAGCCCGGCCTTCGGACTCGAAAGCCTAAAAAAGGAGCTGCTTCAAAAGAAGCAGCTCCTTTTTGGAAGGACAAATTACACCAGCTCGATGATTGCCATCTCAGCCGCGTCGCCGCGGCGGGGGCCGGTGCGGATAATCCGGCAATATCCGCCGTTCTGATCCTTGTACTTGGGGCCGAGCTCGTCGATGACCTTCTTGGCCACCGTCTCCTTGGTGATGAAAGAAAAGACCTGACGCTTGGAATGCAGGTCGCCGCGCTTGGCGGTGGTAATAATCTTTTCCGCCGCCGAGCGGACCTCCTTCGCGCGGGTGACGGTCGTCTCAATGCGGCCGTTCTCCATCAGGTAGGTCACCATCGCCCGGAGCATCGCCATGCGATGATCGCTGGTTCTGCCGAGTTTTCTTGTGCCTGGCATTGTATTTCACTCCTTACATGAGTTGTCTTTGGACCAAAGAGGGATTACTCCTCTTCCCTGCTCAGATCAAAGCCGAGCGACTGGAGCTTGGCAATGACCTCCTCGAGCGACTTCTTCCCGAGGTTTCTGACCTTCATCATTTCCTCGGGCGACTTGTTGACAAGATCGCCAACGGTGTTGACCCCCGCGCGCTTGAGGCAGTTGAATGCCCGCACCGACAGGTCAAGCTCTTCAATTGTCATCTCAAGGGCCTTCTCCTTGCTCGAGTCTTCCTTCTTTTCAAGGATCTCGGTCGAGAAGGTCTCGTCGGACAGATCGACGAAGTGGTTGAGTTGTCGATTGAGGATCTTGGCCGCCAGACTCACGGCTTCCTTTGCGGAAATCGTGCCGTCTGTCCAGACCTCCAGGGTCAGCTTGTCATAGTCGGTAATCTGCTCCACACGGGTGTTCTCAACGGTGTAGTTGACCTTGAGGACGGGGGTGTAGATGCTGTCCACCGCGATGGTGCCGATCGGGGCCTTTTCCAGCTCGATGACCTTGTTGCGGTCGGCCGGAACATAGCCCTGGCCCTTCTGCAGGGTGATCTCCATCGTGAGCCTGCCGCCCTCTCCGACCGTCGCGATGTGCAGGTCGGGATCGAGAATCTCAATATCGGGATCATCCTGACAGAGGATGCTCCCGGCAGTGACTTCGCACTCGCCCTCCGCGTCGATCCGAACAGTCTTCGGGCCTTCGCAGTAGAGCTTGGCATTCAGGCTCTTGATGTTGAGGATGATCTCGGTGACATCCTCCTTGACGCCCTCGATGGTGGAAAACTCATGCTGGACGCCATCGATTTTCACCGAAATCACAGCAACGCCGGGAAGCGAGGAGAGAAGCACACGTCTTAAGCTGTTGCCCAGCGTGGTACCAAAACCGCGATCGAGCGGCTCCGCCACAAATCTTCCGTAGCGCCCGTCGTTCGAGAGCTGTGCAGTTTCAACCTTGGGCTCGATAATTTTAACCATAATAACCCTCCCTTTCGAACGGCCGCAGGGCCGTTTCGTGTCGTTCCCCTGCTGATTGACAAAAAGGGGTTACTTGGAGTACAACTCGACGACGAGGTGCTCTGCGCACTCGAAATCAAGCTCCTCACGGGCGGGAAGGGCGACCACAGTGCCGGAGAAGTTGTTGGCGTCCTTGGTCAGCCACTTGGGAACGAGCCACTTGGCGTTCGCTTCCATGATCTGGGCAAACTTGACCGAGGAACGGCTCTTCTCGCGGACCGCGATGACATCACCGGCCTTGACGAGATAGGAAGGGATATCAACCTTCGCGCCATTGACGGTAAAGTGGCCGTGGCCGATGAGCTGTCTGGCCTCGCGGCGGGTATTGGCATAGCCGAGGCGGAACACCACATTGTCGAGACGGCGCTCCAGCAGCTGCAGCAGAACCTCACCGGTAATGCCCTGCGCCTTGTCGGCCATCAGGAAATATTTATGAAACTGCTTCTCGAGCACGCCATAGATAAACTTCAGCTTCTGCTTCTCCTGAAGCTGCAGCGCATATTCGCTCTGCTTTCTGCGCATGTTCTGCTTCTGGTTGCGGTGGGTTTCCTTGTGGATGCCCATGACAGCCGGAGAGATCTTCAGGGTCTTGCATCTCTTCAGGACAGGCTGCTTGTTTGTAGCCATGAATCAATTCCTCCTTATATCGTGATTAGACGCGTCTTCTCTTGGGAGGACGGCATCCATTGTGGGGAATCGGGGTGACATCCTTGATCAGGCTGACCTCGAGTCCGGCGGCCTGAAGCGCTCTGATCGCAGCCTCACGGCCGGAGCCGGGGCCCTTGACATACACTTCGACGGTCTTGAGGCCGTGCTCCATCGCAGCCTTGGCAGCGGTCTCCGCGGCGGTCTGCGCGGCGAACGGAGTCGACTTTCTCGAACCTCTGAATCCGAGTCCGCCGGCCGAGGCCCACGAAAGGGCGTTACCCTGGGTGTCGGTGATGGTGACGATGGTGTTGTTAAAAGTGGACTGGATATGGGCAGCCCCGCGCTCGATATTCTTGCGCTCGCGGCGTCTGGTGCGGGTAACGGCGCCCTTTTTCTGCTGTTTCGCCATTTTGTTCTTGCCCCTCCCTTACTTTTTCTTGTTGGCAATGGTCTTCTTGGGACCTTTGCGGGTACGGGCGTTGGTCTTGGAACGCTGTCCCCTGACCGGAAGGCCCTTTCTGTGGCGGACGCCACGGTAGCAGCCGATCTCGACGAGGCGCTTGATGTCGAGCTGGACGCGGCTTCTCAGGTCGCCCTCAACGGTCAGGTGCTTGTCGATATATTCGCGCAGCAGGGCCTCGTCGGCTTCGGTGAGGTCCTTAACGCGGGTGTCGGGGTTGATGCCGGTGGCCTTGAGGATGTCGTTGGCGGTCTTGCGGCCGATGCCGAAAATATAGGTCAGACCGATCTCAACGCGCTTCTCGCGAGGCATGTCAATACCAGCGATACGTGCCATACTTTGTTACACCTCCAATGTTTTCGGTTGGCGTTAGCCCTGGCGCTGCTTGTGCTTGGGGTTTTCGCAGATCACCATGACGCGACCTTTGCGTTTGATCACCTTGCACTTGTCGCACATCGGCTTCACGGAAGGTCTTACTTTCATGATAAATACCTCCATACTTCTAGCGGCGGCTCAAAACGAAAACGGAAATCCCGATCCGCTGCCCGGCGCCGCCCGTTTCCGCTGGCAGCGGGATTGCTTTTTGGTTATTTCGATCTCCAGGTGATCCGACCCTTGGTCAGGTCATACGGAGAAATCTCCATGGTGACCTTATCTCCGGGAAGGATACGGATGAAGTTCATCCGCAGCTTGCCCGAAATATGGGCGTGCAGCTTATGACCACCCTGAATCTCAACGATGAACTGTGCGTTGGGGAGCGCCTCTTTGACGATGCCCTCCACCTCAATGACGTCATCCTTTGCCAAGATTATTTCCCTCCTTCATCACAATGCTCGCAAAAGCAGCTGAGTGCGGCGCGCAGCGACCGGTTTGAGCGCAGGGCCTCTTCGTCCAGCGCCCCGGCGGTCAAAGCGAGGTGCTTCCTGCGCTTCTTCTTGGGACGCTCAAGCGGCCGTTCCCGGCCGTTGGCCAGCAGAGCGAAGTCCTCCCCGGCTGAGACGACGGCAAACCATTCGCCGGCGTCCCGTCCCGCAAGGCTCTTCACAATCTGTCCCCGCTCCATTGCCGCCACCCGTCAGGGCAGGGCGGTCAGGATGACCGGCCCGCCGGGAGTGATGGCGACAGTATGCTCAAAGTGGGCCGAGAGCGAACCGTCCCGGGTCACCACCGTCCAGTCGTTGCCGAGCACCTTCACCGCGAACGCTCCGGCGTTGATCATCGGCTCGATTGCGATAACCATGCCGGGAACCAGCCGGATTCCATGTCCCGCGTGCCCGAAGTTGGGCACCTCCGGTTCCTCGTGGAGATCCCGGCCGACCCCATGCCCGACATATTCCCGGACGACCGAAAAGCCAAGCGGCTCTACGGTCGACTGCACCGCATGGGCAACGTCGCCGATCCGGCTGCCGGGCTGTGCCGCGGCAATTCCCTTTTCAAGCGCCAGTTTTGTCGCGTCGAGCAGGCTTTGCGCCCCGTCTGAGATCCTCCCGCAGGGGAAGGTGCAGGCTGAGTCGCCGTGATAGCCGCCGATCTTTGCGCCGACGTCGATGCTCACAATATCCCCTTCGCGGATTACTTTTCCGCCGGGAATGCCATGGATCACCTCGTCGTTGACCGAGATGCAGGCCGAGGCGGGGAACCCGCCGTAGCCGAGGAAGGAAGGAACCGCCCCATGCCTGGTGATGAAGTCATGCACGACATGGTCGATTTCCGCAGTGGTAACGCCGGGGCGCACCGCGGCGCCGCCCGCATGCAGGGCCTGCGCGGTGAGCGCGCCGGCCTTGCGCATCTTCTGAAGCTCCTGTTGTGTTTTTAAGATCACCATGTTACTTTTCTCCGACCGCTGCAAGGATTTCTTCGGTGACCCGGTCCATCCCCTGCGCCGCGTCCAGTGAGGTCAGCACCCCGTGCGTCCGGTAGAAATCGACCAGCGGCTCGGTCTGCTCGTGATAAACCTTCAGCCGCTTGGCGACCGTCTCGGGGGCGTCGTCCTTTCGGGTGACGAGCGCACCGCCGCATTTGTCGCAGATCCCTGCCTCGGCGGGCGGGTTATTGTGGATATGGTAGGGAGTGCCGCACTTTTCACAGACCCGCCGGCCGGTCATCCGCTCCATGATCTCTTCGTCCGAGATCACCAGGTTAATGACCGCGTCCACACGTCCGCCGATCTCCTCAAACTTTTCCGCCTGCACCACCGTGCGGGGAAAGCCGTCAAGGATGTAGCGGCCGCTGCAGTCCGGCTTTGCGAGACGGTCAGCGACCATCTCGACCACCAGATCGTCGGGGACAAGCGCCCCGCGGTCGGTGTAGGACTGAAATTTTCTCCCGAGCTCAGAGCCGGAAGCGATCGCCTCACGGATGATATTGCCGGTCCCGATGATGACGAGGCCGAGCCGCTTCGAAAGAATTTCCGCCTGGGTGCCCTTCCCTGCGCCGGGTGCGCCGAGTAGTATCATCTTCATGATCTTCCTCCAACCTTATTCCAGGAAGCCCTTATAGTGACGCATCATCATCTGGCTCTCGAGCTGGCGAACCATATCGAGGGCAACGCCGACAACGATGATCACCGACGTACCGCCAAGAGAGATATTCATACGGGTCAGCGCGCCGACGCCGATCGGCGCCACCGCGATTACACTCAGGAACAGACCGCCGAGGAAGGTGGTCTTGGAGACGATCTTCGCAATATAGTCGGAGGTCGGCTTGCCGGGACGAATGCCCGGAACCGTTCCGCTGTTCTTGCGGATGTTGTTGGAGATCTCAATGGGATTGTACTGAATCGCCACATAAAAGTAGCTGAATCCCATGATGAGGAAGAAGTACAACAGGCCATACCAGATGGTGTTGTAATTGAAGAGGTTCAGGAACTTGCCGAAGAAGGACGTATCCGAAATCTGGACAAAGCCCTTGATGGTGGTCGGGATGGCAAGCAGGGTCGAGGCAAAGATGATCGGCAGAACGCCGGACATGTTGACCTTGATCGGGATGAAGGTCGACTGGCCGCCGTACTGCTTTCTGCCGACGATCCGCTTGGCATACTGCACCGGAATCCGCCGCTCGGCGTTGGTCATCACAATGATGAAGGCGATGACCGCGAGGAACAGCACAATGACAAACGGGACCGCGAAGAAATAATAGGTCGCGCCCTCGACCGCCAGCTTGAGATAGGCGATCATTGTGTTGATCACGGCGCCGCCGCGGGAGACGATGCCGATGAACAGAATCATCGAGATGCCGTTGCCGATGCCCTTGGCGTCAATCCGCTCGCCCATGAACACGATCAGCATCGCGCCTGCGGTGAAGCAGAGGATGATGATGATGCGGGCAAAGTAGTACTGCCAGCCTTCAAAGCTCTGAATCGCGCCCTGATTGTTGAGCAGCATGGTGTAGGCAAACGCCTGCAGGAACGCCAGCGCCAGGGTGGTATAGCGGGTGATCTTGTTGATTCTGCGCTTGCCTTCCTCGCCTTCCTTCGCCAGATTCTCAAGATAGGGAATCGCAACGGTGAGAAGCTGGATGACGATCGAAGCCGTGATGTACGGCGAGATCGAAAGTGCGAAGAGGGTGCTGCGCGAGAACGCGCCACCGGTCAGCATATCCAGATAGCTGAAAATGCCGCCGGTGCTCGACACCATGCTGGTAAGGGCGCTGGGATCGAGGAACGGCACCGGGATCTGGGAACCGATCCGGGTGAGCATCAGGATGAAAAAGGTGAAGAGAAGTTTCTTTCTGAGATCCTCAATTTTCCATGCGTTTCTCAGCGTATCGAGCATCTTACTTCACCTCGGCCTTTCCCCCAGCCGCCTCAATCTTTTCCTTGGCGGACGCGGAAAACGCCGAAGCGATCACCGTAAGCTTGCGCTCAAGCTCGCCTCTGCCGAGGATTTTGATGCCGTCGCGGGTGTTCTTGATGATGCCGGCGTCGGCAATGGCCTGGGCATCGACAACGGCGCCATCCTCAAAGCGGTTGAGCACATCGACATTGATCGAGACATATTCCTTGGCAAAAATGTTGTTGAAGCCGCGCTTCGGGATACGTCTCTGAAGGGGCATCTGGCCGCCTTCGAAGCCGGGACGGATGCTGCCGCCCGAACGGGCCTTCTGGCCCTTGTGGCCCTTGCCGGCGGTCTTGCCGTTGCCGGAGCCCGCGCCTCTGCCCTTGCGGAACACGCTCTTGGTCGAGCCGGGCGCCGGGGATAACTCATGCAGTTTCATAGCTGGTTGCACCTCCTCTGTTTAAGCCTCGGTCCAGGAGACGAGATGGGAAATCTTCTTGATCTTGCCCCTCGTCGCCGCATTGTCGGGCTGAACCGTTTCATTTCCGATCTTGCGAAGACCGAGTGCTTCGGCGGTGGCAATCTGGTCCTTCAGGCAGCCCGCGGTGGACTTGACCAGCTTGATTTTAATGTTAGCCATAATCCTCCTACCTCCTAGCCCAGGATCTCGTCGGCGTTCTTGCCGCGGATCGCGGCGACCTCGTCGACATTGCGCAGCGAACGGAGTCCCTCGCAGGTGGCGGTCACCACGTTGCAGGGGTTGTTCGAACGCTGGCACTTGGTGCGGATATCCTTGATGCCCGCGACTTCAAGCACCGCGCGCACCGGGCCGCCGGCGATAACGCCGGTACCCTGGGGAGCGGGGAGCATCAGCACGCGGCCCGCGCCGAAGCACCCGATCACCTCATGGGGAATGGTGGTTCCCTTGAGGGAAATCTTAAACATGTTTTTCTTGGCGTCTTCGAGTCCCTTGCGGATCGCCTCGGGAACCTCGCTTGCCTTGCCGAGGCCGTAGCCGATCAGCCCTTTGCCGTCGCCGACGACGACGAGCGCGGAAAATTTCATCACGCGGCCGCCCTTTACCGTCTTGGAAACACGGTTGATAGCAACGACCTTCTCGTTGAGTTCCATTGCCGTAGCGTCAATACGAGCCAAACGTATCCCTCCTTACCTTAGAAGTTGAGTCCGCCCTCGCGGGCGCCCTCAGCGAGTTCTTTGATCCGTCCATGATAGAGGTAGCCGCTGCGGTCGAACACCACCGCGGTGATCCCCTTCTCCACCGCGCGCTCGGCGACAAGCTTGCCGATTGCACGGGCGGCGGCCTTATCCGAGCCCTTCTCGGTGAAGGACTTCTCGAGCGAAGAAGCAGACACCAGAGTGACGCCGGCCTTATCGTCGATGATCTGTGCGTAGATGTTCTTGGCGGAGCGGAACACGCTCAGGCGCGGACGCTCGGCAGTGCCGTTGATCTTGTTTCTCACGCGGACATGTCTTTTCAGACGAGCCTTGTTGCTATCGATTTTGTTGACCATGTGCATTCACTCCTTTCTTACTTTTTGCCCTTGCCGGCCTTGCCTTCCTTGCGGATGATGACCTCGTTGATATACTTGATGCCCTTGCCCTTATAAGGCTCGGGAGGACGCTTCTCGCGGACTTCCGCCGCGAACTGGCCGACCTTCTGCTTATCGCAGCCGACAATGATGATCTTGTTGGGCGCGGGAACCTCAACGGTGATCCCTTCGGCCTCCGCCATGATCACCTGATGCGAGAAGCCCAGGTTCATGACAAGGTTCTTGCCCTGCTTGGCGACACGATAGCCAACGCCGTTGACCTCGAGTTCCTTCTTGAAGGTCTCGTGGCAGCCGGTGACCATGTTGGAAACAAGGGTCCGGGTCAGCCCGTGCAGGCTGCGGTGGACCGGATCGTCGCTCGGGCGGGTGACGATGACTTCGTTTTCCTTGACCTCGATGCCGATCTCGGGGTTGAAGGAGTTGGTCAGAGTGCCCTTCGGTCCCTTGACGGTGACCTCATGGCCGTTGACCTTGACCTCGACGCCCGCGGGGATGGCGATGTGCTTTCTTCCGATTCTAGACATCTCTCGCGCCCCCCTTACCAGACGAAGGCGAGCACTTCGCCGCCCACATTCTGTTTTCTGGCTTCCTTATCGGTCATAACGCCCTTCGAGGTCGAAAGGATGGCGATGCCCAGTCCCTTCATGACGCGGGGCGCCTCTTCGCAGCTGGTGTAGATACGAAGACCCGGCTTGGAAACTCTTCTGAGTCCGGTGATGACAGGGGTCTTGCCCGCGGTGTATTTGAGCACAATGCGGATCACGCCCTGCTTGCCGTCTTCCACGACGGTGTAGCTTTTAATATAGCCCTCGTCCAACAGAATCTGGACAATCGCCTTCTTCATGTTGGAAGCGGGAACATCGACCGAGTCGTGACGCGCCGTGCTCGCATTGCGGATGCGGGTCAGCAGGTCAGCGATGGTATCGGTGATATGCATGCCGTAAACCTCCTTTTGATCCTACTTACCAGCTTGCCTTGCGCACGCCGGGAATCTGTCCTTTATATGCCAGCTCTCTGAAGCAGATACGGCAGACGCCGTACTTTCTCAGATACGCATGGGGACGGCCGCAGATCTTGCACCTGTTGTACTCCCGGGAAGAGAATTTGGCAGGGCGCTGCTGCTTGATTTTCATACTGGTCTTTGCCATGCTGATTTCTCCTCCTTATTTCTCGAACGGGGCGCCGAGCTGCGCGAGCAGCTCCTTGGCCTCTTCGTCGGTCTTGGCGGTGGTCACAAAGGTGATGTCCATGCCGCGGACCTTGTCGATTTTATCGTATTCGATCTCGGGGAACATGAGCTGCTCCTTGAGGCCGAAGGAGAAGTTGCCTCTGCCGTCGAAGCCGTTGGCCGAAATGCCCTTGAAATCGCGGACACGGGGCAGGGCGACGTTGAAGAGCCTGTCACAGAACTCATACATCCGCTCGCCGCGCAGGGTGACCTTGCAGCCGACCGGCTGGCCTTCACGGAGCTTGAAGTTCGCGATGTTCTTCTTGGATTTGCAGACCTGTGCGCGCTGGCCGGTGATCTTTCCGAGATCTCCGACGACCGCCTCGATGATCTTGGGGTTGTCTTTGCCTTCGCCGCAGGCGACGTTGACGACGACCTTCTCAAGCTTCGGGATCTGCATGACACTCTTATAGCCGAACTGCTTGAAAAGCTGGCCGGCTACTTCGTTCTGGTAACGGTCCTTTAATCTAGCCATGTCTTTTCCTCCTCACTTTAGAAAGTCGCGTTGCACTTCTTGCAGGCGCGCGTTTTGGTACCATCCGCCAGCACCTTGTGGGCGACACGGGTGGGCTTGCCGCAGGACGGGCAGACGAGCATCACCTTGGCGGCGTACATGGCGCCCTCCGCGGAAACGATGCCGCCCGGCTCGCCGGCACGGCGGGGCTTGACATGCTTGGTGACCATGTTGACGCCCTCTACGATGACCTTCTGCTCCTTCGGAGAGGTCTCGAGAACCTTGCCCTTCTTGCCCTTGTCTTTGCCGGACAGGATGACGACCGTGTCATCTCTTTTGATGTGAAGTTTGTTCACGCTCGTACACCTCCGTTACAGAACCTCGGGAGCGAGGCTCAAGATTTTCAGGTAGTCCTTCTCACGAAGCTCTCTCGCGACTGGTCCAAAGATACGGGTGCCGCGGGGGTTTTTATCTTCCTTGATGATGACTGCCGCGTTATCGTCGAAGCGGATATAGGTGCCATCCTCGCGGCGCAGCCCCTTCGCGGAGCGGACCACAACGGCCTTGACAACCTCACCCTTCTTGATGGCGCCGCCGGGGGCGGCCTTTTTCACCGAGCAGACGATGACGTCGCCGATGTTTGCATATCTTCTTCTGGTGCCGCCGAGAACCCGGATGCACATGAGCTCCTTGGCGCCGGTATTATCAGCGACCTTCAGATAGGTTTGCATCTGAATCATGGAGCGGTTTCCTCCTTTCGGTATCCGCCGGCCTGCCGGGGCCCTGCTGGGCCGCTGCTCACCGCCCATTCGCGGTGGCGCTCAGACCGGTTTCTCATCTATTTTCGTGTGTCACCGCACGGTGTTTGAAGCCCGCGCGGTAAGCCGCGTCCAAACACGCTTCGCATACGCCCGCGTCCCTGAACGTCCCTTGCGTGGATGCCGTTCCCAAAATCAGAGACCGGGACGGCGCCGCGTTACTTGGCCTTTTCGAGGATCTCGACCACACGCCAGTTCTTGTCAGCCGACAGCCGGCGGGTTTCCATGATCGCGACCTTGTCGCCGATGCCGCAGGAATTCGCTTCGTCGTGGGCCTTGAACTTCACGGTGCGCTTGACGATCTTCTTGTAAAGCGGATGGCGGACCGAGTCTCTGACTGCGACGACGACGGTCTTATCCATCTTGTCACTGACGACAACGCCGACACGGGTTTTCCGCAGATTTCTCTCGCTCAAAGTTTATCCTCCTTTCGACGTTACGCCTGCTTGCGCTCGGCCTCGCCAATCAGCGTCTTGACCCGCGCGATATCCTTGCGGACCGCGACGAGACGAAGGGGATTGTCGAGCTGGTTGATGGTGTGCTGGAAACGAAGGTTAAAGAGTTCGGCCTTCAGGTCGGCGAGCTTGGCATTGAGCTCGGTGACGGACATTTCTCTGAGTTCAGACGCTTTCATTCGGCCACAACCTCCTCTGCTTCCTTCTTGACAAACTTGCATTTGATCGGCAGCTTGTGCATGGCGAGACGCATGGCCTCGCGGGCAAGCTCCTCGGGAACCCCGCCGATTTCGAACATGACCTTGCCGGGCTTGACGACGGCGATCCACTGCTCGGGCGCGCCCTTACCGGAACCCATACGGGTGCCGAGCGGCTTTTTGGTGATCGGCTTGTCGGGGAAAATCTTGATCCAAACCTGACCGCCACGCTTGATGTAGCGGGTCATGGCAATACGGGCAGCCTCGATCTGGTTGGAGGTGATCCAGGCGGGCTCAAGAGCCTGAAGACCGTAATCGCCGTAGGAAACATAGTTTCCGCGGGCAGCCTTGCCGGTCATTCTGCCTCTGTGGACTCTGCGGTATTTTACTCTCTTGGGCAGAAGCATTATCTGCTGCCTCCTTCCTTACGGGGCTGTCTTGCCTCCTGAAGCACCTCGCCGGCGTAGATCCAGACCTTGACGCCGATCCGGCCGTAGGTGGTCGCCGCCTCCGCAAAGCCGTAGTCGATGTCGGCGCGCAGGGTCTGCAGCGGGATAGTGCCCTCGTGATAGTGCTCGGTGCGGGCGATTTCGGCGCCGCCGAGTCTGCCGGAAACCTGAACCTTGATGCCGCGGGCGCCGAACTTCATGGCGCGGCCGATGGCCTGCTTCATGGCGCGGCGGAAAGAGACGCGTCCCTCGAGCTGCGCGGCGATGTTCTCAGCCACGAGCTGGGCGTTCTTGTCGGCGGACTTGACCTCGACCACGTTGACAAAAACGCTGACGGGGGTCTCGCGGTTCTTGTTGACCATCTTCTCGCACTCGAGCCGGACCTTCTCGATCTCGGCGCCCTGGCGGCCGATGACCACGCCGGGACGGGAGCAGAAAATGTTGATCTTGACCTTGGTGGCGTCACGCTCGATTTCGATCTTCGGGACGCCGGCGTCATAAAGGCGCTTCTTGAGATACTTTCTCAGCTGATAATCTTCCACAAGGATGTCGCCGAAAGCGTTGTCCTTGGCAAACCAGCGGGAATCCCAATCCTTGATTACGCCTACTCTTAATCCATGCGGATTGACTTTATGGCCCATTGTTTACCCTCCTCTTTCGGTTATTCCTGTTCCTTCACCACGATGGTGATGTGGGAAGTTCTCTTGTTGATGCGGAACGCTCTGCCCTGCGCGCGGGGCATGATGCGCTTCATAATCATGCCGGGAGTGACGAAGCACTCGGCGACATAGAGATGATTCTTATCCATGCTGTGGTTGTTTTCCGCGTTGGCCATCGCGCTCTTGAGCAGCTTTGCAACCGGATCGCTCGCAGCCTTGGGGGTGTTTCTCAGGATTGCAAGCGCAACGTTGGTGGGCTTATTGCGGATCAGGTCGAGGACAATCTGCACCTTGCGGGGCGAGATGCGGACTCCTCTCAGATATGCCCTGGCTTCCATGCTGTTTCCTCCTTTCGGCTACTTACCGGTTTTCTTGGCGCCGGCGTGTCCGCGGAAGGTTCTGGTGGGCGCAAACTCGCCGAGCTTGTGGCCGACCATGTCTTCCGTAACATAGACCGGTACGTGCTTGCGGCCGTCATGGACCGCGAAGGTGTGACCGACAAAATCCGGGAAGATCGTGGAGGATCTGCTCCAGGTCTTGAGTACCTTCTTCTCGTCGGAGGCGTTCATCGCCTGAACCCGGGCAAGCAGTCTTTCCTGCACGTACGGGCCCTTTTTAATACTTCTACCCATCTTCGATTCAAGCCTCCTTCTTATTTCGCATTGCGGCGCTTGACAATATACTTGTCAGAGCGGTGATGCTTGTCTCTGGTCTTGTAACCCAGCGCGGGCTTGCCCCAGGGGGTTACAGGGCCGGGACGGCCGACAGGGCTCTTGCCCTCGCCGCCGCCATGCGGGTGGTCGCAGGGGTTCATGACCGAGCCGCGGACGGTCGGGCGCCAGCCCTTGTGGCGGTTGCGGCCGGCCTTGCCGTAGGAAACGTTCTCATGGTCGATGTTGCTGACCTGGCCGACGGTGGCCATGCAGGTGACGGGCACACGGCGCAGCTCGCCGGAAGGCAGGCGGAGCAGGGCGTAGTTGCCCTCCTTGGCCATGAGCTGGGCCATCACGCCGGCGGCGCGGGCAAGCTGAGCGCCCTTGCCGGGATAAAGCTCGACGTTATGCACGAAGGTGCCGACCGGGATGTTGGTCAGCGGCAGCGCGTTGCCGGGCTTGATGTCGGCGCCTTCGCCGCTCATCACCACATCGCCGACCTTGAGGCCCTGCGGGGCGATGATGTAGCGCTTCTCGCCGCCCTCGTACTGGACGAGCGCGATGTGCGCCGAGCGGTTGGGATCATACTCGAGGGTCAGGACGGTCGCGGGAACACCCTGCACATCGCGCTTGAAGTCGATGATGCGGTATTTCCGGCGGTTGGCGCCGCCGCGGTGGCGGACGGTGATGCGGCCGGTATTGTTGCGGCCGGCGGTCGCCTTGATGACCGAAAGCAGACTTTTTTCAGGAGCAACCTTCGAAAGCTCCGAATAGTCGGTGACAGTCATCTGACGGCGGCCGGGGGTCGTGGGCTTGTAAAATTTGATAGCCATCTGATGTTTCACTCCTCATAACTTGTTAGCGGGAACTATGAGAATCCCATACCCAAGTCGTCGTTATTTCTCATTTCTTCCCATCAGGCGGGGCGCAATCAGACCATGCTCTCGAAGAACTCGATCTTCTTGGAATCAGCCTTGATGGTGACGACAGCCTTCTTCCAGCTCTTGGTCATGCCGACGTTCCTGCCCATGCGCTTCTGCTTGCCGCGGACGTGCATGGTATTGACCGAAGCGACCTTGGTGCCGGGGAAGAGGATCTCGACCGCCTCGGCGATCTCGATCTTGTTGGCGTCCTTCGCTACCTCAAAGGTGTACTTGCCGGCGGCGATTCCGCCCATGCTCCGCTCGGTGATGACAGGGCGGATGATGATATCCTGTGCGGCTTTCATTTAAGCGTACACCTCCTCGATCTTGGCGACGGCGTCCTTCGAGAGGACCAGCTTGCCGGCGTTGACGATGTCATAAACATTGATGGTGTTGGTCAGAGCGGTCTTGACGCCGGGGATGTTGGCCGCCGACTTGACGAACTTCTCATCCTTCTCGGCGGTGACGACCAGCGCCTTGCCCTCGATGTTGAGGGCCTTGAGCATCGCGATGACGCTCTTGGTCTTGTACTCGCCGGCCTTGATTTCGTCAACGACGACCAGGGCGTTCTCGAGCACCTTTGAGGAGAAGGCCGACTTGAGGGCGAGCCTGCGGACCTTCTTGTTCAGGGAATAGCTGTAATCGCGGGGCTTGGGGCCGAGCGCGATGCCGCCATGGTTCCACTGGGGGGCGCGGATTGAGCCCTGGCGCGCATGGCCGGTGCCCTTCTGTCTCCAGGGCTTTCTGCCGCCGCCCCGGACCTCGGTGCGGGTCAGGGTGGATTGGGTGCCCTGGCGCTGGTTGGCGAGATAGTTCTTGATCACCGCGTGAACAGCGACCTGGTTGGGCTGAATGCCGAACACCGCTTCGGAGAGCTCAAGCTCACCGACCTGGGCGCCGGACATGTTATAAACTGTAACCTTCGGCATGGTGAATTCCTCCTCCCTTTAAGCCTTCTGGCCCTTGACGGCGTCGGTGATAAAGACGATGCCGCCCTTCGGGCCGGGGATCGCACCCTTGAGGGCGATCAGGTTGTTTTCGGCGTCGACGCGGACAATGTCCAGATTCTGGACGGTGATCCGCTCAGCGCCCATGTGGCCGGCCATCTTCTTGCCCTTCATGATTCTCGAAGGGGTCGAGCAGGCGCCCATGGAGCCGGACTGCCGGCCGACAGGGCCGGTGCCGTGGGTGGCCTTCAGGGAGTGGACGCCGTAGCGCTTGATCGCGCCCGCGTAGCCCTTGCCCTTGCTGGTGCCGCAGACGTCCACCTTTTCGCCGGAGGCGAAGGTGTCGGCCTTGATGATGTCGCCGACAGAGGCGGCGCCGCAGTCCTCCAGGCGGAATTCCCGCAGGACCTTCTTGCAGGCGACGTCAGACTTGGCGAAATGACCCTTCATGGGCTTGTTGACGTGCTTGTCCGTAACCTCGCCGAAGCCGAGCTGCACGGAATCGTATCCGTCGTTTTCGGCCGTCTTTTTCTGCACGACGACGCAGGGACCCGCCTCGACGACCGTGACCGGGATCACGACGCCGTTTTCGTCAAACAGCTGGGTCATACCGAGCTTCTTGCCGATGATTGCCTTTTGCATGGTTTTGTTTTCCTCCTTCGGTTATTGGTTGGCAGATGCCAACATTACCTTTGCCGCGTCTTCCGGAAATGCGTTTCCGGCGCGGCGGTCAAGCCTCTTCGCGCAATGGGCCGCGTCCGGCCGCGCTTCGTTTGCGCGCGTGCCTTCGGGCGTTTCCCGCGCGGACAGCCCCTTGCCGCTTTCTTTCGTTCACGGCGGCCCGCCCTGTCAGAGCTTGATCTCGATCTCGACGCCCGCGGGGAGCTCGAGTCCGGTGAGCGCCTCGACCGTCTTGTTGCTGGGGCGGAGAATGTCGATGAGACGCTTGTGGGTTCTCATCTCAAACTGCTCGCGGGAGTCCTTGTACTTGTGGACCGCGCGCAGGATGGTGACGATCTCCTTGTCGGTGGGCAGCGGGATCGGACCCGAAACCTTCGCGCCGGTGCGCTTGGCGGTTTCGACAATCTTCTCTGCGGCCGCATCGACCAGCTGGTGGTCATAGCCTCTTACACGGATACGGATTTTTTCTTTGACTGCCATTTTCTTTCGCCTCCTGTTTTTAGTTGCCGGAGACGCCCTTTTCTCAATCCACTGTGCCGTGTGTTTTCTCATTTCCCCGCAAAAAACCGGTTAAACCGCCGCAGCGGTTTAGCCGGGGAGAATGAGCCTTCATACGGCCCCAAAGGCGCAGGTTGCCCCTGTGCTTTTGGTTTGGTTTGATGGGTCGCCCGGTTTGAAATCGGACATACTCCGCGGAAATTCCCCGCCTCAAGGGCGGCCACCTCCCGCATCAACGCATATCTGTGCAGTCACGCATGGGTTATCATAGCACAGCAAAACGGCCTTTGCAAGCCTTTTTTTGCGATTTCTCCAAAATTTTTGACTTTTTTGCGAATTTGGAGAAATTCTCCCTTTTCCACGAATCAGTGTATCCATTTTTGGAGAATTCATACATTCGTGGGCGGCAAAAATTTTCCCACCGCCGGTAGGGCGCCAAATGCTCCGGTCTACAAGATCTTGTGGAAGAGAACGCTTCCGCGCTCGATGCGCGGGGGTAAAACGGCATGACGCTCTTTAACTCCGCCGAAAATGAAAAGGCATATGACTAATGCGGCATACGGCTCCAGCCATGTCCGCGCCCCATGCCGCCCGCCCTTTCACCCATTCGAAAAAGCGCCGCCCGCCCCGGGCATCTCCGCCTAACCCCAAAAGCGCCGCCCGCCCCGGGCATCTCCGCCTAACCCCAAATGCGCCGCCCGCCCCGGGCATCTCCGCCTGACCCCAAATGCGCCGCCCGTCCCGGGTATCTCCGCTCAATCCCTAAAGCGCCGCCCCTGCTCCGCAGGTCAAACTCTCCGGTTAAGCCGGAGTCTTGAGCGGGCCGGCAGGACCCGCTGCCGGCCCGCGTCTCAAGACGCGCCGAAACCTCTTTCACCCGCGCCGCTTACCCCGCCTCCATTAAAATCCGAAACAGCAGCATTCCTTTTATCGAGAGTCCGCTCAATGCGTAAATTTGTCATTTGTTCACTCGCTTCGCACGATATTTTGAGCAAAGGCTTCTTGATTCTCACCGTCAGAGTCGGCGGCTCTGCCCGCTGGGGCCATATCACCTATATGGAAGAGACCTGGCCCCGACGAATATCCTGCGCGTTACAAAGGCAAGCGGGCGCTCGTGCGAGTAACAAAGAAGAAGCCCAATCTGCGAACGTTGGCGTACAATTCGCCAAGATCCCACAGAGTGGAGCTTCTTCCGACCCCACAGTACCACAAACGAAACCGGGTGTCAATCTCCATTCTGTGCAGGAAGGGAAAATATTCCCGGACGCCGGTCTTGGAAACCGCCGGAGAAAAGGCGAAAAGACGTGGTGATTCTCCGGACGGATCTCCCTTTAATGGCAAAGATATCATGGAGCATCCGGACAACTGCTCTTACCGAATTGCGCCCGATGATCAAGTTGCCAGCGTTACCACCGGTTCTGGGATGTTCGCTGACGAGCCGACGTGGATATGAAGCATTGGCGAAAGGCGAGATGATTTTTATGCGGCCGCGCACGCCGATCTGGTCGATATTGACGATTTGAAACCCATAGAAAAGAGGGGCGCACCGACCGGTGTGCCCCTCTTTTCTATGGGAGATCAGCCCGGAACCGCCGCCGCGACGGCTCCGCCCACATTGGCGTAGGCTCCGCCGGCCTCGGGCGCGTATTCGTCGGACGGAACGCCTTCCGAAATTCCCGTCCCGTCCACCGGCTCCGCCGGTTCGTCTTTTTTGGTCATGCTCCGATAGAGCCAAAAGCCGCAGACTAAGAGCACCGCCAAAAACAGCACCCGCAGCTTCGGCGAAATCGCGCTGTTCTTCTCCGGATCGGGATAGCGCACCGAAGCATAGAGCCTGCCCAGGATCATCCCGATCAGCGCGGCGGCAAGAATCACGATCAGCGTCCGCGCCAGCGCCTGTCCCCATTCCGGCAGGGACATATAAAACTGCATCAGGGGATTGAGCTTTTCCTCCCCCATGCCGCCCATCGTATCCATTCCCATCGGTAATTCCTCCCTGTTGTGTCGTCGGTATCGGAAGGGGGCCGTCCCCTTCCGCCTGCTTCTTATCCATAAGTGCGGCGGAAAGATGAATTTATTTCGTGGAAAGGGAGAATTTTTCACCTTTCACGAATCCGCAATTGTGCCCGGCGTTAAAATACGTTATACTAAGGGACATGATTTGCCGGGGCATGTCCGGCGGTCCCTCGAGATCCTGTAGGAAGTATACCATGAATGTGCGAAAGGGGAAAGCGTTTTATGTACGAGAACATGCTTGACACAATCGGATTTGTCACCGGCTGCGACCCGGAGGTGGGCGCGGCGATGGAAGGGGAGCTGGCCCGACAGCGCCGGAACATCGAGCTGATTGCGAGCGAAAACATCGTCTCTCCGGCGGTGCTCGCCGCGATGGGCTCGGTGCTTACCAACAAATATGCCGAGGGCTATCCCGGCAAGCGCTACTACGGCGGATGCCAGTGTGTTGACGTCGTCGAGGAAATCGCCCGCCGCCGCGCCTGCGAGCTGTTCGGCGCCGAGCATGCCAATGTTCAGCCCCACTCGGGCGCGCAGGCCAACGAGGCGGTCTATTTTGCCCTCTGCGAAACCGGAGACACCGTGCTGGGCATGAGCCTTGCCAACGGCGGGCACCTGACCCACGGCTCCCCCGTCAATTTTTCGGGAAAGCACTACAACATGGTTTCCTACGGGCTTGATGCGAACGGCTATATCGACTACGACCAGGTCCGCGCGCTCGCGAAGGAGCACCGGCCGAAGATGATCATCGCCGGAGCCTCGGCCTATCCGCGCGAGATCAGGTTCGACGTCTTCGCCGACATCGCCCATGAGACGGGCGCTTACCTTTTCGTCGATATGGCCCATATTGCCGGTCTGGTCGCCGCCGGGGTCCATCCCAGCCCGGTGCCCTACGCCGACGTGGTGACCACCACCACCCACAAGACGCTGCGCGGCCCGCGCGGCGGCATGATTCTCTGCAAAAAGGAGCTTGCCCAGAAGATTGACAAGGCGATCTTCCCCGGGACGCAGGGCGGCCCGCTCGAGCACATCATCGCCGCGAAGGCGGTATGCCTCGGGGAAGCGATGCTGCCGTCCTTCCGGGAGTACGGAAAGCAGATCGTCAAAAACGCCAAGGCGATGGCCGCCCGCTTCTCCGAGCTGGGGGTCAACATGGTTTCGGGCGGCACCGACAACCACCTGATGCTGATCGACCTGCAAAATCTCGGCATCACCGGCAAGGAGCTGGAGCACCGGCTCGACGAGGTGTATATCACCCTCAACAAAAACGCGGTGCCCAACGACCCGCAGAGCCCCTTTGTCACCAGCGGGGTGCGGATCGGCACCCCCGCCGTCACCACCCGCGGCATGAGGGAGCCGGAGATGGCGCGGATCGCCGGCTGGATCTACCGCACCGCCACCGACTTCGAGGCGAGCGCGGATGAAATCCGCCGCGAGGTGACCGAGCTCTGCGCGAAGTTCCCGCTCTACGAATAAAGCCTCCCTCCTGGGAGCGCCGGGCCGCCGCGAACGGTTTCGTTCGCGGCGGCCCCTTTTGTACCGCTTCAGCGGATAAAGACATTCGCTCCGCCGGTGAAGGCGGGCGGTTCCCGCTTTCAGCCGCGGAACCGCGAGCAGGGCGGCAAAGCCCGCTCTGCTCACACCGCCGCCCAGAGCAGGAACAGCTCTTCCTCTCCGGCTCCCTCCCGGGCGGTGACAAGATACTGCGTCTCCCTCGCGGGGGCCTCGCTGGCGAGGGAAAGCGCCTGCGGAACGCCGCTGCACATCGGCAGCAGGCAGCGGCCCTCGGCGTCGGTGACGGCCCGTACCCCTCCGCTTTCGCAGACCAGCCCCTCGACCGGCTCTCCCCGGGGGCCGGCCACCCGCACCGAGGCGAGGAACGTTTCTCCCGCCTCGGCGTCTTCCCGTGGCCGGAGATCCCCCTCAAGACCGAGCGGCTCGATGAGGAAGGCGGCGACCCGGTGGGAATCCGCGGCAGCCCGCTCCCGCGGAGGCGCGGGCTGCGGTGTGCGCAAAGAGGCGGGCGGGCGGGCGCATCCGGCCAGCAGAATCAGGATCAGACAGCAGCTCAGAATCCGTTTCATGGGAATCCCCCTTTCAGGAAGTCTTGTTTCATCCTTTCCTTTAAAAGGTGAGAAATTCCCCGCTTTCCCTTGCTTCGCAAAATAGACAAACTTTCTGTTTCAGGTTATAATGAAAGCACAAAAGGGAGGTGTATCTGATGAATACCCCTTTGGCCGACGCGCTGCGGCCCAAAAGCCTCGACGAGGTGGTGGGGCAGCGCCATCTGCTCGGAGAGGGAATGGTGCTCCGGCGCCTGATCGAAAGCGGGCATATCCCCAACCTGATCTTTTACGGCCCCTCCGGCGTGGGAAAAACAACCGTTGCGCGGATCATCGCCGCCTCGACCGGCAAGCTGCTGCGCCGACTCAACGGAACCACCTGCGGCACCGCCGATCTCAAGGAGGTCTTTGACCAGCGGGATACCCTTGATGGACGCGGCGGCATTCTGCTCTACCTCGACGAGATCCAGTATCTCAATAAAAAGCAGCAGCAGACGCTGCTCGAATCGATCGAGGATGGCAGCGTCACCCTGATCGCCTCGACGACGGAAAATCCCTATTTTTATGTCTATGGCGCGATTCTTTCGCGCTGCACCGTCTTTGAGTTCCGGGCGGTCGAGCCGGCCGAGACGGCGCGGGCGGTGGTGCGTGCCTTCGGCAAGGCGGAGGAGCTTTTCGACAGCCGCTATTCCCTCGAGGATGGGGTTGCGGAATACATTGCGTCCGCCTGCGGGGGGGATGTGCGCAAGGCGCTCAACGCCGTCGAGGCGCTCTGTGCCGCCTCCGGTGAACAGAGGGTAACCCTTGACGCCGCCCGGCAGGTCAGCCAGCGCTCCGCCATGCGCTATGACAGGGACGGAGACGCCCATTACGACATCCTGTCGGCCTTCCAGAAATCAATGCGCGGCTCGGATGAAAACGCCGCCCTGCACTACCTCGCCCGCCTGCTCGAGGCGGGGGACCTTCTCTCGGCCTGCCGCAGGCTGCTGGTCTGCGCCGCCGAGGACGTGGGACTTGCCTGGCCGCAGATCCTGCCGGTCGTCAAGGCCGCGGTCGATTCGGCGCTGCAGCTCGGGCTGCCCGAGGCGCGGATTCCGCTCGCCGACGCGGTTATTCTGGTGGCCACCGCCCCCAAGTCGAACACCGGCATCTGCGCGATTGACGCCGCCCTGGAGGACGTCCGGGAAGGCCGGGGCGGCGAGGTTCCCGACCACCTGCGGGACGGCCATTACGGCGGCGCGCAGAAGCTGGGCCACGCATCCGGCTACCGGTATCCACACGATTTCGGCGGCTGGGTGGCACAGCAGTACCTGCCCGACCCGCTCAGGGAAGCCCGCTACTACCGGTTCGGGGAAAATAAGACCGAGCAGGCCGCGCTGGAATTCCGCCGCCGCCAGCGCGCGGGCAGGGACTGAAATCCGCCCGCCGGCCGTCAGGCGCGCGGGGAGCGGCGCAGAAGCCGCCGGAACAGCACCGCCGCCAGCATTCCGGCGAGCACCCCCGCGGAATCGAGCAGCACGTCGGAAAACCGGGCCGACCGTCCCTGTGAAAAAAGCTGGATCGTCTCATCGAACACCGCGGAAACAACGCCGGTGGTGAACGCAAGGGGAAACTGCCTGCGAACCGGCAGGCCGGGAAGCCAGCAGTGCAGCGCAAGAATCAGGCTTGCCCCCAGCGCCGCGAACTCGGCAAAGTGAGCGGCCTTGCGCAGCGCCCACGACTCCACCGGGCCTCCCCCCGCGCCGGCCAGCACACGGTTCACCATCGCCATCACCGCGTCGCTGCGCTGAGACGACGCCTCGCCGCCCTGCATGGAATTGGAGAATATAAAGGCCCAGACCGCCAGACAGAGCATCAGGCTCGCGGTACGGGCCGCTGTTTCCCTTTTCATGGGCATCCCCCTTCCGGGATTGTTGCTTTTATTGATTATAAGGTATCTTTCCCACCGGTTCAACAAAGATTCCACAGATGAAAGAGAGGTCCGTTCCATGACCTGTTCCCGAAAGCCCTGCGTCCCGGCGGCCCTTGCCGCCTTCTTTTATGATCACCCGGCCGTCGCGCTCGCCTTTTCGGGCGGAACCGACTCGGCCTACCTGCTCTATGCCGCCCGCGCCTGCGGATGCCGGGTGCGCGCCTATTATCTGCACAGCGCCTTTCAGCCCGCCTTTGAGCTGCGCGACGCCAGGCGCCTTGCCGCCGGGCTTGCGGCCGACCTCGTGGTCCTCGAGCAGGATATTTTGGAAAACCCGGAGGTATCCGCCAATCCCGCCGACCGCTGCTACCACTGCAAGCGCGCCCTGTTTTCGTCGCTGACCGCCGCGGCGGCCGCCGACGGCTTTTCGGTGCTGATCGACGGCACCAACGCCTCCGACGACCCGGGCGACCGGCCGGGAATGCGGGCGCTGAGAGAGCTTTCGGTGCTCTCTCCCCTCGCGCTCTGCGGCATCGGAAAGCCGGAGGTGCGGTCACTTTCCCGTGAAGCGGGCCTTTTTACCTGGGACAAACCCGCCTACGCCTGCCTGGCCACCCGCGTCCCCGCCGGCACCCCGCTGACCGCCGCGCTGCTGCGGAAGGTCGAGGAGAGCGAAAACGCCCTCTTTGCGCTGGGCTTTACCGATTTCAGGGTGCGTGTGCTCGACGGCGCCGCACGGATTCAGCTTCCGGCCGCTCAGATGGCGTCCGCGCTTGAGCGGCGCGAAGCTGTTCTGGAACAGCTTTCCCCTCACTGGCGGGCGGTACTGCTCGACCTCGAGGCCCGCTGAGCCGAACACCTCCGCCGCCGGCGGTGCCGCAAGGCGCCCCTCCCCATTCCTGCGGCGATGGTCAGCGTCTTTCGTGGGCGCGCCGTAAAATGCAGATTTTTGCGTTTTGCGGCGCGCTTTTGCGTTCATTTTAGGAATTTCGATATACTTTTTGGCCCTCAGACGAGGAAATCATTTGGTCTATTTTGCATATTTTTAATGTTTTTTTGTTATTTTTTCCAAATAGTAAATCGATTTTCATAACTATTTTCGATTTGCATAAAATATCGTATTAAAATTTGGTTAAATATACTGACAAGTGTTGATTTTTCCTGACGCCGGTGCTATACTGGCGAAGCCAAACAGGAAACGAAACTTTTTCCGCCGACGAACGACATTCCCTTTGTGGGGCGCGCTGCCGGCATACTCATTTTTTGACAGGGAGGCAGCTTTTCTATGGAATCCTATCAGTTTATTTTCGACGTGGCGATCATTCTTCTGATCACCAAATCCTTTTCCATGCTGACCAAAAAGGTCGATCTTCCGCAGGTGGTCGGCGCGCTGATCGGCGGTCTGATTCTGGGGCCGAGTGCTTTGGGCCTTGTCACTCCCAGCGACTTTCTCGGCGCGGTCGCGGAGCTGGGCGTCATTGTCCTGATGTTCGGCGCGGGCCTGCAGACCGATATCAAGGAGCTGAAACGTTCCGGCAAGGCGTCCTTTTTCATCGCCCTCTGCGGCGTCATCGTCCCCTTTGCCGGCGGAACCGCGCTGGCTTTCGCCTTCCATGCCGGGGACGGAAATTTCCTGCAGGACATGTTTGTGGGCACCGTTCTGACCGCCACCTCGGTTTCGATCACCGTCGAAGCCCTCAAGGAGATGGGAAAGCTTTCGACCAACTCGGGCAATGCCATCCTCGGCGCGGCGCTGATTGACGATATCCTCGGCCTGATTCTTCTGACCCTCATCACCGGAATATCCGACAAATCGGTCAGCCTTTGGCTGGTAATCATCAAGGTCGTCGCTTTCTTTGCCGTGAGCCTGCTGATGGGCGGATTTCTGCACCGCCTGATCCAGCGCTGGATGGAATCGGCCACCTGGAACCGCAAGCGCTTTGCGGTGATTTCTCTTGCCTTCTGTTTCTTTTACGCCTATCTGGCGGAGGCGGTTTTCGGCGTCGCGGACATCACCGGCGCTTTCATTGCCGGCCTGATTATTTCCAACACGACCCGCGCCACTTACGTTTCCGCCCGGTGCGAAACTCTTTCCTATATGTTCCTGTCGCCGGTATTCTTTGCGAGCATCGGCCTCAAGGTGAACCTCACCCACATGAACCTTTCGGTTGTCTGGCTTTCGGTGCTGCTGATCGTTGTCGCAATCCTCACCAAGGTTGTCGGCTGCGGCCTCGGCGCCAGGCTCTGCGGCTATACCAGGGATGAATCAATCCGGATCGGCGTCGGCATGATCACCCGCGGCGAGGTCGCGCTGATCGTCGCCAACAAGGGCATTGCCAGCGGATTGATGCATGATACCTTTTTGGTGCCGATCATCCTGATGGTGGTCTGCACCGCTATTGTCACCCCGATTCTGTTGCGGAAGGTTTACCCCAGGGCCAAAACAGCCTCCGACTACAGTGACCTCGTTCAGAGCGATCTGGTCGACAACTACGAGGAGGTGCGGGATCTCGACCGCGCCACTCAGACCCTGCTCGATATGCATGAGCGCCTTTCGCATCCGTCGGACGACGGACCGTCTTCCAAAACCTGAATCTGCTTTCCCCGCAGGACCGCGCCGTCATGGTGCGGTCCTGCTTGCTTTCCCGGCGGGGCTTCGCCTGTCTTCCCGGATGCGCTCCGTTTGATTTTTTCGGCGCGGCTTCTCCTGTTTCCTCCGGCGCGGTTCCGCTTGCCTTTTCGCGGCGCACGCATGCGGTTGGAGGGAATGCCGCCATTCTGATGTCCGCCGCCCGAAGCGGCGATTGGCAGTCCAGCCGGCGCGGGGGCTGCTGCCCTTTCGCCCGCCGCACGCCGTCCGAAAAGGCAATTAACAATTCTTTCACTTTGCTTTCATTCCATTTTCCCAAAATATCGCAAGATTCTTTTCAAGTCGGTCAAACGATCTTCGATTTTTTCGGGTATCCTGAAGTCACAATAAAAACTTGAGGAGGAATGAATGATGTATCCATATCAAGATGAAGATAAAATCCGCGAAGGAACGCCCACAGTCCCCGAGGCCGTTCCGGTTTGGGAACAGCCCGCCGCGCACCGTCCCAAGAGATCCCGCCGCGCTCTGAAAACCGCCGCCCTGCTCTGCGCCTGCCTGATGGTTTCCGGCGCGGCGGGACTGGGCGGCGGATTCCTCGCCCTTTCCCTCTGGAGCGGCGCGGAGGCCCCGGCCGCGCAAGCCGAAGCGCCCGCCGCCGCACCGGCGGTGAGCGCCCCCGCTCAAAGCGCAGCCGGCGCGATGACCGTTTCGCAGGTGGTCAACGCCGTCTCCGATTCGGTGGTGGCCATCAATACAGAGGTGCAGACGACCAACTTCTTTATGCAGCAGGTCACGGGGCAGGCCGCCGGCAGCGGGGTGATCATCTCGCAGGACGGCTATCTCCTGACCAACAATCATGTGATTGAAAACGCCACCAAAGTCAGCGTCACCCTGAAAAACGGCGAGAGCTACGACGCCGCGCTGGTGGGCACCGATCCTGAAACCGATCTCGCGGTCATCAAGATCGACGCCGGCGGGCTGCAGGCCGCCGTCATCGGCAGCTCCTCCGCGCTGCAGGTGGGGGATGAAACGATCGCCATCGGCAATCCGCTCGGCGAACTGGGCGGCACCGTCACCAACGGCATCGTCAGCGCCCTCAACCGTGAGGTCACCATCGATGACCGTTCAATGAACCTTTTGCAGACCAACGCGGCCATCAATCCCGGCAACTCGGGCGGCGGCCTGTTTAACGACCGCGGCGAACTGATCGGCATTGTCGTTGCGAAATCCTCCGGCGTGGGGGTCGAGGGCCTCGGCTTCGCCATCCCGATCGATACCGCCAAGGCGGTCGCCGACGACCTCATTGCCAGCGGCTATGTGACCGGGCGCGGCGAGCTTGGCGTATCGGTCATCGACATCAACGATTCCCGCACCGCCTTTTACTACCGGGTGCCGCAGAACGGCGTCTACCTCGCCGGCGTCAGCAGCGGTTCCGCCGCCGAACGCGCGGGGCTGAAGATCGGGGACGGAATTCTCGCGGTTGACGGCGCCGAGGTGTCGAGCGCCGCGGAGCTTTCCTCTCAGATCGCCCGGCACAAGGCGGGCGAAACGATTGAGCTGACCATCCTGCGCGACGGCGGCGAGCAGACCGTATCGGTCACCCTTCAGGAAAAGGTGCCCGAGTCGGTCAGAAAGGCCGCATAATCCGCTCATTCTTCTCATTTTCTCTTTTCTTTCGGAAAAGCCCGGGCGAGGGGCCCAGCAAAGCCGCCCGCCCGGGTTTTTCCATGCCCGGAAGGGGATGGAGTTTCCTGAATTTTCCTGATGTTCCCTTTGCGGCGGCCGTTTGCGGAGAGCGTTTTGGGGGATACTGATTTGGGATGATCTTCCAGAGACGCGATCTCAGAATGTGAAATATCAAATCAACAAATGCAAAAAAAATCCCCCAAAATTGAAAACGCTTCAAAGGTTTTTCTGGGTTTCCGTCACTGAAAAACAAATTTGAAAGAGGTCCTGCAAATTCAAGAATTTCTCTTTACAAAGCCAAAAAATCGTGATAGGATGATCAACGGAGGTCAATACGGAAACGGTTTTCATCAGAAAACCGCCCCGTTTTCCGAAATTTAAAGGAGGAGAAAACTATGGCAAGACAAATGAAGACCATGGACGGCAACAACGCTGCCGCGCATGTATCCTATGCCTTTACCGAGGTTGCGGCGATCTACCCGATCACCCCTTCTTCGGTCATGGCCGAGGTTACCGATGTGTGGAGCGCGAACGGCCGGAAGAACCTGTTCGGCGAGCCTGTCCGGATCAGTGAGATGCAGTCGGAGGGCGGCGCCGCCGGCGCTGTGCACGGCTCTCTGGCGGCCGGCGCCCTGACCACCACCTACACCGCTTCCCAGGGCCTGCTGCTGATGATCCCGAACATGTATAAGATCGCGGGCGAGCTGCTCCCCTGCGTCATCAACGTGTCGGCGAGAGCCCTGGCCACCCATGCCCTCTCGATCTTCGGCGACCACTCGGACATCTACGCATGTCGGCAGACCGGGTTCGCGTTCCTCTGCTCTTCGAGCGTGCAGGAGGCGATGGACCTCGGCGCCGTCGCCCATCTCTCGACCATCAAGGGCCGCGTTCCGTTCGTCCATTTCTTCGACGGCTTCCGGACCTCTCATGAGATCCAGAAGATCGAGCTGTGGGACTACAAGGACCTCGGCGAGATGCTCGACTGGGATGCCGTCAAGGCGTTCCGCGCCCGCGCCCTGAATCCTGAGCACCCGGTGCTGCACGGCTCCGCCCAGAACCCCGACATCTTCTTCCAGGCCAAGGAAGCCGCCAACCCCTACTATGACGCGCTGCCCGCCATCGTTGAGGAGTATATGGACAAGGTCAATGCCAAAATCGGCACCGACTACAAGCTCTTCAACTACTACGGCGCGGCGGACGCCGAGCATGTCATCATCGCCATGGGCTCGGTCTGCGAGACCATCCGCGAGACGATCGACTACCTCAACGCCGCCGGCGGCAAGTACGGTCTCGTGACCGTCCGCCTCTACCGCCCCTTCGTTCCCGAGAAGCTGGTTGAGGTCATTCCGGATTCGGTCAAGACCATCAGCGTCCTCGACCGCACCAAGGAGCCCGGCTCGATCGGCGAGCCGCTTTTCCTCGACGTTGTGCTCGGCCTGCGTGAGTCGAAGTTCGGCCAGCTGCCGATGTTCTCCGGCCGCTACGGTCTCGGCTCGAAGGACACCACCCCCGCGCAGATCATCGCCGTCTACCGCAATGCCGAGAAGCAGGCCAAGAAGCGCTTCACCATCGGCATTGAGGACGATGTGACCAACCTCTCCCTGCCGATCACCGAGAACCCCGACACCGCCCCGAAGGGCACCACCTCCTGCATGTTCTGGGGCCTCGGCTCGGACGGCACCGTCGGCGCCAACAAGAACTCGATCAAGATCATCGGCGACCACACCGACATGTACGCGCAGGCCTATTTCTCCTATGACTCGAAGAAGTCGGGCGGCGTCACCGTTTCCCACCTGCGCTTCGGCCACACCCCGATCCGCTCGACCTACCTGATCGAGAAGGCCGACTTCGTGGCCTGCCACAACTCGGCTTATATCGACAAGTACGACATGCTCTCGGCCCTCAAGCCCGGCGGCACCTTCCTGCTCTCCTGCGGCTGGGATATGGAAGCCCTTGAGAAGCACCTGCCCGGCCCGGTCAAGCGCTATATCGCCGAGAACAACATCAACTTCTACACCATCGACGCCGTTTCGATCGCCAAGAAGATCGGCCTCGGCAACCGCCTGAACACCATCCTGCAGTCGGCCTTCTTCAAGCTGGCGAACATCATCCCGATCGAGGACGCCGTCCGCTTCATGAAGGACGCCGCCACCAAGAGCTACGGCAAGAAGGGCGACGACGTCGTCAAGCAGAACCACGATGCGATCGACGCCGGCGTGAACGGCATGCACAAGGTCGAGGTTCCCGCCTCCTGGAAGAACGCCGGCGGCGAGCTGGTTCATCCGGTCGCGGTTGGCTCCAACCAGAAGCTCGTTGACTTTGTCAACAACATCATGGTGCCCGCCAACGCGCAGAAGGGCGACAAACTGCCTGTCTCGGCTCTGGCCCCCTATGCCGACGGCACCCTGCCGCAGGGCTCCGCCGCTTACGAGAAGCGCGGCGTTGCGGTTGACGTTCCCTGCTGGATGCCCGAGAACTGCATCCAGTGCGGATTCTGCTCCTATGTCTGCCCGCACGCCGTCATCCGCCCGGTCGCGCTCAACGCCGAGCAGGCCGCCGCGGCTCCCGCCGAGCAGAAGCTCGCCGATATGACCGGCATGCCCG
>Ga0129314_1000657_pt1 | contig 33575 bp, 25 predicted proteins | sample O1111metagenome_FD_94431 | JGI IMG/M metagenome (GOLD analysis project Ga0129314, IMG submission 94431) | Orangutan individual fecal microbial communities from fecal samples from Wisconsin, USA - O1111 metagenome | ecosystem: Host-associated > Mammals > Digestive system > Large intestine > Fecal... | reverse complement strand
TATATCACAGAGTTTATCTCAGATCTGATTAACAATCAAATTCTCTTACAAGATCAGGTCAATCAATGAAAACTAGCAAAAGAACAATGCGTTTATCAAAAGATAATCAACATTGTTCTTTTTTGCTTCTTTCTTCTGGCTTCACTCAAATTATCAAATGAAGCGTCATATTTCGGTAAAACTTCTCTTTGTCCGTTACAAGACTCAATTAGATAGAGAAGGGTCTAACTCAGTTCTTTGTTTAAAAATTAAACAATACAGTACGCCTATGATAAAGCCACTGATTGCTGGCAGGATAAAACCAACACCACTGGAAGCAAATGGAATCGTATGAACATACCAATTGGTTAAATTTGTTGTCAAATGATTTTGAATAGGTAATGCTTTGATACCATCAAACAAAGCAGGTATGGCTGTAAAGATTGTCGTCAATTGATAAACGATTCTGCGATTTTGGAAAAAGGCAGAGCAAAGTGCTGGGATGATCATTGCCATGGAAAGAGGATAAAGAATCATTAAAAATGGCATGGTCCAAGCAATAATGGTGTCAAGTCCAAAGTTTGCGGTAATAAAAGAAAGTAATGTAGTGATTCGAAGCCATCCTTTATAGCCGATCTTAGGGAAGCGGACTGAGAAATCTTGGGCAAATGAGGCAATCAATCCCATCGCAGAAGTGAAAACTGCTAACAGCGTCATCAAGGCCATAAAAATCAATCCCACTTTACCAAAATAGGATTGGACGATTTGAGTTAATGCAATCCCTCCGTTTTCGGAGATACCAAAGCGATTTAAAGACATCGTACCTAATGCAATAATCCCCAAATAGATACCACCACATAAAACCATCGTGAATAGACCAGATTTTACAGTATTTTTAGCAATCTGATCTTCATCATGAATCCCCATTCCTTGAAGCGCACGAATGATCGTAATTGATTTTTAATAAATTTGATTCACGAGTTGATAAATAATAGGCTAAGCCAAAGAAAATAACCGAAAAGATAAATAAGCCAATCGTTGTATACTTTTCTGGTAAAATCATTCCTAAACTAAATTGATATCCTAATGCAGCAGTTCTGGGAGTGGCGAATAAAGGTCCTAAGGCCATATGGTTCATAATAAGAAATAAGGTACCATACCACGCAGCCACTGGTTTAGCAAAATCGTACAACCCGCTTGAGCGTGTTTTACTTAAGGCAATCAGTGCAGCTAAAGGTAATAAAGTAGAGGAGATCAAAAAACCAATCCCAGCAGATAACCAATGACTACCTGCAAGTTGACCTAAATGAGCAGGGAAAATAAGGTTACCTGCTCCAAAAAGCATTCCGAAAATGAGTGAAGCTAATAAAAATAATTTCTTTGTTGATAATTTTTCCATCATAAATAACTCCTTAATCGTTTAGTTAACATAAATGAAATGAAGCTAAACGTCTGACTCGTCTTTGTCTAAAAATTTGCATAAATCTTTTCCTTTCTTTGGTGAAAAACACAAAAAGCCCGTTGGAATAATTATTCCAACGGGCAATTGACATTGCGGTACCACCGTTTTTTTTTGTTTATGAATAAACAATCTCTTAGCGACTCACTAATAGTGAAGCGCATTATCCGATAACGGGGATCGCCGGCACAAACTTCTAACGTCACTTGTGCATCTCCAGAGTTACTTTCACAAATAATAGACCTACGATTTTCCACCAACCAATCGCTCTCTAAAATGCTTATTATTCGTTACTCTCTCTATCAATGATTTTTGTTCATTATAGAAGCAATGATGGACAGTGTCAAGACAAAAAAAGTAAAAAATTGAATTTTCTGTCAATAGATTTGGGTGAAACGTTCACCATTGATTTTTTTCTTTCTTCTTAATTATGGTCAATTTTTATTGCTGTAAGAGTCTTCGTTAAGGACAGAAGCGTAGTTAAGTGTCTACATAATAAATAGTGAAACGAATACTTAATGGCTTGAAAAATGTGGGGAATATTCTTTGAGATTGTTAGAAACAGCCAACTATTGTTAGCAAAGTATTTATTTGACTATCTCTACAACAATTTTGAAATTTGATCGATCACACCGATTTGTTATCAGTCAGTCGTTCGATTCATCTTTTAAGACAAAAAAAGCAAAAATTGCAAGGTTAAACGGTTTCAAACGCCTTTTTTTAGAATGAATATAAGTAAAATAGGATTTACCCAATTGAGCGAAGATTAAAAAAAAGGAGGTTTTGTTACATTTGCTGTAAAGAGAAAGGTGAGGGTAAGTGGATGAGAAAGATGACGATTGTTTTCTTTTTGTTCCTTATTTTTTTGACCATTGAGGCATATACGCGAACAATGATTGTCTACGCTGAATCTGTACAAAGCACAGCGGGGATCCGCTTTGTACCAAATCCTTCAAATGCATCATCAGAAGATCTGGCAAAAGAGAAAGACGGGCAGACAAAAAGAATGATGCAAAGAAAGCTCCCAAAAACAATTGATCAGCAGAGTAGTTCTTTGATGATCTGTGGTGGACTCATTGTAACAGCAGCAGGAGGTTTCCTCTTACTGAGAAAAGGAAAGAAGGAAAAAAATGAAAAAAGTAGTTTTAACAATCGCACTATTTAGCACATTCGTTATTAGTGCGAAGGCAACAACCGTTTATGCAGAAATAGCCGATGATACTCATGGCACAAGTATCGCTAAAGTTGGGTTAGAGAAACAAGATGAAACGGATGAACCAACGGATCCAATTGATCCACCAGATGTACCAGGTACGTATATTCCAACAGGAAACACCGGTGCTTTACGTATTGACTATATCTCAAATATTGACTTCGGTACACAAAAAATCGCTAGTGAAACAAAAAACTATACAGCTGGGAATTCAGATGAATTTGTTGAGACACAAATATCTGATCTACGAGGAAATGGTGCAGGTTGGAACTTACAAGTTAGCTATGATAGTGAAAAAGCAGGATTTTATACTGAAAATGGTGTTGCGTTAGCTGGGGCTGAACTAAGCTTGCCAGCAGGGACAGCAAAAACGGTGACAGAGAATCAATCTCCGGCAGCTGAAACGGCAACGGTAACAGTAAATAAAGATTTGCAAAATATTATGTTTGCTGCCGCAACAACCGGTCTAGGGACTTGGGAAGATCAGATGTCAGCAGAAGCTGTTTCATTAAAAGTACCTTCTGGTAACTTGGCAGGAACTTATTCTGCCACACTTGTTTGGACATTAACAGACGCACCAACTTAATCTAAAGGAGAAGAAACATGAAAAAAAATATTCTAGCAACTACATTATTAAGTGTGTTAGCCATTAATACCATGAGTATGACCATCTATGCAGAAGAAATGAGTGATTCAGCAACTTCAACAGCAAAGATCACATTCGAAGGGAATGATACCCATTCCAACAAACCAGTGAATCCAGATAATCCAGATGATCCAATCGACAAACCAGACGAAGTAGATCCAGATGATCCTAACAATCATGGAACTGGCGATCAAGGACCACTTTCAATTGACTATATGTCCAATATCAGTTTTGGTACACAAGAAATTTCACAAAATAAAAAAAGTCTATGTCGCAGCAAATGCAAAACCATTTGTTCAAATCACAGATAAACGAGGAGTAGCTGGTGGCTGGTCACTAACTGCGACTGCTTCAAAATTTTCAGCAGCTGACAGCACTGAATTAAAAGGAGCAATCCTATCATTTGCGAATGGAGATACTCGAACGACTTCTGATAACATCAGCGGCAAACCTGATGCTTTTGATTTCACTTTTAACAATCATGAAGCTCAACCAGTTATGACGGCAAAAAGTCTGAATGGTCAGGGAACTTGGTTAGATGTATTTGAAGGAGAAGAAGGAAACAATACAAATGTTCAATTGACTGTTCCTGCTGGTTCTGCTCAAGCAAAAGAGTATACCGCAACGATTACTTGGACCCTTACTGCAGGTCCAACTGATGCACAATGATGAATAAACGTCATCATCGTTTTATTTGTTTAGTCACAGGCATCATCGGATTTTGGGGAATCCTTGGTGTCAATTCGCTCACCTCATATGCAGATTCAGCTGAATCTGCATATAGTGTAAGTGCAAATATACCTGAAGAACAAACAAATAAAGATGTATCTTATTTTGACTTAACTGAAGCACCAAATGAAACGCGCGACCTATCCATTCATTTATCCAATATCGGAGAAAAAGAAAGTGTCTTTGAAATAGAGATCAACAATGCAGCGACCAACACAAACGGTGTGATCGATTATAATCAACGAACAGTTAAAAAGGATGCCTCTGCCAAATACCAAGTCAGTGATTGCTTAACCACTGATGCAAAGGAAGTAACAATTCCAGCTGGAGAAGCAAAAGACGTGCACTTTCAATTGAAAATGCCAAAAGAATCATTTGACGGGATTCTTTTAGGAGGTATCCATGTAACGAAAAAAGAGAACCAAAGTGAAAAAGTTTCTGGAACAGCGATTCGAAATAAGTATGCTTATGTTATTGGGGTTGAGCTTAGGAACAACAGTAAACCTGTCTCACCAGATTTGAAATTAATTTCTGTAAGAACTGGGTTACAAAATTCGTATGCAACGATTTTTGCACATTTACAAAATCCTACATCAACGATCATCAGTCAAGTTCATACGGAAGCGACGATCACTAAAAAAGGCTCATCAAAAGTGTTGTATACAGCAAACAAAGATCATATGTCGATCGCACCCAATACGAACTTTGATTTTCCGATCAGTGTCAACAAGAAGAAAATCGATCCGGGAACTTATATGTTAACAGTGGATGCGACAACAGAAAATAATCAAAAGAAATGGCATTTAGCAAAAACATTTACGATCAAACCAGAAAATGCCAAAAAAATCAATGATGAAGCAATTACAGAAGAAAAAGCAGAAGTATCTTATCTGCCGATGATCATTGGGATAGGCGGCTTACTATTAGGGATCATTGCGTTCTTAAGTTACAAACTGTTCCAACAAAAAGGTAGGTGAGGAAGGAAATGAAAAAGCAAAAAGTGAATAAAAAATTATTATTTCTAGTCGCCTATTTTGCTTTGTTCAGTCTCTTTCAGCTAGCCTTCTCTACTAAGTCAGTTGTTGCGGATTCATGGCCTGATGGACAATCAGAAGCTGACATCTATGGTGGACATATCCATGCTAAAATCACCTATGTAAAAGATGGGAATCCAAATTATACAGCGATTGGGGATACGATAACAGTTACAACAGTTTTAGAAAAAAAAGATGATACAAACCTTGAAGAAGAGTATAAGCAATCAACGTTAGTGACGGTTTTTCCTGATAAAGAGCAAGGGTTGGAATTATTAGGAGAACCCGAACTTGTTTATAAACATGGTGGTGTAACAGGTAACGGAAATTTGATGGCTCCATCTAAGGAAGTTGCCTATGACATCATAACGGCTTATAACTTTTATGGACATACAGAATTTGGAGATTCCAAGTCCTATGATGGGCGGATTACAGAAATATTGCCGCTCGCTTCAGACGGTATCTCTGATGGTCCTTATAGTGACAATTACTCGGTTTATCGATTATTGGAAAAAACGGGTGATTCAATGACGATCACCTATCGTGCCAAAGTCACAGAAAAAGCAGTCACTAAGGATAAATTTGTCTTGCGTGCATCTGTTTGGGATAGTATGAAAAAAGATATTGGATTTACTCATTTTTTATCTGCTGAAATGCCAAGCTTTCAATCAGAAAAGTTAGCCTTATCTTTTGATGATACGAGCAAAAATCTAGAATTAGATTCCGAGCAGATCACGCTAACAGGTAAATGGAGTGGTCCTTTGGACGATCTCACAGCTTACTTAACAATCAATGGGATGATAATGAACACTGATGAACTATTGTCTTGCTTCAAGAGTGATGGCACATTTCGTGTACCTGTTGACCTGAGTCAGCTACCATCAGTTTCAGAAGTGAATAATGTGACTTTGATGATTCAAAAAAGTAATGGTGAGTCAGCACAAGATTCAACGGTCTTAAGAATGACCAAACCTGCTTCACCTCCTACGATTGAACTGGCAAATAATCTTGCTAATCAAACGCTCGTTCTTTACCCGGGGGATCAAGGGTTTACCTTGAGTGGCAAGTGGAAAGCCGATAGTGGTTCGTGGATCAATATTTACTATAAGTTAAATGGTGTTGAAAAAAAGCTGAATGATTCAGATTCGATTGCGAATACACAACCTGGAAATATGGTTGATTTTTCAAAGAATTTCACACTTGCAGACTTAGTAGCAGGAGAAAATCAATTTGAAGTTTATGTTAAAAATGAAAAACAACAACAATCAAATATTGAAACATTTAAGGTGATCAAAGAAGCGGGGGTTGTGAGATTTGTAAACGTACCAGATCTTCTGACTTTCATGTCAATCCCCGTTGCTAGTCATACGATTCAAACAAATTTGACACAGGCAGCCAATCTTTTAGTAGAAGATACAACTGGAAAACCGATTAATTGGAAACTTAATGTGTCACAAACTGAAGAGTTTAAAGATGGTAAACAAGTATTACCAGCCACTCTTTTTTATCAAAATGGTGATACGGCACAAGTCATCGAAAAAGAACATCCGATCACACTTCCTATGACTGAAGTAACAACTAATAATAATGTCCGGAATTACAGCATTCTACAAAATTCAGAAAACTATTTTTATCTAAATGTTCAACCCGGTGGATATGCTGGGGAATATTCATCACAGGTGGAATGGACAATTGTCAATGCCCCTTAGTTACTTTTATTGATAAAATATAGTGGAGCTGGTTAACAGGGATATTCAAATGATTGAAATCCAGATTTTTAATATTGAAATTAGCGAAATAAGCCAAAGATAGCCAAAATTACTTTTTGTATTTAAGCTATCTTTGGCTTATTTTTTTGTATTGTTTTATTAAGGATGGTGCAAATGCTGATCAAAGAAGACTGTTCATTGATTGAAATAGTTTGGATAGTTCTATGCTACTAAAAAAAGATGAATAAATGAAACTTGGATTTCCATCTAATCGAGAAGGTTAAGGTAACGTGAGATTCAGTTTTACAGTTAAGCTCTAAGGTGGTTAAATAAAAATTAAATTTTTCAAATATTCTAAATATGCTTGCGATTTTTCTAGTATTTTTTATTATTCATGTTATCTTATAACAGTAATGTTATTGGTTGTCAAAAGGGGAGGCACCAATTAATGAAAAAGTGGTATGTTTGAAAATGATAAACTGGTTTGCTTAGGGGGATGGGTTAATGGAAGTGATTATTTATATTATAGTGGTTCATCTTAATTTTGCACTGATAGGTCTCATTTTATTTGCAAAAAAAAAGGATTTTTATGGATTGCTTCATTCGTTTGGGATTAACGCTACTTAATATATGGCTGATTGAATGGACGCCAGTATTTTTGGTTTTACTTTATTTTTATAATGGAAAATATATTTTTCAGGAAACAAGAAATCTATTTATTGTTTTTTTATTAAATACTTTTTGTGTAAATTTTATCGGTATTTCTGTTTTTTTGACAATTGAAGTGCCACGATTTTTAGAAAATTATGACTTGTTAGCGAATGCGATCCTAGAAATTTTGCTTTTAGTGGCAATCCTAATTGTAATGAAAGAATTAGATAAAAAGTTTCGAATTAGTAATTATCTATACGCATATAAAAAAAATCGTCTGTTTTCGACATTTTTGATTATATGTATGTTCATGTCACTTTTGTGGTATCATTTGCTTTTTTCGATGGATTCATTGGATTTCCTTTTAACCTCTTTTATTTTAGTTGCTAGTAATTCCTTTTATGGACTACTTATGCTTTTGATTTTATTGAATGAAAAAAAGGAAGAATACTATCAGATCTATTTGGAAAGCATGAAAAAAAATGAAGAATATTATCAAAAGCTAGAAGAATTTCGTCATGATTATAAAAATTATGTTGGTGTGATGGAAGATCTTGTACAGAATAAACAAATTCATAACGAAATAGAGGCCATCGTAGGGGAAGAAAAAGAGTTTTTTGAAACGCAACTCAACGATGCTTTACACATGAAGTTACAAAAAATTTATGATCCACTGTTGCAAGGAGTTTTTGTCAAATTTGTTAAGCGGGCAGAAGAGCTTCGGATACCTTATAAAATCCAAGTTAATCATATCATACCCAAGCTTTCAATGAATTCCTATGACATGATTCGCTTATTTACAAATATTATCGAAAATGCGTTTGTTCATTATGATCAAACGATGGCGAAAGAAAAAAAAGAAATCACGATCATCGTTGAACATTTGTGGGATTGTTTTTATTTTGAATTTAGTAATCCCAGCAAAAACACTGGAAAAAATCTAACTGAATTGTTTCAAAAAGGAACAACCAGTCAGAAAAGTAGTAAGGGAATTGGGTTATACAGTGTCAAAAAAATCGTAGAAGAGAATGAGAATCTTGCATTGAATTTAAAGTATGACAAACAAGAGCAACGTTTTTACTGTATCTTAACTTTGAAAAAAGAAACAGTCCATTAAAAAAAGCCACTCGCCTATTTACTGAATAGGCAAGTGGCTTTTTGTTGTACGTATGGGACTAATGAACTAAATGATTTTCATTTTTCAGATGTTCCATAAAATCCACTAATTTTTTTATGCTTCGACGGCTAAGGATTAAGGTATCATCATTTTTAAACACAATTTCATTGTTTTTTTTATCTACTAATTTAATGTTAGCTGGATTGATGGAGTAACTCTTCAAATCATTGAAAAAATGAAAGTTTTGAAACGTTTGTTTTAGTTCTTCAATTTTTCCATGAATCAAAAAAAATTCTGTTTGACAGAAAAATTCAATAGTCGAACGAGAACCTGTGATCTTACTTAAGTAATTGACTTCTTTAGGGTCGATTAAATAGATTTTAGAAAGTGATTCGATTTTAATGAGTTTACTTTGTCCTTGTTGCAAATTCGAATGGTTGAACAATAATTCTTCCAAGCCATTTACAGCTTCCATGATGTCTTTTTTACTATAATATTTATCTGCTCGAATATTTTGATTGATAATCTCCATACCTTTAGTTGTGTCATTCGTCAAAAACAGGATGTAACAAGAATGATTTCTCTGACGAATTTTTTTGCTAAAATCAATCCCAGAATGAAAACGGTTCAATTCAATATCAACAATAAAAATATCTGAGTCTTGGATAGGCATAAAATCAAGGTCAGCATAGAATTTTTCTAATTGAGAAGGCAAGGGGATGGTTAACGAAATTGCTGCTAAATTAGCACTACGATTATATTGTTTACGAAATTCTTCTTGATGGAATACATTATCTTCAATATAGTACACTTTCACACACATCACCTCCAACTTTCAATCGTTCTTAGTATAGCAAGAATCAATGTGTGGATAAAGAGAATAAAAGAATAAATTATTAGACTTTTTTTATTTAATATTTAAATAATTGAAAGGAAATATAGATGTTGAAGTAAAATTTGAACGAAAGAGTCAGAGAGAAAACGGTTATTTTAGAAGTCTAAAAATCATCTGGAAATAGTCTACAGACAAAAGCTGGGATACCTTTTTTAAAAGTTGAATCAATGCTTACTGTTTTGTTCGTAAAAAGAAAGAACATCCTATATTAGTTGGTCATATGAAGAAAAGAAAGAATGAGCAAAGAGAAAAATTAATTGAAATAGCCGTTACAAGAAAACGCTTTTATGTTAAGGTAGATACGTAAAATAGTACATTGGTTAGGGAGGGTATTCAAATGACAAGGGAAGAAAAAATATATGATGTAGCATCACAGATCATTTATGTAGTCATAAACAATCTTTTTTTTATTGTTGTAAATTTACCGCTGTTTAGTTACCTTTATTTGATGATTTATCAAGGAGTTACTTTATATCTAATCTTATTGGGTCTCTTTATGATTCTGTTTGCTATTTCATTGATCGCACTATTTGAATCGCTGTATCAGTTTATTATTAAGAAACAGGAAAGCAATCTCCGATTTTTTTGGCGGAGCATCGCTAAGGCATGTTCTTGGGATAGTTTACCTGTCTATTTGCTCATCAGTTTGATTGCTTCAATAGGATTTCTCTTTTTTATGGTTGAACTTTCTCCAATTTTTTCTATATTTGTCATTATTTATGCTATTTTAGCGGTCTACGGGATGTTAATCCTTCCTTTTGCTATCATGGAAACGATCCTTTTCCAAAACACCTTTTTAAAAACGTTGTTGAATGCGATGATTTTATCTTTCCAGAAATGGCAATTACAGCTTTTTACGATTGCCTATCTGTTATTTGTTCTTTTATTGTTTCCACGCTCGCCAGCTATCTTCTTTTTTGTCGGTTTTAGTGGCTACTGCTACTTGTTTTTAACTTTTTATACACCATTTTTACAAACTCGGATAGCGAGTATTAAGGGATTGGATCAAAGAAATGACTAAAAGCATGACGAGGATTAAACATAACCTTTTGAAACACGCTTTTTATCGTTACATGTTGTGGATGAGTGTTAGTTTATTAGTATTATTCTTTATTATTTATCTCATCACAGTTTCTTTCCATCAAAAAAGAGATGAAAATCTAAAGGAAATCAACTTAAATTTTTATACAGAAATTATGATGATGAAAAATGCAACAGATAATATGTTGGCGCTTTTGTATGCGGAACAACCTGATTTGGAAGATTTGAGGCAAATTACTAATTTATCACTCGCAGAATACTATGAATACAAAACGACTACTTACATGAAACATGCCGGTTCAAAGTATAATGGAACCCAAAATTTTGTTAATCAGTCCTTTAAAATGAATGATTATTTGTCAACTGTAGTTATTTATCATGCGCAGACGAAACGTAGCGTAGTCTTCCAAAAAGATCAGACAACCACGATGAAAAAAGTGGAGGAATTTCATTTAGCAGACCCAAACGATATCGAAAAGACAAAAAAGCAAATTTTTAAGATAAATAAGAATAGAAATCTGATTGGATTTCACAAAGAATTACATAAAGAAACAGATTTAAGTTACGCAGCAGATGTCTATTTTTATTATAATATTTCTCCATTATTTGAAAAGATTCATTATCAAGTGTTAAGAAACAACGGCAATATTCAAGTTTTCTACAAAAACAAGCCTATTCCACCGGAGATAAAACCAAAATATGTTCTAGACCAACGTCAAGCAGAACATTATGTGGTTACAGCCACGACAAAGTATGCCAATGTTTTTACAGAATATTCTTTGATCTATACTGTCTACTCTTTTTTTGCCATCCTTGTGTTTTTAGGTTTTTTCCCATTTCTATTTCAGTATTTGCAAAAAATAGAGGGAAGACTCTCTCAACTAACTCAAAAAATTACCAAAGTAAAAACAGGGAATTTTGACCCTGAAAAGTTCGCTCAATCAGACGACTATAAAAGTGATGATGCGATTTCTTTGATCTCTTCTAGTATTGATGAATTAGCGTATCAGTTAAATGACCAGATTCATCAAGTTTATAAAAGTAAGATTAAACAAAAGGATTATCAGATCCAAAGTATTCGGTCTCAGATCAATCCACACTTTCTTTACAATACGTTAGAAGCAATTCGAATGAAAGCAGAACTAAATGAAGATCACGCAGTGGCAGGAATGCTCTTAAATGCTGCAACATTATACCGTAAATTGATCAAGGGGAAAGATGTCATTTGTTTAGCGGAAGAATTGGAATATTGTGATGCTTATCTTAGTCTTTTTGAAATACGTTTTGAAGATGCACTATTTTATGATATCGTTTGTGATCCAAGTCTTGAATCTTTGCTGATTGAGAAATTTACGATCCAACCAATCATCGAAAATTTTATTCATCACGGGATTGATTCGCAACGCCAAGATAACTTCATCGAGATCCATTGTTTTGAAAAGGATGATCGGTTATACATTGAAGTAGTAAATAACGGAAAGCCAATTCCAAAAGTAGAAAAACAAAGAATCCAAAAACAACTTGCTCAAAACAGCCATGATCTGGAGATGACTGCCCCTACTGGCTTATTTGGGGTAGATTATCGAATCAAACAACGCTTTGGTCATCAGTATGGCGTAACATTTACTACGCAAGAAGATTATGTGAAATTTCAAATCACCATGCCTAAAAAAAGAGGAGGGGAGATCGTGTGAATGTTTTACTAGTTGATGATGAACCGTTAATCACAGAAGGAATTGAGAAACTGCTAAAAAAAACAACCGGTAACACAAAAAATTTCACGACATTTAAAACAACTTCCGGTATTGAAGCATTGAAAATCCTAAATGAGGTAGCTATTGATATTTTATTAACAGATATCAGAATGCCTGATATTGATGGATTGGCACTTGCTAAAAAGGCACGTTGTGTACAAAAACAAATAAAAATCATCTTTATCAGTAGTTATGATGATTTTAGTTATCTGAAACAAGCCATTCTCATTGGAAGCAGTGATTATCTTTTAAAACCAGTAGATCCTATTGAGTTAGCCACTACTTTTGGGAAGTTGACAAGAGAAATAAAAGAAGAAAAACTCTTTCAGCATTTGAAGAACAATCAACAGATTGATGTGTTTCGTGTCAATTTGTTGCGGAAATTGCTGCATCAAGAAATTTCGTCAACGGAATTAGCAAAATGGCAGGACATCCTTGAACCAATCACAGATTGGCAAAATTATACCATCACTTACCTAGAAGGTGCTTTTTATAATGATAAACTTTTTGAACGTGTTTCTGAGCAGTTATCGGTATTATTCGTCCAACCTTATAGCCTTTTATTGGAACCGAATAAACTTCTTTTGTTTTTTTCTCCTAAAGAAGAACAACATTATCGGTTAAGTATTCAATATTTATGTGAGACATTTGATTTATTTGCGGTCATCGGTAGTGGCTGCCATTCATTAATTGAGATCACGCATTCTTATCGAAGTATTGAACCATTTATGGAAAGTAAAAATATCTTGGAAAACCCATTAGTCATTGATCTATTTCCTAAAACTACATTGATCAACGAATACCAACTAACGCAGAAAATTTATTTTAAAAGTTTAGCTTATCTTGAAAACCAATCGATTGAAGCATTCCAACAATTAGCTATTGCCAATATTGATCAATGGAAAGACCATCCGATTCAGTCGTTAGTATGTCATTACTTGCTGATCGCACTTCACAAAGGGATTGCTACTCTGGAAAAACAAGAACAAGCTTATCAAGAGTTACAACCATTGATCTACGCATTAAAGACAGCAGACAAATCAGTTTTTAAGAAAAAAATAGGTACGATCTGTTCAAAACTGACTGAAATAAGTTGTACCACAAAAAGTCATTCTCCAGTGATTGACCAAATCTTATATCTAGTCAATCAGGATTTCACGAAACGCTACTCTTTAAAATCATTAGCTGAGCGATTTCATATGAATCCAGCCTATCTTGGACAGCTTTTTTTAAAAGAATTGAATATGAGTTTTAGTGAATATGATAAAAAAATTCGTATGAGAGAAGCCAATCAGCGAATCAAAGAGAGTACGGAAAGAATTACTGTGATCGCAAAAGCCTTAGGATATGATGATATCAGTTTATTTTATCGTCATTATAAAAAAGAATACGGAATAACCCCCAATAAAGCACGCAAGTTCGAAAATGAAAGAGAGCCGTTGAACCTAAAATGAAAAATCATTTTTTTATCATTTTTTATGACTAAGAAAGGCGTAGCAAAACCAATAATGAAATCATGAATCATTTTTCGAGAAGAGTGATATTCCAGACTCTTCTTTTTTGTGTCTTTATTACATACAAAAAATATTGTCTATAATTTTGCCAATAAATCTATAAAATCGCAAATTGAGAAAGCGCTTTATTTACTTTATGATAAACATAGATAAGGAGTTGAACAGGATGGAAGAAAAATTAGCAGCAACATTTGTCAAAAAGAAGCAGGAAAATCGTGTGTTAAAAACATTTAAAAAAAACCGACCTTTATTTTTCCTTTCTTTACCAGGAATCATTTGGTTTGCGATATTTTCCTATTTTCCACTTTTTGCGATTTTAGTGGCGTTTAAAGATTTTCGATTAAGTGGTAATTTTTTTGAGAGTTTTATGAAGAGTGATTGGGTCGCTTTTAAAAACTTTGAATTTATTTTTAAAAGTGGGAATGCTAGCCTGATTATTCGCAACACGGTTGGTTATAATGTGCTGTTCATTGTTATGGGAATCATCGTGCCATTGATCCTTGCATTATTGTTAAATGAAATTTTCAGTAAGCGACTATCAAAATTGTATCAAAGTGTCATGTTTATTCCTTACTTTCTTTCGATGGTCGTTGTCAGTTATATCGTATTTGCATTTTTGGACCCGACAAATGGGTTTATCAATCAGTTTTTGATAAGTATTGGGAAAGAGCCGATCCAATTTTATATGCAAGCAAAGTATTGGCCTTATATTTTAGTCGTTGTACAAATGTGGAAAACGATGGGCTACAATATGATTATTTTTTTAGCCGCAATATGCGGGTTTGATAAATCTTATTACGAAGCAGCTAATCTTGATGGAGCAACAAAATTCCAACAAATCTGGTATGTCACGATTCCTATGTTGAAACCCGTGATCATTATGTTGACGATTTTAGCAGTAGGGGGGATCTTTCGGACAGACTTCGGATTGTTTTATCAAGTGCCAAAAGATTCAGGGGCGCTTATCAATGTGACACAAACCATTGACACTTATATCTATCGCGGATTGTCGTCTATGGGAGATATCGGTTTATCGGCTGCTGGTGGACTGTTGCAGTCAGTAGTTGGCTTCTTTTTAGTGTTAGGAACCAACATGATCGTCAAAAAAATCGATAAAACACAAGGAATCTTTTAAGGGAGGAAAAAAGAGTGGAAGCAAAAAAAACACTAGGTGAATCTTTGAACCGATTTGGACGTATCAGTAAAAAAAATAACCTTTTGATTAGTCTGGGTTTAGGGATATTGACCTTTTTAACTGCTGTTCCTTTTATTTTAGTTTGTATTATCGCCTTTACTGATTCAGAATCGATCCAACGAAACGGGTACCGACTGCTACCTGAAAAATGGAGCCTAGCAGCTTTTCAAGCAATTTTTGAAGAAGGAGCGATTTTTTCCGCTTTCGGTACAACGATTTTCATTACGATCATTGGGACCGTCATCGGTGTGTTTTTAATGTCGACCTTTGCGTATACCCTTTCTCGAAAGACTTACGCTTATCGAGGGTTTTTATCAAGGTATTCTTTGATACCCATGTTGTTTAGCGGTGGGATGATTGGTAATTACATTGTGGTTGTGAATGTTTTAGGGTTGAGGAACTCTATCTGGGCATTGATTTTACCTTTGTGTATGTCCACGTTTTCAATCATGGTTTTGAAAACGTTTTATCAAATGTCTGTCCCAGAAGCATTGATTGAATCAGCATATATCGATGGTGCCAGTGAGTGGTTGATTTATTTTAAAATCGTACTTCCGTTATCGTTGCCAGGTATCGCAACCATTGCCTTATTCTTAACCTTAGGCTATTGGAATGATTGGTTTTCAGCATTACTTTATACCGATAATAATCAATTGGTACCGTTACAGTATTTGTTGATGAAGATGGAGAATAATATTGAATTTATTGCAAACAATGCTGGAAAAATGGGGATGACCCAAACCGGCGCTTTACCCACTGAAACGATCAAAATGGCGGTGGTAGTAGTAGCTACTTTACCGATCTTGATTGCATATCCTTTTTTTCAAAAATATTTTATTGGTGGTTTAACTGTTGGCGCAGTGAAAGAATAGTATAGGAGGAAAAATAATGAAAAAATTTGTATTGCTAGGAGCTGCATTATTAGCAGGAGGTCTTTTAACAGGATGTTCAAGTAACAAAACCAGTAATGCGAGTGAGTCTGGTACGGTGGATCTTACTTGGTACATAACGGGTATTCCACAAAAAGATGTGGCAAAAGTGAATGAGGCGGTCAATAAGTATACAAAGGACAAATATAATGTCACAGTGTCTCTTAATCAAATTGACTGGGGTGAATATGACCAAAAGATGAGCGCACTGGTCAATGCCGGAGAAAGCTTTGATCTCGCATTTACTGCTTCTTGGCTAGGAGGATTTAATTATTTAACCAATGCTCGAAAGGGCGCATTGTACGATATCACAGAATTACTTGATAATGAAAACCAAGGATTAAAAGCTGAAATCTACGAGAATTTTTGGAAAGGTTCCACCATTGATGGAAAGATATATGGGGTACCAGCGCAAAAAGAAATTGCTGCTACGGAATATTTTGTCTTTAATAAAGAACTAGTTGATAAATATGATGTTCCGTATGAATCAATCAAAACCTATGATGAACTTGAACCATGGCTCAAAACGATCAAGGAAAAAGAAGGAATCAATCCTTGGTACATGTCTGAAGGCTACCGAAATCCTTATAAATTCGATGAATTATCGACATCCGTTGGGATCAACCTTGAAGGAGATGAAGGGAAGATCGTCAATTATTATTTTGAGAAACCATACGTTGAACGGGTTGAAAAAGTGAGAGATTTTATGAAAAAAGGCTATGTCAATAAAGATGCAGCACTGGCAAAACAAACCGATATTGTTGGGAAAGAATGGTTTGTTACTTCAACCGTGATGGGACCACTTGATACAGCAACAGTCAAAGACCAAGTGAAAAAAGATGTAGTGGTAACGCCTATGGTAGATTCAATTGTGACGAATGCTTCAGCAATGGGTGGCGGTACGGTGATCAGTGCGAACTCGAAACATCCAAAAGAAGCGATGAAGCTATTAGAAGCTGTGAATACCGATGAAAAATTGATGAACCTCTTATCCTATGGTATTGAAGGAACACATTATGAAAAAACTGGGGAGAAGACAATCAAATGGTTAGATGCTCATAGCAATTATACGATGCCATTTTATATGTTTGGGAATTACTTCAATCTTTATCACCAAGAAGGTGCACCAACAGACGAATGGGAAGTGTTGAAATCTTATAATGAGCAAGCAGAAGCATCCCCAGCACTTGGATTCAACTTTGACACGAAAGCTGTGACAACGCAACTTGCTGCTTTGAATAACGTACAAGAAGAATTTAAAGCATTGATCAACACTGGCTCAGTTGAAACACAAGAGAATTTGAATAATATGAAGAAAAAAATGAATGCGGCTGGACTAGATGAAATTATCACGGAAATGCAAACACAATATGATAGTTGGAAAAAAGAACAAAAATAATACAGATAGTACAAGCCAGGAGCTCAATTTTTTTAGTTGTTTCCTGGCTTTTCACTAGAAAAGAGGAATAGTGTGAAAAAATTACTAGAATTTGAACGTGTGCAACGAATCATCATAGAGTTAAAAAAGAACATGATCAAAACTGCGATACCTGTTGAGAATTTAGTTTTTCATTCTGAAACGGGGACAAAAGAATTTGAAAGAGGTGCTTATTTTGGCGAAAAAAATCAGTACTATACAATTGCAGGAGAACTCTGTTTACCAAATGAATTTCAAAATCAAACAGTCGATTTAGCAATCTTTTCTTCACTAACTGAATGGGATTCAACGACAAACCCTCAAATAAAAGTGTATTTTGATGATCAGCTGATCCAAGGGTTAGATGTTAACCATACGACTTTGCGGTTACCCAAAGAATATGCCTCAAGAGATCGGATTCCATTGCAAATCGAGGTTTTTTCAGGTCGGGAGGAAAAAAAATATCCTTTGACGGTTGAGCTAAGGCTGATCGATCCTTTGTCTTATGAACTCTATTACGATTTGTTCGTGATATTGGATAGTTGGCGATCGCTAAACGAGCATGACTCGAATTATATCTATTATGAAAGAGAATTAGGACAAGTAGTTGATCAATTGAATTTTTATAAACCTTATAGCTCAGAATATTATCAAGGATTAATGAAAGCAAAAGAACACTTAGAACGTGCATTTTATCAAGCAGGCTTAGTAAAAAATGCTCCTCGTGCCTTGGTTGTTGGTCATACACATATCGATTTGGCTTGGTTATGGACAGTGATGCAGGCGGTTGAAAAGGGAGAACGTAGTTTTTCGACTGTATTGAAATTAATGGAGGAATATGATGAACTGACTTTCATTCAGAGTCAACCACAAATGTATCAATTGATCAAAGATACCTATCCGCAACTATATGAGAAAATCAAAGAAAAAATTGTTGCAGGCAAGTGGATTCCAGAAGGGGCTATGTGGGTAGAAGCAGATTGTAATCTTGCTTCAGGTGAATCATTGGTCCGTCAATTTCTTTATGGGAAACAATTTATACGCGAAGAGTTTGGTCAAGAAAGTCAAATTTTGTGGTTACCAGATGTTTTTGGCTATTCTGCAGCTTTACCGCAAATTTTGAAAAAAACAAACACGCCCTATTTCATGACAACAAAACTTTCTTGGAATCAATTCAATCAGATCCCTTATGACAGCTTTTTTTGGCAAGGAATCGATGGTAGCCGAGCGCTAACTCATTTTATTACGACAATCAGTGACGGTTATAGCCCGACACCTTATTATACGACTTACAATGGACTACTCGATCCTTATACGGTGAAAGGAAGTTGGGAACGCTACTTAGATAAGGATGTCAATGACAGTATTCTGATCGCTTATGGTTATGGAGACGGTGGTGGAGGACCAACACGAGACATGTTGGAAACGTTGAAGCGTATGAAAAAAGGTTTGCCGAGTATGCCCCAAGTCATTGAGAGCGCAGCGATTGATTTTTTTGAAGAACTCTCCAAAAAAATGGTCAAGCATCAGGAAAAAGAGTGGCTCGGAGAACTGTATTTTGAATACCATCGAGGAACATACACTTCAATCGGGAAAAACAAGCGCAACAATCGATTTGGTGAAACGTTATTACAGACAGTTGAAAAATTATATAGTATCTTTGCCCGAGAAAAATATCCAGCTGAAATGTTGGAAAAATTATGGAAACAATTATTGTTAAATCAATTCCATGATATTCTTCCAGGAAGCGGAATCAAAGAAGTTTATGATCAGACAGATATTGATTATCACGAACTTTTCACTGAAATGAACCAATTAATTGACACAGTGTTGCCAAGTCACGATGCAGGACAGTTTCTTTATCTGTTCAACCCTAGCGGAGTAAGTGAACAAGTCATCGTTCCATTACCACTGGAATCAGGAGAATGTCTGGAACATCAAGGTCAGTCGATTGTCAGCCAAAAAACGTATGATGGACAATTCTTAGGACGATTCGATCATTTACCTGCTCTCGGTGGGAGTTATTACACTATTGTAAAATCAGATCGTGAAGTCACGACTAAAACGGAAACCACTCCTTTAACTAAGCAATACGAGACACAAGACTTTAGTCTTTTATTCGACGAACACTATCGTATGATCAGTGCATTCGATAAAAAGAACCAACGAGAAATCGCTGGTAAGAAAGCAGTGAACGAACTACTGGTTTACGAAGATCTGCCTTTAAATTATGATGCATGGGACATTGACTTTTACTATAAAAATAAACCAACAATCATTACCGATATTCAAGAAGCATTGATTGTTGATCAAGGTCCGATTCGGGATACGTTGAAAATCGTTAGAAAGTTTTATGATTCGACTATTACGCAATACATCCATTTGATTCACGGAAAAGCACGAATCGATTTTGAAACGAAGGTTGATTGGCAGCAAAATCATAGTCTCCTTCGAGCAGAGTTTCCAGTGCCTGTCAATGCCTATCAAGCGACTTATGATATCCAGTTTGGCAATCTACAACGACCGGCGCATAAAAATACTTCTTGGGACAAAGCAAAGTTTGAAGTATGTGGTCATAAATGGGTCGATCTATCCGATGATGGCTATGGGATTTCATTATTGACAGATTCAAAGTATGGCTTTGATGCTCAATACCAACATTTAGGAGTCTCATTGATCAAATCTGCCACAGACCCTTATGAAACAGCAGATCAAGGAAATCATCAGTTCACCTACTCGCTTTATTGCCATGCTCAAACGTGGAAGGAAGCGAAGACCCAAGAAGAAGCTCGTCAATTAAATATCCCTTGTTTGGCTGTTCGTCAAGAACAGAAAACTTTACCAGAAGGTTCGTGGGTGAACTGTCAAGAACGAAACATTTGTCTGGAAACCTTAAAGAAAGCTGAAACGGATGGATCCATCATTATGCGGGCTTATGAATTTGAAAATCGCCAAACAACAACGGTCTTAAAATTTTCTCAGCCAATTCAACATGTACAGATTTGCGATCTATTAGAAAATCCAATTGAAACGGTCGCTTTAGATAATGATCATGAAGTTACTGTGGTGTTCAAACCTTACGAGATCCATACCTTCAAAATCCAATTAAAGGAGCAGAACGATGGGTGATTTGCAAAAATTGTTGGAAAAAATGACACTAAAAGAAAAAGTTGGACAATTGAATCAACGATTGTATGGCTGGCAAGTCTACGAAAAAAAAGACGGAAAGCTTTTTTTGACGGACTATTTCAAAAATGAAGTGAAAAAATATGGCACAGTCGGTGTCATTTATGGGGTATTTCGTGCCGATCCTTGGTCTGAAAGAAATGAGCTGACTGGATTAACAACCAGTGAGGCACAAGAAGTCAGTCAGATGATCCAACAATACATGAAAAAAGAAACCCGTTTAAAAATCCCGGTCTTATTATCCGAAGAATGTCCCCATGGGCATCAAGCCTTAGAAGCCACCACACTGCCAACGAATTTTTCAGTGGGATGTAGTTGGAATCCAGAACTTTACCAACAATTGCAGGAAGTCGTGGCTGCGGAGTTACAAGAAAAAGGAGCTCATCTTGGACTGATTTCGACTTTAGATCTATTAAGAGATCCACGCTGGGGCAGAACAGAAGAATGTTTTAGTGAAGATCCGTATCTAACAGCGGCCTTTACCCAAGCAGCTGTAACTGGTTTACAAAAAGAACAAAAAATTAAAGCTGTGTTAAAACATTTGGCTGGTCAAGGAAACGTCATGGGAGGACATAATTCTGGTCCAGTGGCAATCGGAGAGCGTGAGTTAAGGGAAATCCATTTACCCGCCATTCGAGCAGGAATTAAAGCTGGCGCAAAAGGCTGTATGGCAGCGTATAACGATATTGATGGTGTATTTTGTCACACGAATCCCCATTTGTTACAAGAAATTTTACGAGAAGAATATGGGTTTTCTGGAATCGTCATGGCCGATGGTTGTGCATTAGATCGAGTGGCAGAAACTTGTGGCGATCCATCAATGGCTGCAGCCAAAGCCATCTCTAGTGGAGTTGATCTTAGCTTATGGGACGAGGTGTTTCCTTATCTAGAACAAGCAGTGGCTATTGGGCTGGTAAGTGAAGAAGTGATTGATCGTTCTGTTTTAAGAATTCTTGAGTTGAAAAGCGAATTAGGTCTTTTCTCTAGCCAAAGTTCACCGAAAGTTTCTTTTACTTCGGCACAAAAAGAAACGTTGTGTACAGCTTTGGCAGAAGACAGTCTAGTATTGTTGAAAAATGACAATATATTACCTTTGAAAAAAGAGAAATTAAATCAAATTGGAGTTGTAGGACCTCATGCGAATAATATCTATCATCTATTAGGTGATTACACGCCTTTTAAAAAAATAGCATCATGTTGCAATCTATTGCAGGGGATCGAAGAGCACACGGCAAATTCAACTACCCAATTGGCTTTTGCTCAAGGCTGTCAGATCACAACTGATCTACCTCAAGGACTAGACGAAGCAAATCAAGTAGCTGAAAATGCAGATGTCATTGTCGTGACTTTAGGTGGGTCCAGTGCCAGAGATTTTTCAACGGCTTTTGCTAAAAATGGCGCTGCATTACAGGGATCACAAGAAATGACTAGTGGGGAAAATATTGACCTAGCCTCGATCGAACTACCGGAATGCCAAATTAAACTAGTCAAGGAATTAGCAAAACATGGAAAACCAGTCATTGCCGTTTTGATTGAAGGCCGACCTCATAGTATCTCAGCGATTGAACCATATGTTTCAGCGATTCTTTTCGCTGGCTATCCAGGACAATACGGAGGAAAAGCGATCGCGAATGTTCTTTTTGGAAAAAATCCGAATGGTAGATTAGCGTTTACGATTCCCGAGCATTCAGGTCAATTACCCGTTTATTATAACTATCGAAATACTCAATTTAAAGAAACGTATACCGATTATCCTGAAAAGCCAATCTATCGTTTTGGCTATGGCTTAAGCTATACATCGTTTGAATTGACCGATGTACTCTTTACCGATCATCAAGATCATTCGATTAAGGTTTCTTGTCGATTGAAAAACACAGGTAATCATAGTGGAGCAGAGACGATTCAAATTTACGGGAAAAAACAACAAGGTTTTATTCCCCCACGAGAAAAAGAATTGCTCGCATTTAAAAAAGTACATCTAACCCCATTGGAAGAACGAATGATTGAAATTATCCTAACAAAAGAACAGTTATACTATTTAGATGAAACGTTTAAAGAAGTATTGCCAAGAGAAGTTCATTTGACAGTTGAAACAGTTACCTTTAAACAAAGTATTCAATTATTTAGAAAGGTTGATGATCATGAAAAAAGCACATGGTGTATCCGCAGTTGAACAGGAAAACGAAGACCGTAAGCTGCGAAAAGACATTGTCGAAAACCATCAAAGCGAAACAGATCATTACCAGGAGTTACCCGCTAATATCCAAAAAAAACTCGATTGGTTTCAAGATCAAAAACTGGGCGTGATCTTTCATTGGGGGCTGTATAGTATTCCCGGTATTGTAGAGTCTTGGCAATTGTCACAAGAAGACAGCTGGGCAAGAAAAATACCTTGGCGCACGAACATGGTCGAATTACGAGAAGATTATTGGGGGTTGATCCATAGTTTCAATCCTTATAAGTTTGAACCAACTAAGTGGGCAAAGCTGTGCCGACAAGCTGGTTTTCGCTACATGATTTTTACAACAAAACATCATGACGGCTTTACAATGTATGATACAAAGTATTCGGATTATAAAGTAACTGCAGCGACATGTCCCTACCATAAAGCGCCTCAAGCAGACATTTTTAAGGCAGTTGTTACTGCTTTTAGAAAGGAAGGACTAGCGACAGGTGCTTATTATTCAAAACCAGATTGGCATAGCTCTTATTATTGGTTGCCAGAAAGAGAAGCGACTGGGCGATATGCAAATTATAACCCAAAAGAGTTTCCTGAAATCTGGCAGAAATATGATCGGTTTGTTACGAATCAACTCATTGAAATTAGTCAAAATTATGGCCAACTTGATATCTTATGGTTAGATGGAGGCTGGGTGAATCAGGGGAATGAACAACTGGATATGGAAAGAATAGCGAGTGAAGTTCGGCATTCTCAGCCAGATCTCTTGATTGTCGATCGAACCATTGGCGGGGCCTATGAGAACTATGTGACACCAGAAAGAAAAATACCTGAACAACCACCAGTCAAAGTATGGGAAAGTAATATCCCATTAACCAAAAATTGGGGCTATTGGCCAAATGATGAGTATAAAGAAGTAGCAGAAGTTATTCTATCATTCGTCCAGATCGTTGCAAAAGGAGGAAATCTACTACTAGGAATCGGACCTAAACCAAATGGAGAGTTACCTACAGAAGCGGTAGCGATTTTAGAAAGACTAGGCGATTGGTTGGAAAAATATGGTGAAGGAATCTATGAGACAAGAGCAGTACCGTTTGATTCCCCTGAAGGCTGGTATGTGACCCAGAAAAATGGCGATTATTACTTTTTTTATAAAGAAAACGCTTCATCTTTATTGCTGTCTGAGGTAGGATTGGATTATAGAAACTTTACCATTCAAGAACTGTCTGAAAAAAATCAGGTAATGGGATCAGAAACTTTAGTACCAGGAAAAACGATAAAGGGCATTGGTTGTTGGCAACTAATGGCAGAATAAGGAGTGGATGCTGCTTGATGAATGAATCAAACAAGCCAATATCTGTTACAAAAGCACCTTCTTTAAAAGAGCGTGGCGTGATTTTAGATATTGGACGTAAATTTTATTCAATAGATTTTCTAAAAGAACTTGTAGACTACATGGCTTCATTGAAAATGAATGCTTTGCAACTTCACTTTTCTGATAATGAAGGATTTCGGTTGGAATGCGAAACAATTCCAGAAATCACATCAGAGAAATTTTTGACGAAACAGGAAATGACGGATTTGATTGATTATGCGGAGCAAAAGGGGATTTCTGTGATTCCAGAGTTTGATAGTCCTGGTCATTTGCAACGGTTGTTGGCAATCTATCCACAATGGCAAATGGAGCGAAAAGGCGAGGATTCTTTGATTTTTCCCACTAATCGAGCCCTTGATATCACCAAAAAAGATGCGGTCGCCATGATCAAAAAGATGATAAAAGAATATGCAGAGTTATTTCATCGTTCCGATTATTTCCATTTAGGGGCAGATGAATACATTGAATTTTCAGAGTTGGATAAATATCCTGCATTAAAAGCACAAGCAATCGCTGAATACCACGACCCAACTCGTCAGTATGATGTTTTCATCGACTACATCAATGAGTTAGCAGACTATGTCGAAACATTAGGTAAAAAAGCTAGAATTTGGAATGATGGTGTCTATAAAAAAGGACTGCTCATGAAAAGTAAATTAAAACCTTCTATTCAAATTACGTATTGGACAAAACATCAAGCAACAATGGCGACTGCGGGGGAATTTCTCACTCGTGACCATCAATTGATCAATGTCAACGATCAATTTTTCTATTTTGTTTTAGGAGAAGGTGCCAGTTATAAATATCCTACAGCTCAAAAGATTCAAGACAACTGGACGATTGATCAATTTCCTGAAAATCAACGATTAACAAACGAACAAATGAAAAAAGTACAAGGTGCCTATTTTGCTATCTGGAGTGACTACCCTGATGCTTTGACTGAAGAGGAAGTCTTAACGATGATTAAAGAACCATTAGCTGCACAACAGCAAATCATCTGGCACGAAACAATATGAACAATCAGTGATCAAAGAGGTGAATCTATAGTTGATGTTGTTTTCAATAATTGATCCTGGTGTTTCTTAAAAGTTGTCCAAACAAAAAAGCCGAAGATTTCAAAAATTGTTTCTTTTTTGACATTCTTCGGCTTTTTTAGATCTAGAAATTGTTACCAGGTTCTTAACTATCTAATCAATAATAAGATCTGGTTAGAACGATTCTCGTACCAAAAGGCATCAACGCTAATTTAGCTAATTTAAACGACTGTTTACCAAATGGAATACCAATGATTGTAATATAGAGTATAAGACCACTAATCACGTGGGCAATCGCTAATGGGAGTCCACTGATAATCAACCAGATGATATTGATAATTAAAGAAGTCCCACTATCGCTATAAATCACTTCTTTACCAAATGGGAAAAAGCTAAGAGTTGCCAGCTTAAAACATTGTAACCCGATTGGAATACCAATGATCGTTATACACCAAATGACTCCTGCTAAAAACCAACCAATCCCACCGATACAGCCTCCAAAAATAAACCAAATCAAGTTTCCTAACATTCTCATTTTAACACCTACTAAATTTTTTCCCATTATACCATGTAATGGTTCTTAGATTTCCTTTATTAAAGTTATTTAATTATGTGTTTTTTGTTTTGAATAAATGCTTTTTAATATTAATTATATATAAAAATAGTTATTTAATAGTGAACTAAGAACAGAAAGAATGTGAATGGCAAAGTGGGTTTGCTTAATTACCTTAATAAAGAAAAGTGATTGACTTATGCATCTTTTAGATATATCATTCTTGTATCTAAAAGATAGATAAGGAGGAAGAAACATGATGAATGAACTGTTTGTTCTAGGAGAATTGATGGAATCACCACAAAATGGTTATCACTTAAGAAATGCAATGCAGGCTTCTTTAGGTAAAAATCGCAAAGTCAGTTTTGGTGTTTTATACCCATTGTTAGACAAGTTGGCAAAAAATGGCTTAATCACTATTACTGTTAATGAAGAAGGCCGTACACAAAAGACTGCCAGTATTACTGATAAAGGACGTCAACGATTTTTTGAATTAATGAAACAAGACGTTCCCAGTGGCGCTCATACAGAAGAAATTTATTTAATCAAACTCGATTCGATGCAACATCTCTCATTAGACGAACAAAAAGAATTGTTAATGGTCTACATACGTGAAAAACAAATCACGGTTGACGAAATCAAGGGCTATTTAAAAAAACTAGACGAAGTAAAAAAAATTGATCATTGGTATGCGACTAAAAAGTTAGAATTATTACTTGGAAAAGCCCAGTTAGCAATCCAGTGGGCAGAAGATTTCCTATCAGAACTACCTTATGTGGAAGAATAAGCATGATCTTGGTGTAGAACAAAACGTGACAGTTCTTAACATCAGGTCGATTTTAAAGCGTCATAAAAAAGCAACGAGACTGTAACTTTTTATTAGTTACAGTCTCTTTATACAAAAAAATATATATCTAAAAGATATATTAAGGATGATATTTGGAGGAAGAACATGTCTCAACAAATCAAAATTGCCTTAGTAATGGCAATGAGTTTATTTATGGAAATATTAGATGGTACGATTGTTACAACAGCTTTACCCAAAATGGCGACCACTTTTTCAACAAGTATGTCGCAAATCTCACTTTTAATCAGTGCCTATTTAGTTACAGTGGCGATTTTTATCCCAATGAGTGGCTGGTTAGCCAATTATTTTGGTAAGAAAAAAATCTGGCTTCTGGCTGTTTTCCTATTCACCATTAGTTCATTAGGGAGCGCCCTTGCGCCTAGTTTTGGGGTTCTTTTAGGAATGCGAATGTTGCAAGGTTTCTCTGGAGCGTTGATGACACCTACTGCACGATTGATCGTTTTTGAAAAAACGCCAGTCGATCAACTATTAAAAATGACGAGTTATCTTGTTTGGCCAGCATTAATCGCACCTGCGATCGCTCCTATAATGGGTGGAGCAATCATTACCTATTTAAGTTGGCATTGGATTTTTTTGATCAATTTGCCAATCGGTATGTCGATCTTGATCCTAGGATATTCATTGATTCCGTCAGACCATGACCTGATCAAAAATAAATTTGATTGGCTCGGTTTTGTGGAAATGGCAATGGCATCCACCTTACTTGTAGTCGGTGCAGAATTATCTTCACGAGACGGTCTTTCATTTGAGATAGCAGGAATTGTGTGTATCGTGAGTGGAATAATATTTCTTTTGTTCACATATCAACATTTAAATAAAGTCGAACAACCCTTATTTTCATTAAAAGCCCTATCAAAAACTTCTTTTAGAATCGGCCAAACCAGTGGGGCAATCCTTTGGTTATCTGTCGGAGCGATGCCATACTTGTTGACGATCTATTTACAAAATATTTTTCATTGGTCAGCAATCGTTGCAGGAAGTTACGTTATTTTCATTTTTATTGGAAATATTGGGATCAAACCCTTCACGACATCGATTATTCGCTCACTTAACTACAAAGGGGCACTGTGATTGCGTCATTCCTCATGATTTTGAGTAGTTCTTTCTGTTTGTTTTTCATTGAAGCAACTACATTTCCAGCGATTATTATGTTACTAGCTTTTGCTTCAGGAATCGGGCGTTCACTCGCACTTACCGCATTTATGGGATTGAGTTTATCAGAAATTCCACCACAAGAACGCAATAGTGCCAATACATTGAATACAGTTGTCCAATCTTTAGCTCAAGGGTTAGGCGTATCATTTATTACGTTGGTGATTCATTTATTGGAAATCCAGCTGTCGATTCCACTGGCTTATAGCCTAAGTTTTGCTGTTTTAGGGGCGCTAATGCTTCTGCCAATCATTGAAATCCTAAAAACCCCACAAACAATGGGCATAGCGACAATGAAGAAATAAATCTAAATATAGTAGACAGGTAGATGTATTAAAGAAAGATTTTAACTAAACGTACTTTACAATCAAAAAACTATTCAAAAATTAGCCCTTCGCTGACTTGATTGAGCGAGGGGGTAGTTTATGTAGCGTTTTACCGAAAAGCCACGTTGGTAGTAAGTTGAATAACGACACTTCGGTTCAAACAAACGCCAACTCTATTACAAATAAGCAAATCAAGGATCATAGATTAGTGAGTCAGTACACGCAGTTGTTTTAAGTAATTGGCTAAAAAACCTGAATGACTATTCTGATTTTTTGATCAACACAAGAACAAGTAACAATCCGATCTTTCCTAGTAGGGAAAATCCTTCATGTGACTCGGACACAAGTTAGCTTTCCTTAAAATATAATCGAGCCTTTTTGATAAAGTTTCTTTGAGTATAGGAGAGGAATGATACCCAGTAAACGATAGTTCAAATCAATGATAATCAACGAGAATGCCTAAAAAATCTGTAATCTTCACAATAGTTCTAGTAAGCGAAGTATCAACGGATTGATTCTTTTAATAAAAATTATTTAAAAATTTTTATTATATAACAAATTAATACTCTTGTTATTGATTTACAATGTAATTGTCAGAACGATAAGCGAGAGGAGAAAATAATGGTTTTTAAATTCTTACAAAAATTCAAAGAAGCCAATCAACTGGAAAGCAGCGCTCAAGAAGTGGTTTCCAAACAATACTTAGAAATAAGAAAAACGTCTTTTGTGCAAAAGAAAGATGAGAAGATCGTAATCGACTTTTTAAGTGACATGGATAAAGATTTCGGTAGTAGCCAAGATGATCGAGTGAGGCAAGGAGAACATTTTGAGCAATTTTTAGCAGCAGCTTTCCGATTAGCAGGATACGGGGTTGAGATAACGAAGAAAAGTTATGTCAAAGATCATCGTAAGTATGTGGGAGATGGGGGTGTCGATTTAATTTTGACGAAAGAAAAAAAGCGGATCGCGGTACAAGCAAAATCCAATCGCTTAAACGCAAAACCCACACCGACACTGATTGGACGTAAAGATATCACTAATTTTTCAGGAATTTCAAATAAAAATTGGGATAAAAAAATGTTTATCACCACTTCATTTTTTTATCAACAGGTCTATGAAGAAATTGAACAAAATGAAAAAGCAAAAGAAATCGAGTGGTATGATCGCTACGGGTTATTACAATTATTAAATCAAATCATACCAGATACGATGCTAAAATTTCAGCTTTTAAATTCTTTGCCAATGGGTATAAAAATATGCCCCAAATGTAGCGAAGGAATCATAATTAATTGTCGGAATGGAAAAACCGGCCATCTATTTAAAGCATGTTCCTTATATTGTGGTCATACAGAAAAGTTCAACACAACGGAATGATAGCATCAGTCAGCGATTCTTTTTCCAAAATCTCTACATATACTAATACAGTGATACTTCGATTGAATGGTAGTCAATACTACGGACGATAAGACAGGGTTTATAGTTTAAAAAATCAACAAAAAAATATGTGATGAAGCCGTACTTGGGAATAATTCCCCGTCAATTTTTCAATAGAAAGAATAAACAGTTCAAACAAGTGATTAAGAAAGGACTCTAGAATGGATAAATGACAAAAATACTCAAAGTAAAGCAAATTGAAGCAATGAAATTTTATACGGATATCTATCGAGAAGCAAGTTCATTCAGAACCATGTGGGTAATCAAACCCTTTTATCTGTTTTTGTATATTATTAGTGCAGGGCCTATAGTGTTATTTACGGTAGTAATTTTGGGTAGTGTTTTTTTATATTTAACTGGAAATCATAATGCTTATAACAATATTGAAAATATTTTTTACCAATTTATTGTGGCAACAATTTTTATCTTATACTGTTGCTATAAAATATATCGAACAAAGCATGGTCGTCCTAAGAAATACCATAATTATTTATATAAACGAAAAGCCGAAAGAATGCTTGACGAACGAAGTATCAATCAATTGATTTTTGATGTGGAATACTTGATCGAAAAGAAAGAAATACACGGAACCAAGATATTAAGTATTTACCAAAACTTTATCGTAGCTTTGTGTTTTCCTATCATGATCTATCTCATCCAAAAATTTTTTGAGAATGGCAGTATAAATTTTAGTATTTTTCTAATCAGTATTTTTACACTGATAATCATTTTTTTAATTTTTAAATCGAATGATTTATTTATACTAGTAAAAAATCTTTATGTCGAAGATTATTATATGCTTGTTCACGTAAAAAAAGAATTAGAATATATGAAGACAATCAAAATAGATCGGAACAATGAATAACGGTACTCATGAGTCTCGTGTAATCAATAGAAAAATAAACAGTACATAATCCTTTCTAAAATAGTAAAACCATCATTTTAGAAATAGGTTATATTCAATTTAAAGCTCAAACTCATCCTCGGATTGATATAGAGTGGAATAAGACTAAGGCTAGAGTGCGCGGAATAAATTGGTAAAGAGAGGGAGGGATATTAGATGAAGTATATCACTAAAAGTTGGTCATTTATTTCTTTTTTAATCTTGCTAATCATTTTTGAATTAGTTAACACATATCTTATTTATCAGTTTCCTTTTTATGTACGAATAGGCATATTGATACTCATTGGGTGGGGATATGAAATAATCATAAGACGTTTTTTAAAACATTAACTATAAAAAACTATGGTAGAACATCATGAAAAAATACTATAAGATTATCTCTGATTTACGTTGAGCAACTTTAGAATCAGCGCTTAATACAGCATTTTCAAGAAAATAAGATAGAATTAAAAAAGGTTAGGCTGGCTTCCTACGAGAACTAGCTATAATGATGCTGGAATAGCTATAGCCGGAATAATATAGAGGAGTGAGTTTTCTTGTATAAAAACTGGAAAAAGTATACGAAAAACCATCCATACGCTAGTATTATCATTGTGGCGTTAGTAGCCAGTTTAATAGGTATTTTTATCGAATATTTACTGAATCGAGACTTTCTAAGAAGCGGCTTTGGGGTAACGTTGATTTTGATTATCGGACAGATAGTTGTTGTAAAGAAAAATAAGAAATAATTTACTGAAATAAAGTGTCGGGGTAAGAAGCGTTTTTGTAGTGTGAAAAATGATGAGTTTATGAAAGATTAAATGATGAATAATGAAACAATTGAACAAAAGAGAAAGGGTATGCTATAATAAACATGAAAAAAGGAACTGCGTCAACAGTTCCCTTTTGACAGCACCGCTAAAGACGGTGGCAAGTTATATAGTTATCTCAAAAAGGAGTAACCAATCTCTCGCTAAAGTGACGGTTACTTCTTTTTGTCGTTTTTGTGGGCTAAGGTTAGAATGCCAAAAATCAGTGTTGCGATCAAAGATCCAAAACTGATCATTAGCCCTAACGCTGCTTCCACAGACAAAAGGCGTCTCCTTTCTCTAAAGTTTGAGATTATGTGCATAAGCACCACCTCACTTTCAGATTGGATAGCCACCGTCATTAAACTTTACTGTCATAACTGATTATAGCCTATAGGATTTGTTATTATTACCTTAAAAATAAAAAACAACTGTTCTTTTGTTTTGAAAATTGGATAGAAGAATAAGCGTATGCTATAATGAAGATGAAAAATGGAACTGCGCGAACAGTTCCCTTTTGACAGCACCGTTTAAGAAGGTGGCTCAGTTTAAAAATAGTTACAAAAAAATAACCGTTCAAACTGGCTAAGTTTAAATTGCGGTTATTTTTTGTCGTTTTTGTGATTGCTGGTTGTCAGACCTAACGTTGCAAAAGCTATTACAAACATTAGCGCTTCAAAAACAGACAAGCTTATCCTTTCTAGGGAGCAAGTTACAAATCAACATAGGCCTCACCCCATTTCTATTGGGATTAGCCACCACATAAACTGTGCTGTCTCAACTATATATAGCATATAGACCTAGTTATTTTCTTGAAATTTCAAGTATAATTAGGTCTATTTTTTTGCTTAAAAATAAGAAACCAAGAGGGATTGTGAACTGAAAAAAGATCAAGAAAAAGGAGAAAAACAAAAACTTTTTATCCGTGAAAACGTAAGTATATTAGAATCGATGGAAGTTAAAGTTATTTAGTCAAATAAGAAAAATTAAAGTTGCTTTATAACATAAGAAAGAAACAAAATAAAATAAGATTAAGGGGAACAAAAATCAATGAAACAACCAATCCCGCAGAACAAAAGGTTTCTGCGTAAATCCATATCCCGTTTTGTGAGCATATCTGTTCATTACTGTAACTGGCTGACTAAAATTAGTTCTTTTATTTAAAAAATTCAAACAGTTATGACTTTAAAAACGTTTTTTATGACGAGGTAAACTAATAACATCGTTATTAGTTTACAGTTGTATCGTCATATAAGACAAATAAAATAATTGGGAGGATACATATTTTTAAATGAAAATTAGTATTACTTACATCTGATTTGGTTGTCTCTATTACTCCATCAATCTCGATAGGATCAAATGTATTTGCTAATGAAAATACAAAAATTTCGTTGAATCAATCAATAGACAGAACTATTACTGAATAAAAGCTTACTGAAGGATTCAGGCAATTATTTAATTTAAATATTGACGATTTAATCACTATTTTGAAACGATAAGAAATTGATCCATATACAATTTTTACTGCTAGCGAAATAGCATTACAAAGAAGAAAAGAGCTACTTAAGGCTAGGGTAAATAAAGTATTTAATTTCAATAACGAAACAAAAGATATTTATTTGAACTCTTATATTGCGACTACTGCAAAAACTGTTGGGCTTGCAACGATTGTACATTATGTAGGTTTAGGATAGCTCAAGCTATTAATGGTTCTATCGGAACTACTATTCATACAAGTAAAGGAATGATTATTCTTGTAAATAAACAACCAGGATGAAAATGGGGTTCGAATATTGATTGTTGAGTAATCATAAGTGTACGCAGCCAATAAAGTAAAGAAATCTTGATTGGATGGTGTTTTATATGAATTATTTATCTAAAATATGGCTATTTGTTCATTATTTAATATTACTAGTGATTTTTGAATTGATTAACATATTTATTATTTATTGTTTTCCTATTTATGTGAGAATTGTAATACTTGTTCTCATTGCTTGGGGATATGAAATAATCGTAAGCCATTTAAAAAAAACATCGTTATAATCATAAGCAATAAAGAAATTGTTACATAAAATCATGAAAAAAAGACAACAGAATTATCGCTGATTGGTTAAACAATTGTTGGCCAAAAAACAAAAGAAATGATGAAGTACATAGTTAATGGGATAAGCATTAAATAACAAAAATTAGTTGATGTGGATAAAAATGGTTTGAACAATGAAGTCATATCTACGATTAAGATATGACTGTGACTACTAAAATGTGTTTAAAATAATGACTCAAATCCAAATGAAACTTTTATGAACATTAAAGAGTCGTTGTGGTACTTTACATTTGCGACGGCTAGAAAACTCTCTCCTTGTTTGGGTAGTTTTTATAGTTGTTGTGTTTTTTGTCTAGCTTTTTACTTTCCATAGGATAAGTAAAAAGCATTAAATGAAAAGGAGATGGATACTATATGAGAATAGGTAAACTGATTACTGCTGCTCTTGGT
>Ga0129314_1000656_pt1 | contig 33612 bp, 36 predicted proteins | sample O1111metagenome_FD_94431 | JGI IMG/M metagenome (GOLD analysis project Ga0129314, IMG submission 94431) | Orangutan individual fecal microbial communities from fecal samples from Wisconsin, USA - O1111 metagenome | ecosystem: Host-associated > Mammals > Digestive system > Large intestine > Fecal... | reverse complement strand
GGTGTAAGCACAGTAATGTGTTCAGCTGACTTTTACTAATCGGTCGAGGGCTTATCCAGAAGGCAGGAGACGGAAGTCTGAAAAGAGAGATAAGAAGTTCAATGTTCGGTTTTGAAGGCACAATGCCTTTGTGGCCTAGTGGCTCTGTTGGTTAGAGCGCCGCCCTGTCACGGCGGAGGTCGTCGGTTCGAGTCCGATCTGGGTCGTTGTTTTGCAATATGCAAGCGATGTATTATGGGGTCTTAGCTCAGCTGGGAGAGCATCTGCCTTACAAGCAGAGGGTCATAGGTTCGAGCCCTATAGGCCCCATTTTCACTGTATAATGAGTTATTTCATAATACAATGCCGATGTGGCTCAATTGGCAGAGCAGCTGATTTGTAATCAGCAGGTTATCGGTTCGAGTCCGATCATCGGCTTTTGACTTTTGTCAATTTAATATTTTTTATGGATGGATTCCCGAGTGGCCAAAGGGGACAGACTGTAAATCTGCTGCAAATTGCTTCGGTGGTTCGAATCCACCTCCATCCATTGCACTTCGGTGCGAGATGTGGTATAATCACTCACAGACCACATATAATGTAAATATGAATATCGCGGGGTGGAGCAGTCTGGAAGCTCGTCGGGCTCATAACCCGAAGGTCATAGGTTCAAATCCTGTCCCCGCTACTCAGGTTTTTACGAAAGTAAAAATCACAAATGCCCAGATAGCTCAGTTGGTAGAGCAGAGGACTGAAAATCCTCGTGTCACTGGTTCGATTCCGGTTCTGGGCATTTATCATGTAAAAAAATAAGGAGCACTAGCTCAGTCGGTAGAGCACTTGACTTTTAATCAAGTTGTCGGGGGTTCGAATCCCCCGTGCTTCACGAAAAAAAGAGACCTCAACAGGTCTTTTTTTATTGCCCAAAATTGGGAATAGATTAAAATTGTCATGTTGTAGGACAAGAATTTTTATTGTATAATGGCTCTGCACATGGTTTAGGAGAAAAATATACATGAAAAAAAGTCAATATACAAAAGAATATTTATTTGCTTTTAAGCAGACCATTCCTATTCTTTTGGGATACATTTTCCTCGGAATAGCTTTCGGGCTTATGCTGCAGGATGCCGGATATAATTTTGTTTGGGCATTTTTTATGAGCATTTTTGTGTATGCGGGAAGCATGCAGTTTATGCTTGTAACCTTGCTTGCAGGAGCACAGAGTCTGATGAATACGTTTGTCATGACATTGTTTATTAACGGACGGCATCTTTTTTACGGTCTGTCCTTTATTGAAAAATTCAGGGAGATGGGAAAAGCATTCCCTTATATGGCATTTTCTTTGACGGATGAGACGTATTCCGTTTTATGCAGCCTGAAAGTACCGGAAGGGTTGAATGAAAAGAAGATATCTTTTTTAATTTCTTTATTTGACCATATATACTGGATTACCGGCTCGGTATTGGGGGCGCTGATAGGACAGTGGCTTTCATTTGACAGCACCGGAGTTGACTTTTCCATGACGGCATTGTTTGTGGTAATCGTGGTAAACCAGTGGCTGGAAAATAAGAAACATTTCTCCACTCTGACAGGATTTTTAACGGCGCTTCTGGCATTGGCACTGCTCGGACCGGATAGCTTCCTGCTGCCGGCTCTTGCATGCAGTACCATATTGCTGATTGTATTCCGCAAACAGGCTGACGACAAGCCGAGAGAAGAGGAGAAAGCAAAGGCATGACACATTCTATTTTAATTATTGCGGTAAGCGCATTGACGACCATGGCAATCCGTTTCTTCCCTTTTTTAGTGTTTGGAAAAAGAAAGGTGCCGGAGATTGTACAGTATCTGGGACGGGTGCTGCCCTGTGCCATTATGGCAACACTGGTGGTATATTGTTTAAAAGGAGTGACATTATTCTCCGGTAACCACGGACTGCCGGAGCTGATTGCCGTGGCACTTGTGGTAGTTCTGCATCTTTGGAAAAAGAATACACTGCTAAGTATCGGCACGGGAACCATTGCTTATATGCTTCTTGTACAGGTAATTTTTGTGTAAAGATTGATGTATTTAGCTATGTTTTTAAGATAAGAAATGCTATAATATGCCTATGGATAAAATAAAGACGAGAAACGCACGCCGTGCGGAAAAGTGGAAACAAAATTACATAAAGCAGCGAAATCTTTACCGGGAAATCCAAAAGAATGCTTCCGATATTATCCAGTCGAAAAATTTTAACCGGACGAAGTTTCATGTACAGCACGGAGATATGACAGTCAACAGTCATTGCATGAATGTGGCAAAGTACAGTCTCGCCATCAGTGACAAATTAGCGAAAATGGGAATTTCCTGTAAGCGTAATGAGCTGGTGCGAGGTGCCCTGTTACATGATTATTTCCTTTATGACTGGCATAAGCATCCACATGTCGGAATTACCAATCTGCATGGATTCAGACATCCACAGAGGGCACTGGAAAATGCCGAAAAAGAATACAATCTGACACCGCGGGAAAGAGATATTATTGTGAAGCATATGTGGCCGCTTACTGTTGTGCCGCCTACCTGCCGGGAAGCGTGGATTGTGACAACGGCGGATAAATGGTGTTCACTTCTGGAAACTTTCCGTATTCTGAAAGGGCATGGAGCCAAGAGAAAGGATAAGACGCAGCAAAATGAGTGAACTCTTTGAAAAGCTTTCTGCCTACGGAGAGTCGGATTATTATCCTTATCACATGCCGGGGCACAAAAGAAGACTTAAGACGGACACAATGCGGGAGCTTGCTCAGATAGATATTACGGAAATAGACGGCTTTGACAATCTGCATGATGCGCAAGGCATTTTGAAGCGGATACAGGAAGAAGCTGCGGCGGCTTACGGCGCGGAGGAAAGTTTTTTTCTGGTAAACGGCAGCACGGCAGGGATATCGTCGGCAATCAGTTCGGTGGTCAGTCCCGGTGGAAAAATACTGATGGTACGTGGTGCACATAAATCCGCCTACCATGCGGCATACCTACGGGACTTGCAGATAGCATATCTGTGGCCGGGTGTTCATCCCTTGTTTGGCTGCAATCTGCCGGCTACGGCAAAGGAAGTGGAAGAAGCTTTGCAGCAAACTCCGGATATACAGGCTGTTTTTATAGTAAGTCCCACTTACGAAGGGCTTGCCGCGGATGTGAAAAGTATTGCGGAGGCGGCACATAAAAGAAATATTCCCCTGATAGTGGATGAGGCCCATGGGGCACATCTGGGATTTGACGGCAGGTGGCCGGAAAGCAGTGTAAAGCAGGGAGCGGATCTGGTGATACAGAGTCTTCACAAAACATTGCCGGCACCGACGCAGACAGCTATCCTGCATGTAAACGGAGAGCTGGTGGACAGGGGCAGACTGCGGAGATTTCTGGGAATTTATCAGACCTCCAGCCCGTCTTATATTTTTATGGCAGCCATGGAAGATGCCATTGTGACAACGAGCGCAAACCGGGAGAAATTATTTGGGAATTTCTGGGAATACTGGAAAGGGATGACAGAGAAGCTTTCTGCATGCCGCAATCTGATTTTCCTGAAAGAAGAAAATTCCGATCCGGGAAAACTGGCAGTCATGGATAAAACCGGTTTCCTGGACGGAGAGAAGCTCTACGAAACGCTTCTTCATAAATATCATTTACAGCCGGAAATGGCGGCTGGCAGGTATGTGCTTGCCATGTTTACGGTTGGCGATACGAAGGAAGGGTACGAGCGGCTGACAAAAGCGCTATTGGAAATTGATGAGTACATCACTGTGGAGAGAGGCAGGACAGCAGATACAGCCACACAGCCCGCAGAGAGAGCCAAAATAGCGGATACGGGCATGCAGTCAGCAGACAGAGACAAGATGGCAGATGCGGTCACCCCGGTTTGTATACAGAAAAAGACGCAGGCGGTGATGGGCATCGTACGAGCCTGGGATGCGCCGAAAGAGTGGGTTCTGCTTAAGGATGCGGAAGGAAAAACCGCAGGTGAATATGTGAATTTATATCCCCCCGGGAGCCCTATTATAGTACCCGGAGAGATATTTACAAAAGACATTCTGACGGAAATTGCGGATTACAGACAGCAGGGATTTCATGTGCAGGGTGTAAAAGAAATAGATAATGACATATATGTGAGTACAATCGCATAAAAGACGGAAAGTGAGGAGACAGAACATGAGAAAAACAAAAATTATCTGTACGATTGGTCCTGCCAGTGAGAGCGAGGAAAAATTACGGGAGCTGATGTTAGCGGGCATGAATGTGGCTCGTTTCAATTTTTCCCACGGAACGCATAAAGAACAGCTTGCGAAATACAACCGTGTATTAAAAGTACGTGAGGAGCTGCAGCTTCCGGTAGCTACCCTTTTGGACACCAAGGGACCTGAAATCCGTCTGCGCGATTTTGAAGGCGGTAAGGTGGAATTGAAGTCCGGTCAGAAATTTGTACTGACGACGGATGAGATTATGGGTACGGCGGAAAGAGCCACTATTTCTTATAAAAATCTCAAGAATGATATTGAAGTCGGCATGACAATCTTAATCGACGACGGTCTGATTGAAATGGTTGTGGAAGAGATTACAGGCAACGATATTATATGTAAAGTCATAAACGGCGGTTTTGTTTCCAATCATAAGGGTGTCAATGTGCCGGGAGCCATTTTATCCATGCCCTACATCAGCGATGTGGACAGAGACGACATTATTTTCGGTATTGAGCACGGTTTTGATTTTATTGCGGCTTCCTTTGCCCGTACCAAGGAAGATATTTTGCAGGTACGCGAAATTCTCAAAGAGTATAACAGTCCCATGCAGATTATTGCAAAGATTGAAAATATGCAGGGGATTGACAACTTAAAGGAAATTATTGATGTATCCGACGGTATCATGGTTGCCCGCGGTGATATGGGCGTAGAGGTTGCCATGGAAGAGGTGCCGATACTGCAGAAAAAGATGATTAAGATGGCAGTGGAACAGGGCAAGCACGTTATTACCGCTACCCAGATGCTGGAGTCCATGATTAAGAATCCCCGTCCGACCAGAGCGGAAGCAACGGATATTGCCAATGCCATTTATGATGGAACTACCGCTATCATGCTTTCCGGAGAAAGCGCTGCCGGTCTGTATCCGGTTGAAGCGGTTAAGACCATGGCGCGTATTGCGGAGCGTACCGAACAGGATATCAACTACCGCTGCAGAATTCAGAAGCAGCAGCTTACCGATGACAGAACACTGGACATTACCACGGCTATTTCCTATGCAACCTGTACAGTAGCCATGGACCTGAATGCGGCAGCTATTATCACCGTTACCATGTCCGGTTTTACGGCAAACATGATTGCACGTTACAAGCCCGGATGCCAAATTATCGGCTGTACCGTTGATAAGAAGGTTTGCAGACAGCTTAACTTATTATGGGGTGTAAACCCGGTACTCATTAAAAAGGAAAACACAACGGATTCCTTATTTGAAGAAGCTGTATTCAAGAGTAAGCAGGCGGGTCTGGTAAAGCCGGGTGACACGGTTGTCATTACAGCCGGTGTGCCACTGGGCATTGCTGGCAAGACGGATATGATTCACGTAGTGGAAGTAGTATAAAAACACACGGAACGGGCGGAGCAATGGGTAAAATCTTTTATATTATGGGGAAAAGTTCGACCGGAAAGGATACGATTTACAAAAGGCTGCTGGATGACAGCAGCCTGCATCTGAAGAGTATTGTTTCATATACAACACGGCCGATAAGGGTGAATGAAACAGACGGTGTGGAGTATTTTTTTACGGATGAGGACGGGTTTGCCGGACTGATGGAAAGCGGAAAAGTAGTGGAGCACCGGGAGTATCGCACCGTTCACGGGTTGTGGCGTTATTTTACGGTGGACGACGGACAGGCGGATAACGGGGAAAGCAATTATATTTCCATTGGCACCATCGAGTCCTTCCTACATATCCGGAATTATTTTGGCGGGGATAAGGTAAAACCGGTATTGATTACACTTGACGACGGCGAACGGCTGCAGCGGGCGCTTGACAGGGAACGGAAGCAGGATGAGCCGAAGTATGAAGAAATGTGTCGGCGTTTTTTAGCGGATGCGGTGGATTTTTCCGAAGAAAAAATACAGGACGCCCGCATAGAGCGTACTTTTGTAAACGATGATTTGGAACGCTGCATTAAGGAAATTGCAGATTACATCAGAACCGAAGGGGGAGTGATGTATGGAGATTAAAGTAGACCGTACGGGACAGGTACAGCAGACACAGCCTGCAAAGGATGTGCAGCAGAGTGACGGCACTTTCAAATTTACACTGGCAAGCCGGATTGAAGAGTCGGAGCTGCAGACAAGAATACAATCTCTCATGGAAGAAATTACCATGCAGGGTGACCGTTTATATAAGAAGAGAGACATACGGGATATGAAACGATATCGTGGTCTGATTAAGGATTTCTTAAACGAGGTCGTTTACAGGTCCCATTCTTTTTCCAGAGAGAATTTTCTGGATAAACGGGGACGGCACAGAGTATACGGTATTATCCGGCGGATTGATGAAAATCTGGACGAGCTTGCACAGGAGCTGGTGAAGGACGAGCAGGACAACCTTGCCATTTTGAATAAAATAGGAGAAATCAAGGGACTTCTGCTGGATATTTTCACTTGAGGTTAAGCAGAACAAAAGAAAGGACGGGGAAGTATGGCAAATTTTAAGGATGTTATCGGACAGGAGCAGATTAAAGAGCATTTGCAGATGGCTCTTTCGTCGGGAAAAATTTCCCATGCGTATATTATCAACGGTGAGAGGTTTGCGGGAAAAGAATTTATCGCCAAGATTTTTGCCATGGCGCTGCAGTGTGAAAAGGGCGGAACGGAGCCCTGCGGCGAGTGTCATTCCTGTAAGCAGGCGCTTTCGGACAACCATCCCGACATCATCCGTGTGACCCATGAAAAGCCCAATTCCATCGGTGTGGATGATATCCGTACCCAGATTAACGGGGATATTGCCATTAAACCGTACAGCGGTCCCAGAAAGGTATATATTGTAAATGAAGCGGAAAAGATGACGGTTCAGGCGCAGAATGCTCTGTTGAAAACGCTGGAAGAACCGCCCGCTTATGCTGTAATTATTCTTCTGACCACCAATGTGAATGCTATGCTGCAGACGATTTTAAGCCGCTGCGTGGTATTGAATATGAAGCCGGTTCCGGGAGAACTGATTAAGAATTATCTGATGAAGGAAATGCAGATACCCGATTATAAGGCGGAGGTCTGCGTAGCGTTTGCCAGAGGAAATGTGGGCAAAGCAAGACAGCTTGCCATGAGCGAAGATTTTGATAAGGTGAAAGAGGAAGCTCTTTCCCTTTTGAAGTACATTCAGGAAATGGATGTCAATGAAATGGTGGCTGCCATTAAGAAAATCAATGAATACAAGATGGATGTGAACGACTATCTGGATATTCTGTCCATCTGGTACCGGGATGTGCTGCTGTTTAAGGCAACCAACGACGCCAATCATCTGGTATTCCGGGAAGAAATCCAGAACATCAAGAGAGTAGCGGGCAGAACCTCCTACGAAGGAATTGAGAAGGTTATCAAAGCCCTGGAAAAAGCTAAGAAGCGTCTGGAGGCAAATGTCAACTTTGACCTGACCATGGAACTGCTGCTGCTTGACATGAAGGAAAACGGTTAGTATTATATTCTAAGACGGCTTTGTGCCGTTTTGTAGAAAGTGAGGTTTATAGATGGTAAAAGTTATAGGTGTGAGATTTCGTACAGCGGGCAAAATTTATTTTTTTGACCCTCTGCAGTTTGAGATAGAGAGAGGCGGTCATGTGATTGTGGAAACCGCCAGAGGTATTGAATTCGGTACGGTAGTAAGCGCACCGAGAGAAGTAGAGGACGACAAGGTAATACAGCCCTTAAAGCCGGTGCTCCGTATTGCCACCCAGAAGGATATTGAGCAGGAGGCGGACAACAAGCGTAAGGAAAAGGAAGCGTTCCGCATCTGCCTTGAAAAAATCAAGAAGCACGGACTGGAAATGAAGCTGATTGATGCGGAATATACTTTCGACAACAATAAGGTTTTATTCTACTTTACGGCGGACGGCCGTATCGATTTCCGTGAGCTGGTAAAGGATTTGGCAAGCGTTTTCAAAACCAGAATAGAGCTGCGCCAGATTGGTGTGCGTGACGAGACCAAGATTGTGGGCGGTATCGGCATCTGCGGCAGACCGTTGTGTTGTCATACCCATTTATCGGAGTTTATTCCGGTTTCCATTAAAATGGCGAAGGAGCAGAACCTTTCCTTAAATCCTACCAAGATTTCCGGTGTATGCGGCAGACTGATGTGCTGCTTAAAACATGAGGAAGATACTTATGAAGAGTTGAACCGCAAGCTTCCCAACGTGGGGGATTTTGTTACAGCGGATGACGGCACCAAGGGAGAAGTGCAGAGTGTCAACGTGCTTCGCCAGCTTGTTAAGGTGATTGTGGATGTAAACGACGAGAAGGAAGTCCGTGAATATAAGGTAGAAGAGCTTCAGTTTAAGAGAAAGCACGGTAAGAAGGAGAAATTGGACCTTTCTGCCGAAGAGTTAAAGGAACTGGAGAAACTCGAGGAGGAAGAAATCAAGGAAACCGCTGAGGAGAATGCGGAGCTGGAAGACAGAGACGGCGGAAAGAGCGACAACCGCCGTGACAGGAGAAACGGACAGAACAGAGGACCCCGCAAGGACAACCGGAACCGTCAGGAAAACGGCAGAGGCGACAGAAGCGACCGCACGGAGAGAACCGACAGAGGTGACAGAGCAGAGCGCGCAGAAAGAACCGACAGAGGTGACAGAGCAGAGCGCGCAGAAAGAACCGATAGAGGTGACAGAGCGGAGCGTCCGGAACGCACGGAGCGCCCTGAGAGACGTGGCGAACGCCCGGACAGAAGAGAACGACAGGACAGGGATTTTTCCAATAAGCCGGGTCAGGACAGGGGCAGCAGACCGCAGAAGGCGGACAGAAACAGCCGTCCCGAGAATGAAAGACCGCAGAATAACAAGAGTGACGACTTCAAGAAACAGCAGAAGTTCTACAGAAACCGTACTTTTAACAGAAATGGAAAGAAAGATGGAAGACAAAACGACAACAGTCATTCTGAAGGATAAGGAGCGTCTGGATACCCTGCAGCGAAACGGGTATCAGATTATACAGAACCCGGAGAAGTTCTGTTTCGGTATGGATGCGGTGCTGTTATCCGGTTTTGTGAAGGTAAAGCCCGGTGCGACGGTGCTGGACCTTGGCACCGGAACCGGTATTATTCCGATTTTACTGGAGGCAAAAACAAAAGCTTCTCATCTGACCGGACTGGAAATTCAGGAGGAAAGCGCCGACATGGCAAGACGGAGTGTGGTATTAAACGGTCTTTCTTCCAAAATCGATATAGTGACCGGTGATATCAAGGAAGCAGGCAGTCTTTTTAAGGCTGCTTCTTTTGATGTGGTTACTTCCAATCCGCCGTATATGATAGAAGAACACGGCCTGCAGAACCCGGATGCGCCCAAAGCCATTGCGCGGCATGAAATTTTGTGTACGCTTAAGGATGTGGTTGGGCAGGGAGCGCATGTGCTGAAGTCCGGCGGCCATTTTTTCATGGTGCACAGACCCTTCCGGCTGGCGGAAATTTTTGCCGTGATGCAGGAATACAAAATAGAGCCCAAGAGAATGAAGCTGGTGTACCCTTATGTGGATAAGGAGCCGAATATGGTTCTCATTGAGGGGATAAAAGGGGCAAAACCGCGTATGACTGTGGAAAGCCCGCTGATTGTTTACGAGAAGCCCGGCGTGTATACACAAGAGATATACGATATATACGGATATTAAGGATAAAACGGTGTGACAATATATCCCGGAAGACGTATATAGAATATGCAGGGAAAACAGAAAGGTTTGGAAATTATGGCTGGAATGCTTTATTTATGTGCAACACCCATCGGCAATCTGGGAGATATGACGCCCAGAGTCATAGAGACACTGCAAAATGTGGATGTGATTGCGGCAGAGGACACCAGAAACAGCATAAAACTGCTGTCCGCGTTTGATATTCATACGCCCATGACCAGCTATCACGAATACAATAAGGTGGAAAAAGCGGACCAGCTTATCGTGCAGATGCAGGCAGGAAAAAATATTGCGCTCATTACGGATGCCGGAACACCTGCTATTTCCGACCCCGGAGAGGTTCTGGTGCAGAAATGCCAGGAGGCGGGAATTACCGTTACCAGTCTGCCGGGACCGGCTGCGTGCATTACGGCGCTGACTTTGTCGGGGCTGCCTACCAGACGCTTCTGCTTTGAGGGATTTTTGCCTGCGGATAAAAAGGAACGGAAGGAAATCCTGGCGGAATTAGCGGAAGAAAGCCGTACCATGATATTGTACGAAGCGCCCCACCATCTGGTAAAGACACTGACAGATTTGTCAGAAACATTGGGAAACCGTAAAATCACGCTTTGCAGGGAACTGACAAAGAAGTTTGAAACGATTTTACCTACAACCATAGCGGAAGCGCTTCAAAAGTATGAGACAGAGGACCCGCGCGGCGAATATGTGCTTGTGATTGCGGGAAAAAGCCGGGAAGAAAAGAAGCGGGAGCAGATTGCTGCATGGGAAGACATGAGCATTGAGGAGCATATGGCTTACTATGAAAAGACCGGAATGGACTCCAAGTCAGCCATGAAGCAGGTGGCAAAGGATCGTGGCGTAGGCAAGAGAGAGATTTACGATTACCTGCATAAGGGCTGAATGTGTGTGCAGAATAGAAGACCGAATAAAAGCGGATGAGAAGACCGATGCAAATAAAACGTTCCCTGCCGCAGGATGCGCGGCAGGGAACAAGGAAGGACAGAGAAAAGATGCAGACAAGCTGTGATACCTGTGCAAATTATGAATACGATGATGACGAAGAGTACTATACCTGTGCCATCAATCTGGATGAGGACGAGATGTACCGTTTTTTGAGCGGCAGCAAATTTGAGTGTCCCTACTATACAAACGGGGATGAGTATGCGGTGGTACGTCATCAGATGTAGAAAACAGAAGGAACACAAATGAAAGAAAACCGGTTGCAGCATATTACTGTAGCCGGTTTTCTTATTTGGATGTATTTACTATTGTATAAGAAGTCTGTTATTTCTGAAGCATTTTATCGAAGCGTTCCATAGCTTCAATGGTATTTTCCTTGGTGCCGAAGGCGGTCAGACGGAAGAAATATTTGCCGTTGTCACCGAAACCGGCGCCGGGGGTACCGACTACCTGGATGTTGTTTAACATATAATCGAAGAACTCCCAGGATTCCATTCCCATAGGACATTCAAACCATACATAGGGAGAGTTGATACCGCCGAAGTAGCGGATGTTGTTCTTTTCCATGCAGTCTGCGATGATGCGGGCATTTTCCTGATAATAAGCGATATTGGCACGGCACTGCGCCATACCTTCCTTGGAGAATACCTCTGCGGCGCCCTTCTGTACGATATAGGAAACACCGTTAAACTTGGTGGTCTGTCTGCGGTTCCACATAGCATTTAAGGACATTTCCGTGCCGTTTGATGCGGCAAATTTCAAATCCTTGGGAACGATGGTGTAACCGCAGCGGGTGCCGGTAAAGCCTGCGGTTTTACTTAAGGAACAGAATTCGATAGCACATTTTTTTGCTCCTTCAATTGCAAAAATGCTGCGGGGAAGGGTCTCATCGGTAATAAAGCATTCATATGCGGAGTCGTATAGGATGATGGCGTCGTTGGCAAGTGCGTAGTCAACCCATACCTTTAACTGTTCTTTGTTGTAAGCGGCGCCGGTGGGGTTGTTGGGGGAGCAGATGTAAATGATGTCTGCATGCTGCGCGGGATCCGGCATGGGCAGGAAGTTGTTTTCCGCATTGGCGCTGATGTAGGTAATGTTTCTGCCGTTCATGATGTTGGTGTCCACGTAAACGGGATAAACCGGGTCGGGAATTAAAATGACATTGTCCTGTGCAAACAAATCGGTAATGTTGCCGGTATCGCTCTTGGCGCCGTCGGAGATAAACACTTCGCCGGCATCAATGGAAACACCGTTTTCCGCATAATAGTTTACAACGGCATTGCGCAGAAAATCATAACCCTGTTCGGGACCGTAGCCTTTGAAGGTAGCGGCATTGCCCTGGGCATCCACACCCTCGTGAAGTGCTTTGATGACGCTGCTGCCGATGGGGCGGGTTACATCACCGATGCCGAGGCGGATAATTTTTTTGTCGGGATTTTTTTCCTGATAAGCCGCTACACGGTGTGCAATCTCGGAAAACAGGTAGCTCTGCTTCAGGTTTAAGTAGTTTTCGTTTAATTTAGGCATGTTTTATTCCTCCATTTATAATAATGTAATCATGTGCTCCACTAATTTAGCGGAATGCTTTGCTGCTTCTCTTTCAAAAGTGGGGTAATCCATTTCTGCGCTGTCATCTGCCTTGTCGGAAATGGCACGGATGATGACAAAGGGAATTTTATTTAAGTAAGCGCTGTGCGCAATGGCAGCGCCTTCCATTTCGGTGCAGTCGCCCTGAAAATCCGCAATCAGGGTTTCTTTTTTTGCTTTGTCGGAAATAAACTGGTCACCGCTTAAAATACGGCCGACCTCTACGTGAATATCGGGGTTGACTTCTTTGCAGGAAGATACGGCGGCTTCAATCATGGCTTTGTCTGCCTTGAATTCGCGGCAGCCCATCTGGGGAACTTCGCCCAACTGATAGCCGAAAATTCTGACATCCATGTCATGATATAGAGCATCCTTGGAAATAAGGATATCGCCGATATCTAATTTGGCATTTAAGGAACCTGCCACACCGGTATTGATGATGTGGGTTACCTGAAAAACATCCGCTAAAATCTGTGCGCAGAGTCCGGCATTTACTTTGCCGATGCCGGAGCGGACAATGACGACATCCACACCCTTTAAGGTGCCGGTGTAAAATTCCATGCCGGCTTTGTCTACGATACGGCTGATCTGCATTTCGCTCTTCAGGTGCTCAACCTCTAAGTCCATGGCACCGATAATTCCGATTCTTTTCATGTGGTAAATTCCTTTCTATGGTTATTCCGGGTATACAAGATGGCTGTTGTCAATCTTGTAAAGTACGTTGTCAAGAAAGCGTCCGGACAGGAAATTTGCCATGGGCAGGTTCATATCCAGGTAGTTGCCGCAGTCCTTGGGAGAGGCACCGGGTACTTCGCCTTTATAGTCTCTCATGAATTCAAACATTTCAATCATAAGGGGAACGATATCGGATGATTTGTAATCCCCGGCAAGCAGCAGGTAAAAACCGGTGCGACAGCCCATGGGACCGAAATAAATGGTTTTGTCCTTATAGCTTTTATGGTTTCTAAGAAAGGTAGCTGCCAGATGCTCGATGGTGTGAACTTCCGCCGTATTCATGACGGGCTCCTCGTTGGGGCTGGTCATACGGATGTCAAAGGTGGTGATGGTTTCCACACCGACTTTATCCTTACGGGACACATAAACACCGGGTTGCAGCTTTATATGGTCAATCGTGAAACTTGCAATTTTTTCCATTTGGCTTCCTCCGTTCAGTAGTAATATCCAAACTTTAGAATAGAGGATTTATGCGGAAAAGTCAAATCCTGTTTGCGGTTTTGAAAGATTTATAATTTTAAGACAATCTTTTAACAGAGAAAGTGATATTTGAATAGCTTTATGTTATAATTCAAATATGGTAGTTCTGATAAGAGAGGTTTGAAAATGGAAGTCAGAGAAGCACTGAAAAAAAGAAGGAGCATCCGGAAGTTTACGGAGACTCCGGTTTTTGAGAAACAGATAGAAGAACTTTTGCATGCGGCAATGTCCGGACCTAGTGCATGCAACAGGACACCATGGGAATTTTATGTGGTAACGGATAAAAAGATTTTGGAAGAACTGCAGGGAGCATCTATGTTTTCTAAGGTAAAAGCGCCACTTGCCATTATAGTTTGCGGTAATTTATTAAGAGCTTTGCCGGGAAAACTGGCAAATTATTGGATTCAGGATTGCAGTGCGGCCACGGAAAATATTCTGTTGGCTGCAACGGAAATGGAACTTGGCTGTGTATGGTGTGGTATTTATCCACAGGAGAGAGCGGAAGAAAGGGTAACAGCAATTTTAGGGTTGCCCGAAAAGCAAATTCCGCTTAATATTATATACATTGGGCATCCGGATGAAAAATTAGAGGGACGAGATCAGTATCAGAGAGAAAGAGTGCACTTTATAAGGTAAAACTGCACACTAATTTATTTTAGGAAAGGATTTTTATGACGGAACACAAAATAGTATTTGGTGACAGTCGGTCACTTAACTTGATAAAAGATAAATCAGTACAATTAATTATTACCTCGCCACCTTATTGGCAGCTAAAGGATTATGGTACTGAGGACCAAATAGGATTTAATGACAGCTACGAAGAATATATAAACAATCTGAATCTTGTATGGAAGGAATGCGACCGGGTTCTTGCGGATGGTTGTAGGTTATGTATCAATATAGGGGATCAGTTTGCACGTTCTGTTTATTACGGAAGATATAAGGTTATTCCCATCAGAACAGAAATTATCCGTTTTTGTGAATCATTGGGGATGGATTACATGGGGGCTATTATCTGGCAGAAAACTACCACAATGAATACATCTGGCGGTGGAGCTATTATGGGAAGTTTTCCCTACCCGAGAAATGGTATATTAAAAATGGATTACGAATTTATTTTGATCTTTAAGAAGCTGGGAAAGGCTCCAAAACCTACCATAGCTCAAAAGGAAGCTTCTGCCATGACGAAAGAAGAGTGGGGACAGTATTTTTCCTCTCACTGGCATTTCAGCGGAGTAAAACAAATGGGACATATTGCTATGTTTCCAGAAGAACTTCCTAAAAGATTGATTAAAATGTTCTCCTTTGTGGGCGAAACAGTATTAGATCCATTTGCTGGAAGTGGAACGACTACACTTGCAGCAAGAAAATTAGGCAGAAATTCCATTGGATATGAAATTAATAAGGATTTTGCACCAATTATACAAAGTAAAATAGGAGCAGGGCAACTGACAATGGGAGATGATGCTAATTTTATATTTACAGAAGATAATGTTGGGAATGTTTCTTCGTTTGATCAATTACCCTATATTTTCCATGATCCGCATAGAATGGACAAAAAAGTAGATGTAAAAAAACTACAATTTGGTTCTAAAATTGATCAATCGGAAGCAAAACGAGTAGAATTATATAATGTTAAAAGAGTTGTTGCTCCAGATAAAATTGAGTTGTCCAACGGGCTTATGGTACGTTTATTAGGAATACAGTCCAACCATGAACATATAGATGAGGCAATCAAATTTTTAGAAGAGAAGTTTCACAAGAGAAAAGTTTTTTTGAAGTATGACAAAATTAAATATGATGCAGAAGATAACCTGTTGTGTTACGTATATCTTGATAACAAAACATTCATAAACAATCATTTAATCCGAACAGGATATGTAGATGTTGATATGTCGCTTGATTATTCGTGCAAAACTAAATTTCTTAATTCTGTACCAGTGTAAAAAAGAAACAGGCGGAACTATCTTCTGCCTGTTTCTTTGATAGATAAATTAATCCTCCACCTCAATGAAAATACCGGTTTTCTTTTTGGTATAATAAATCATTTTTACATTAATAGTTTCTGACAAACGGGACATGGTTTTATAGGAGTCGGGTTTTACGGAGTAAGGTGTTTCACCTACATAGCCATCAATTCCCTGTGCTTCTTCTTCCGGACTGGCAAGTCTGTAAGATGTCCTCTTTTTTTCAGCTAAAGATGCTAAAATTGCTTTTTGCACATACAATCCATTGAAAGTTTTCTGAATAACGAGATCTTCTACCCAGTGTTTCACCATTTCATGATTAATCTGCGGAATGGCCTCTTTTAGATTTTGAACTTGTGCATATATTTTTTCTGTAGCTTTTTCTATAGCATCCGGATATCTTTCTGTATACCAGTCATGCCAGTTCTTGATAGTAATATCGGTTTCGGAATTCATAAATTCCGGAAATAGTTCGGACATTTGACCGACGACTACAGGGCGTGTTCCCTGTGCATTCTGATTTGCCCAATTAATCAACTGAGAGGTATATTTGGGAAAGTGGTAAATGGTACTTTCGTTATAGCTTGTTATTTCCTCATTTTTTATGGAGTAATTCATTGCTGCGTATCCTCCTCAATATAATATTCAATATCTGTTGCATTGCCATAAATCTTAACGGCTCTGTAGTAAACCATGACAGCATTTATTGTTTCTATATTTTGAACTATAGAATTTTTGTATGATTCAGCTTTAATGGAATATGGAATGCCATTAATAAATCCATCAATGCCCATTCCTTCTTCTAAGGGGGAGGGCTTTTTATATTCAGCATGTTGCTTTGACGCTATATCTTGCAATATAGCATCTTGAACATACAATCCAGCAAAGGTTTTATTGAACAATAAATCATTATACCAATTAATTAAGTCTTCCCGTTGGACGTTGTTAATAGCGGCTTTTTCGCATTCAAATTTTTCCATAAATTTTTTTAACCCTGTTTCGTATTTTGGTAGATAATTACGTAAATAAAAATCTTTCCAATTATCAGGGTTGGGAGAAGAGGTTTGAGATAAGTATTGAGGGAAAATATCTGTCGATAATAAACCTACGGTTTGGGGGCGGCTGGAATGTGCATCTTTATTTACTGTATTAAAGAATGATGAATAATATTTGGGAGGCGTATAGTCCATTTTGAATTTAAATTTATTTGATTGTATTAATTTTTCTTTTGATATTTTTTCAATTTTTTTATGCATTAATTTTCTCCTTGTTCTATAAATAGCTTATAGGTTTCAATTCCAAGGGCATCTGCGATTCTTTGAATGTTTTCCAATGATATGCTTCTCCTGTAGCATTCAATGGCGCTGATATATGTTCTATGGAGACCGCATTTTTCAGCAAAAACTTCTTGAGATATTCCCATAGCCTCTCTATAATGTTTAACATTCATTCCGAAAACTTTAACAATATCCATTTCTATTTCCTCCAGTATTATGGTACAGACGTGAATACAATAAGTCTACATACAATAAGTATCATTTTGAAAATGACAGAATAAAGACGTATACACTTGTGAAAAAGGCGGAAATGGCTTACAATGGATAATAGAAATGAGGTATAAAATGCGTAAGATAAGTAAAAGTCAAAATAGTAAGGACCTGACGACGGGTCCGATTGGAAGGGGGCTGCTTGCATTTGCAATCCCGCTTTTTTTAGGCCAACTTTTGCAGCAGCTTTATAATGTGGCGGATGCCTGGGTTGTAGGAAATTTTGCCAACAACAACGCTTTTGCGGCGGTCAGCTCCACGGGCAGCATGATTTTCCTGATTATCGGTTTTTTCAGTGGCGTGGCTACCGGCGGCGGGGTGGTGATTTCCAAATATTTCGGCGCTAAGAATATGGATGCCGTAGATAAGGCGGTGCACACCAATTTCCTGTTCGGCATCATTGCTTCGGTGGTTGCAACCGTACTTGGACTGCTTTTGGCTCCCTGGCTGCTCCGGGTCATGAAGACACCGGAAGAGGTTATGCCGGATGCCCTGATGTATCTGCGGATTTATTTCGGCGGCGTTTCTACTATTATTATGTATAACATCGGCATGGCAATCATGCGGGCTTTGGGCGACAGCATCCACCCGCTTTATTATCTGATGCTTTCTTCTGTTCTGAATGTGGTGCTGGATCTGCTTTTTGTGGCAAAACTCGGCTACGGCGTGGCAGGCGCCGGTGTGGCAACCGTAATTTCCCAGGGTGTCAGCGCCGTTCTGTGTATCATAAAAATGTGCCGTATGCAGGATGTGGGCAGATTGAGATGGAGATCCATCCGGTATTATCCGGACTTCATGGGTGAGGTTATTGTGCAGGGGCTTCCCAACGGCATCCAGAATTCGGTTATCAGTATCGGCAATATGGTGGTGCAGACCAACATTAACTCCTTCGGCTCCTATGCTATGTCCGGAGTGGGCGCTTACAGTAAAATCGAGGGCTTTGCGTTCCTGCCGATTACCAGCATGTCCATTTCCCTGCCCACCTTTATCAGTCAGAACCTTGGGGCAAAAAAATACGACAGAGCCAAGAAGGGCGCGGCATTCGGTATTATATCCGGGGTAGCCCTGGCGGAAGTGATTGGTCTTATTGTTTACATATGGGCGCCGCAGCTTCTCCGTTTCTTTGTGAACGTGGAGGAAGCTATTACCATCGGACAGGGACATGCCCGGATTATCTGTCTGTTCTTCGGACTGCTGGCATTTTCCCACTGTGCGGCGGGTGTGCTGCGCGGCTGCGGCAAATCCATTGTGCCCATGATTACCATGCTGGCATTCTGGTGCGGCGTCCGAATTATCTATGTGACCACGACCCTGCATCTTGTCCCCAGCTTCTCCGTAATTTCCTGGGCATACCCGCTGACCTGGTCGCTGAGTTCCATAGTATTTGCTTTGTTTTTGGTAAAATCCGACTGGGTACATGCTTTTGAAAAACAGACAAAGCATGTGTAAACGGAGCAGTTTAGGGAGTTTTATTGCTGTAAAATGACATAAAAGAACATAAAGGAAATAAAGGAATAAGGAAGGATTGGAGTCATTATGTTATATATTATGAGACACGGAAAAACGGATTGGAATGCCGTGCACAGGCTGCAGGGCGGAGAGGACATTCCTCTGAATGACGAGGGCAGGAAGATGGCTGCGGAAGCACGGGAAAAGTACAAGGACCTTTCCTTTGATATCTGCTTCTGTTCTCCGTTGCAGAGGGCACGGGAAACAGCGGAAATTTTTCTGGCGGGACGGAATACACCCATTCAGGTAGACGATAGACTGCGGGAAATGAGCTTCGGAAGCTTCGAGGGCATGGAGGGAGTGCTGGAGAACCCGGATTGTCCGGTTTACGGGCTGTTTCATGACCCGGCGCACTATAAAGCAACTGGCGGAGCGGAAAGCCTGTCAGAGCTTTTTGCAAGAAGCGGTTCTTTTATCAAGGAGGTGCTGACACCGGAGTTTGTGCAGGAGAAAAATGTTCTTCTGGTGGCGCACGGAGGACTAAACTGCAGCATCATTGCACAGTATGAGAACACTCCGCTTGCGGATTTCTGGAAAAATCTGCAGGGCAACTGCGAAGTGAAGCGGCTGGTGTAAGGAAGGGGAATGCTGCAAAGCAGGCAGAGCAAAGAAAGATGGTCTGCGAAAGGAAAAGCCTGTATAAAAAGAAGAGCTATGATACGGAACGGTATCATAGCTCTTTCGTTTACTTATAATTGAGATTATTTGCCGGGTGCATACTCAAAGGTAATGGAAAGGGTTTCCATATGGGTCAGGTCTGCATTGTCAACGATAACCGGAGAGATGCCGGTGGTGTTGCCATCCGGTGTACGTGCATCGTCCGGAACCTGTGTAACCCATTCGTTGTAAAGGTTTACACGGGTACATCTTGCATCGTCGGATGTGGTGTAAGGCTTTGCAGTCAGGGTATAAGGCTCGCCGTTTACCAGTACTTCGGTAATGTTTACCGTATAGCCGGGATAGAGAAGCTCACCGTTGCCGATAGCCAGTGCGGAGAATGCCATACCGTTTGCATAGCCGCCCGGAACACCGGTAAAGTCAAGGGATACGGTGTAGGTGCCTTCGCCGGTGATTTCCACATCGGTAGCAACAAGACCGTCCGTTTTGGCACCGGGGTCGTATACGTCGCCGACACTGTACATAACATTCCAGTCGCTGCTGTTAATCATAATCCATGCAACGGAAGTGGAGTCATCCAGATCAATGGCATCGTCATCAAAGGCAGCAGGCGCATCCGCATATGCCTGGTCCATTTCCGCTTTAATCTTGTCAGGTCTTGCTGCTTTTTCCTCATCGGTCATGGCAGCTTCGTTTGCGTAAGCTCTTTCTTTATACAGAGCGGCAATTTCATCGTCGATAATCTTGCAGTCCTGTCTGTTGTATAAGTTGTTGCAGTCCCAGAGAAGAGGACAGAAATTATAAAGGTCGCAGTTGTCTAAGAAATTCTTGTAGTACAGGGCGGCATTCTTTTTCAGGGTGCCGTCGCTCTTTGCCAGTACACCGTATTCTCCAATGATAACACCGTAGCCCTGGTCGGTAAACTTGGTCAGGGATTCCAGCAGGCTGTTCATTTCACCGTAGTTTCTCTTGGTGCCCCACAGGGAAAGGCTTTCGTTGCCGCAATAGCCCCAGGGAGTGTAGTAGTGAACGGAAAGAATCAGCTTATTTACTTCGTTTGCAGGGTCTGTAGGCATGATGTAACGGTCGTCGGTGGTCATGTCCACGTCGGTGTTATAACCGGCAATTAACAGGAAACGGGATTCGTTGTTTCCGCCGGTGCCGCGCACGATGTCTACGAATTTCTGGTTGATTTTCAGAGTCATTTCGTAGCATTCATCTGCGGAAAGTGCGCCGGAGTCGGCAGCTACGTCGGTATCGTTTAAGCGGTTGCCCAGCTCTTCGTTAGCGGACTCAAAAATCAGATAGTCGGAATATTCTTTGTATCTTTCGGCAATCTGTGTCCACATGGAGGTGTATAAATCCCAGGCTTTCTGTCTGGTTTCCTCGGATGCGGAACCGAACATGCCCCACCAGCCTCCGTCCCAATGGTCGTTTATGACAACATACATGTTTTCGTTGAGGGCGTAGTTGATGATTTCTTCCACACGGTTTAAGTAATCCTCGCGGATGGTGTAATCTCCGCTTTCGTAATCCATGGCATTTGTCCATGCAACAGGAATACGAAGGGTGTCAAAACCGGCGTTTTTCATACCGGTAATCATCTCCTGTGTGGTAACTGGCTGACTCCAGAAGGTTTCATAGCTGGAAACCGGAGCTTCGGTACCTAAAGAGATGCGTCCGTAAGCTTCCATGGTGTTTCCTAAGTTGATACCGTTGCCCATAAGAACGGTGAGTTCGGATGCACTTAAATCCTTGCGCATATAGCCGTTGTCCATGGTTTCAATGCCGTTGGCAGATGTATGTAAAACCCGTTTCTTCTCCTTTGCGGAGCCTTCTGCGAAAGGTCCTACCTTCAGCACCATTAAGATCATGATTACCAAAGCAATCAGGGCAATGCCGGCTACTGCAAAAAGTACAACCGGCAGAGCGTTTCTTTTTTTCTTTTCCATAGAATGTGTAATCCTCCTTTACAATCCCGGTAAGTTTATAAAATCAACGATTGTATTTCCATTGTAAAGGGAAAGCGGAAAAGGGAAAAGCCTATTATTTAGTGGATTTTTACCTGTTTTTTTACAGTTTCATCTGCTTTAAGGTGTTAACTAACTCCATATCCCCGGGCTGTACCTTTAAGTTGGCATTGTAGGTTTTGCCTTCGGGCGTTTTTACTTCGATGGAAATAATGGTGTCTTCTGCAATTCCTTCCTTTGCAACAGCGGATAAAAACCGGGGGAAACGGGGATGGTTGGCACAGAACTTGTCCCACATACTTTTAATCTGAAAAAGCTGCATAGGATTCATAAGGTTTCTCACTTTCTTTTGTTGATGCAGATAGTATACCACGTCTCCGGCAAAGATAGTGGGAAATTTCATTGAAAATCGGAAATGTTTTGTTATACTGAAAAGTATGAATGAAGCATTTGAAACAGCAAAAAACAAAATAATCGGCGTAGACAGGGAGCGGCATGGCATCGGAACCTTATCGGAAAAGACGGTGCATGCCATTCTGAAAAATTATTATGCGCCGGATGAGGACATGCACGAAATCCCCATAGAAAATTATGTGGCGGACATTTACACCGGAAAGGAAATCATCGAAATCCAGACAAGGCAGTTTAACAGGATGCGGGATAAGCTCCGGGCATTTCTGCCGCTTTATCCGGTAACGGTGGTCTACCCCATTCCCCGGTATAAGTGGCTTATCTGGATAGATGAAGAGTCGGGCGAGCTTTCCGCACCCCGGAAATCCCCGGCAAAGGGCAGCGCCTATCAGGCATTTAAGGAGCTTTATAAAATAAAAATGTTCTTGAAGGAACCCAACCTGCACTTTAAGTTTGTGCTTCTGGATATGGAGGAATACCGGCTGCTAAACGGCTGGAGCAGGGACAGAAAAAAGGGATCCTGCCGGTATGACAGAATCCCGAAGGAGCTGGTGGAGGAGGTCAGTGTTGACCGCCCCGAAGACTATATGCAGTTTATTCCCTATGACTTAACAGAGCCGTTTACCTCTGCCGATTTTGCGAAAGCGGCGCATATCCGCCGTCCTTTGGCACAGACAGTGTTAAATATCTTAGCGGAGGTCGGCTGCGTACAGAAGACCGGGAAGCAGGGCAACAACATTCTGTATACCTCTGCGGAGTGGTAGCTGTTATTTTGTGCCAGCTTCCTTTTGCGGTTCAGCGGCATTGCTTTTCTGTGACTCTGCTGTGATGACCTTCTGTGAGGCCACAGCGGCTTTCTTCCGTTTCCGGTATCGCAATATGGCGCGGATGGGCAGGAAGAACAGCAGGAATACCAGCACAAGGATGACAATTACGATTAACACGATGATAACTGCATATTTATTGGGATTTTTCACCAAATCCACAATGTTTTTACTGTCCAGGACCTCTTTGCGGTTCTGGGCATTTTTGTAGCTCGCCGGCACATTGCCGATGCCATCGCCGTCGGTGTCGGGCAGGGAGTCCAGATATCCGGCAATGGCAGTCCATGCCTTTAATTCTCTGCCGTCCGCCGTGGTGATGATGGCATCCTCAATGTTTTCAATGGGGGTTCCGTCCGCAAATTTGGGCTGGATGGAAAGAATGCCGTAGGAAACATCCGTAACAGCGCCCAGCATCTGACCGCTGTAAAGGTCGCAGACCACGCGGTACAGTTTGTCATCCTGTAAGTCGGCTTCGTTTCCGGAAGCATCTACGATTTTTACCTTTGTTACCTTATTTAAAATAATACGGTGCGGGTTGAAGGAAAAGTTCAGACCGCTCATGTATAATCTGGCTGAGGGCATAAAATCGGATACGGAAGCATCGATTTCCGCAGCGGTCTTCAGTTCGGCGCCGGTCAGATATACGCTGATTAAGGGATAGCCGGGCACTCCGTCCAGCCCGATACCCAGGGAATAGGCGTTGAAGACGTCCTCTACGGTAATATCGCCCTGCGCAAAAGTATCCCGGACACAGCCGGCGGGAACGACTGCCACATCCGCAGGGTGGTCATCGCCGGTGTCGGCGGAATTTACCGCATACAGGAAGGAGTCCGATAACAGATTTCCCAGGTTGTGGTCGGTGTGAATGGAATACAAATCAGGTGAGGTGGAGAAAACCACATCATTTTCCGCCAGCACCTGGGTACGGGTGTAACCGAACTGCTCAAGGTAAGAAGCATCCACCATATCCATGAAGGCGTCGATTTTTGCCTGGGTCGTTTCATCAAGGGGGATGGCGGGGGTGATGGTACGCAGCCTGTAATCGGTCATTTCCCAGCGGCCGTCCGCTTTCTGCATCATGGAAAGGCTTCCCAGCCGCTTGCCGTATTCCCCGCAGGAAACAATGTAGGTGTTACCATGCAGGATGGGAGTTTCGAGAGTGGTGTGGGAATGACCGCTGACAATCAGGTCGATGTCCGGCACATTTTTCGCTAAAATTTCGTCCTCGGACTTGCTTTCGTTTTCATTGGTGCCGCTGTGGGAAATGCACACAATCATGTCCACATCTTCCTTGGCTTTGATGTCCGCTACGGTTTCCTTTGCCGCTTCCGAAGCGTCCCGGAATTTCAGAACGCAGGTGGGAGCGCAGGCTAAGGAGTCTACGCCGAAGATGCCGAATACGGCAATCTTTACATCCCCTTTGGTAAGCACCACATAATTTTTCATACCGTAATCATCGAAAGCATCCTTTAAGAGCTGCTGCTCTTCGGTGAGGCCTTCGGCTTCCATGGTGTCCCAGTCCAGATTGCTTAAAACCATGGCGGGAATGGGGTCGCCACTTTCCTTTGCCGCCTGCAGGGTGCCGGCAAGACCGGCGGAGCGGTAGTCAAATTCATGGTTTCCGAGGGTGGTCACCTCACATCCGAGGGCACCGAGCATACGCAGCTCTGCGGCCTCGGAATCGTAAATGGTCTGCACCAGAGTACCCATGGAAAAATCGCCAGCATCCAGAACAAGGGTATCGGGATTTTTCTCCCGGGCCTCATTAATCAGGGTTTTGATGCTGGCAAAACCGCCCACCTCGGCAGCCTGTCCGTCTTCTACGGTGAGAAAGCTGTTTAAGTGGGAATGGGTGTCATGCAAAAATAAAATATCGGCTTCTTTGCCGGTGTAATTTTCCGCTGCAAGAGATACGGAGCCAAACAGCAGGGACAGCAGTAAGACGCCGATGCAAAGACAGGTATAAGACCGGGAAAAAAGTCTGTGTTTCTTTTTTTTCATTTGTGTTCTCCTTTTATGGCAAGATATCTGCATCAAAGAGGGGCTTTTGCCCCCGACATCATTATATAGTGACATTCAGAAAACCGCAAACTCTTCTTAATGAATTCTTAAAGAAAACTACCGGGAATGTGAAAAATTGCCGTTTATACTGTATTTACAGAACAAAAGCACGGGAGATAGCAGGCGGATGCCACCACAGTGCGGAACGGGAGAAAAACCATGAGGGTAGTTTGCAAAAAGAGAAATCTGTTTCAGAGAATATGGAAGAAAATCATCATCGTGATTTTGGGAGCCTGTACGGCAGCAGGACTTATGGCATGTTATCCGGAGATGAAGCACAGTGAAATTTTTGCCGTGCCGGTGCAGCAGGAAACGAAGGAAGCCATACAGACAAGGCTGGAGGAGCTTTTGGAGAACAATCCGGAGCTGCAGGATTTTGTGGACGGTTATACAAATTCTGACGGTAGTGTCACAGGTGGAATTGACGAAGAAGAAAAGGAAGAAGACAGTCCGCTTTTTTTACAATGGGATGAAAGATGGGGCTATGCGTCCTACGGGGACAGTTGTATTGGAATCAGCGGCTGCGCACCCACCTGCCTGTCCATGGTGATTTTTTCCCTTACAAGGGACGAGACGGCGACACCGGATGCACTGGCAGACTATGCCATGCGGCATAACTATTATGTGCAGGGAAAGGGAACCCTGTGGAGTTTTCTTACGGATGCGGGCAGCAAATACTCCGTGCAGGGGACGGAAACGCCGCTGGATGAAAATACCATGAAGGCACAGCTGGACGAAGGACATCCCATCATAGCCTCCATGCGTCCGGGGGATTTTACCACGGAAGGACATTTTATCGTGATTTACGGTTATGATGAGGAAGGCTTTCTGGTGCATGACCCCAACAGCAGGCTGCGCAGCGAAGAGGAATGGACGTTTAAAACCCTGTATCCGCAGATTAAAAATTTATGGGCGTATTCCATGGAATGAGGCGAAATATCATTTTGTGGTGTAAAATCAAGCATATTAAATAAAATCAATACCTTTGATTAAAATTACCCCTTGCACATAGATGGCGGATGTGCTACTATTGTGCTTAGCTTCAACAAGACCGGATAAAATAGGTCAAATAGATAGATTAAATGAATAATTAAAAGCAAAGGCGTTGAAAGGGAAGAGTATCTGCGAGTGGGATACAGAGAGCTGCCGGTTGGTGTGAGGCAGTCGAAGCAGACAGAGAACTGGCCCCGGAGCTGCCGGTTGAAGGAAAGGGATTTTCGGATGCTTTTCTGTGTAGGACCGGACGGGAGCCTACCGTATAAGGAGGCGGGCAGACATTAGGATGTGCCAAAGAGGGCATGGAAAACCATGAAGTAGAGTGGTACCGCGTAAATTTACGTCTCTACGAAAGTGCAGAAGCATTTTCGCAGAGATTTTTTATTTGCAAAAAAGGAGGACAAAGAAATGACAACAGAAAGCATTAAGGAAAAGTATGAGAAATCTTACTTTATGCCCCCTGTCGTAACCTACGACTGGGTAAAGAAGGACAGCATTGAAAAAGCGCCAATCTGGTGCAGCGTGGATCTGCGAGACGGCAACCAGGCGCTGATTGAGCCCATGGGCTTACAGGAAAAGCTGGAATTCTTTAAGATGCTTGTAGATATCGGATTTAAGGAAATTGAAGTGGGCTTCCCCGCTGCTTCCGAAACCGAATATAACTTTGTAAGAGAGCTGATTGAGAGAAAAATGATACCGGATGACGTTACCATCCAGGTACTGACACAGGCGAGAGAGCACATCATCCGCAAGACCTTTGAGGCCGTACAGGGTGCGCCACATGCCGTTATCCATCTTTACAATTCCACCTCCGTGGCTCAAAGAGAGCAGGTGTTTAAGAAGGGTAAAGAGGAAATCAAGCAGATTGCCGTTGACGGTGCAAAGCTTTTGAAAGACCTTGCCGATGAAACCGATGGCAATTTTACCTTTGAATACAGCCCGGAAAGCTTCTCCCAGACAGAGGTTGATTATGCTGTGGAGGTCTGCAACGCCGTTCTGGATGTATGGAAGCCGACCAAGGACCACAAGGTTATCATCAATATCCCTACTACCGTACAGGTGGCAATGCCTCATGTATTTGCCTGCCAGGTAGAATATATTCACAAGAACTTAAAGTACAGGGATGCCGTTTCCTTAAGCGTACATCCCCATAACGACAGAGGCTGCGGTGTCAGCGATGCGGAATTCGGTATTTTAGCCGGCGCCGACCGTGTGGAAGGTACTCTGTTCGGAAACGGTGAAAGAACCGGTAATGTGGACATTGTTACCGTAGCGCTTAACATGGTCTGCCACGGCGTCAATCCGGGACTGGATTTCTCCCATATCATGAAGACAAGGGAAAGCTACGAAATGCTGACCGGCATGAAGGTACCGGAAAGATCTCCGTATTCCGGCGATTTGGTATTTACCGCTTTCTCCGGCTCCCATCAGGATGCGATTTCCAAGGGTATGGCGTGGAGAAACGAGGGCAAGAGCGGCAAGAAGTGGACCGTTCCGTATCTGCCCATCGATCCGGTGGATCTGGGCCGCGAATACGAGTCCGATGTTATCCGTATCAACAGCCAGTCCGGAAAGGGCGGCATTGCCTTTATCTTAAAGCAGAACTTTGGTATTTCCTTACCCGAGAAGATGAAGGACGAGGTACGTTACTTAGTAAAACATGCTTCCGATGAAAACCACAAGGAGCTTTCTCCCGCAGAGATTTATCAGTTGTTTGAAGATAATTATGTGACCAGAAAGCCTGTTTTTGATATTCCTCTCTGCCGGTTCGAGCAGGCGGACGGTATCCATGCGGAAATTACCATCGAGCAGAACAAGGAGAAGCGTGTTATCGAAACCTCCGGTAACGGCCGTCTGGATGCGGTAAGCAATGCCATCAAGGTTTACTTCGGAATTGACTACGAACTTACTTATTACGAAGAACATGCGATTTCCAAGGGTTCTTCTTCCAAGGCAGCAGCCTTCGTAGGACTGGTCTGCGACGGCAGAACCTACTGGGGCGTCGGCATTGACGAAGATATTATCAAGAGCTCCATCGCCGCACTGGTAACCGCAAGCAACCAGATTGCCGAGAGCAAGCATGCGGTAAGCGGCAGGGAAGAAAGAATTGTGGATATTCTCAACTATATCCAGATGCATTACCAGACCGTAACACTGGACGAATTAGCTGACAAATTCAGCCTCTCCACACCGTATCTTTCCAAGTACATCAAGGAAAAATCCGGTAAAACCTTCCAGGATACCGTAAAGGATATCCGCTTCGGAAAGGCACGCCTTCTATTAAAGGAAACTACCCAGACCGTGGAGGCGATTGCAACGGAAGTAGGTTACGAAAATGTAGAGCATTTTAACCGTCTCTTCAAGAAAACCTACGGCTGCACTCCCATGCAGTACCGCAGCGGCAAGCAGGCATAAACGCAGGACATCAAAATAAGAGAGGGCAGATGTAAGTGGAAATTTACATCTGCCCTTTTGTATCCATATGTTTATAATATTTTGCGCACATCCCGCAGATTATCGATGACCCAGTCAATACTGTCCGGTACCTTTATCCCTGGATTTCGGCGATAGAAGCAGGTCTTCATGCCGTAACGAAGTCCTCCCTCCATGTCAGAAGTTAAGGAATCGCCGATGATGACAGCATCGGAAGCAGTCAGAGGATGAGAGGAAAACAAGCCGTTTTCTGACTGATTGAGTTCCCGGAAAGCGTAATCAAAAAAGTCCGGGGAAGGCTTGGAAACACCGACCTTTTCGGAAACAAAGATGTGGGAAAAGTATTTTCGCATATCCGCTATCTCCAGACGGTGGAGCTGCTGGGCATATGGGCCGTTGCTTGCGGCACATAGCACATACTTCTCCTTAAGATAAGAAAGCATGTCATAAGCACCGTCTACCGGAATCGCACTGTCATAGATAGCTTTCCGAAAATAGTCTTCAAAGACAATACCGTCAAAAGGAATGTGCAGGGAATGAAAAATATTGCACCAGCGTATGTTATGCAGTTCATCAAAAGTAAGGGTACCCTGTTCAATCTGATGCCACAGTCTGTTGTTTTCCTCTGTAAAGACTTCAAACATGTATGGTTCATAAGGCTTTAATCCAAAGTGGGCAAAGCCGGTCTGCATGGTCTGCTTCACGTAGGCATCAAAATCAAGCAGGGTATTGTCGATATCAATAAAAATCACGTCCATAAATTCTCCGTGTCTTTCCTTATCCGTAAATACAACTGAATTCGCGGAAGGCTGCCTCGCCGGCTACAGCATAAAGACCCATTACCACGCCGGTAAAGCCGCTTGCCACTTCGCTTGACAGATACTTTGTGAAGCCCTTGCCGAGGTAAACGGTGGCGTCATCGGTAATCACATAGAAACGGTATTCCAGGGAGTCGGCTTCCACAGAAAGGGTAAATTTTTCGCCGTATACGGGAAGCATGGTTTCCACATGGTGAATGCCGCCGATGTTTAACCGGAGCATGGCTTCCAGTCCTTTTTCCGTCCGGCAGAGCGCCAGCTCGTAGTGCTCGTTTTCATCCATATAAAGGGTAATGCCGGCTTCGCCTTCCTTCAGGTCCACTTCCACGGAAAGGTTCATAATAAAATCACGCTGCCTTAAACCGATAAAGGTAGGAGATTTGGCTTCGTTTAAGGTGGTGGAGGTTCCTTTCAGAATAAGGCCGTCCTCGGTGAAACGGTAGTTTTCCGTATGGGGATGGCGCAGATAGCACCAGTCTAAACTCCAGTCCGTATTGTCGAATGTGTAACGCTTTTTTTCATTCTGGGAAAAACTGCCGGGAATTTCGTAGGACTCATCCGTAGTGCCGTCGTTGCCGGCGGTAAACCAGCCGTCCTCCCGGAAGGTTACCGGGGTTAAAAATACTTCGCGGCCCAGATGATGATAGGGCTGCCATACGCCAATCTGGCGAAATCCCAGTGTCACAATATACCAGTTGCCGTCGCTGTTCTGCACCAAGTCGCCGTGTCCGATGCCCTGAATGATAAAAGGAGCTTTGTTGCGGTTGGTGAGTACCGGATTTGCGGGATAATTTTCAAAGGGACCCCAGATGCTTTCGGACCTTGCATAGGTAACCATGTGTCCGTATTCGGTGCCGCCTTCCGCCGTCATAAGATAGTAATAGTCTCCGATTTTATACATATGGGGGCTTTCTAAGTAACGGCCGCCGCTGCCCGACCAGATGGGACGGGAGTCGCTCAATTTTTTGCCGGTGGTCACTTCAATTTCACACTGCATGACGCAGCCTTTGCCGTTTTCGTCATTGCCGTTACTGATAAAAAAGCAGCGGTCATCTTCAAAATACAGGGAGGGGTCGATGCCGCTCTGGTCTACCACGATGGGGTCGGACCATTCGCCGTGGATATCGTCGGTGTAGACGTAAAAGTTTTCCTGTGTGGTATTGTTGTTGGTAACCATATAGAAACGGCCCTTGTAGAAACGGATAGTGGGGGCAAACACACCGCCGGAGCTGTTGATGTCCTCCAGCATAACCTGACTTTTCCGGGTGAGAACATGTCCGATCTGCGTCCAGTTTACCAGGTCGTCACTTTCAAACAGGGGAACGCCCGGGAAGAACTGGAAGGAACTGCTGACAAGGTAAAAATGTCCGTTTGCCGCACAGACGCTCGGATCGGGATAGAAGCCTTTGATAATGGGATTCTGATAGCGCATAAAATATCCTCTCTTTCCTATTTATATAGGTAGATAACAGTAACATTTTTATTTTTACTCTAACATAAAACTCCCGGAGAGTAAACCAAGGGTTTGCATTTTTAAGAAAGGTGTGCTACACTTGCACGGTACAAAAAATAACACGAATATAGACGGTTTCAGGTGTCGGATAGGAGCGGAAGCGGTTTCGCCGTAAGGGAACAGATGGTGGAAACGGCAAACTTCGGATCCGGTGAAAAGGGAAGCAGGTGAGAGGCCTGCACGAACTCGTCACTGTATTAAGGGAGTTCTGCACGGGCATAGCGGGTATCCGGGAGATTTTCCACCCGGACACAGCATGCAAAGTCACTGGGCGAAAGCCTGGGAAGACGGATGCGGGGCGATGAGCTTAGAGTCAGGAGACCTGCCTGAAATTTGGTACGAAATAACCACGAGGAATTGGTCAGGTACACTAAATTCTCCAATCCCTTCTGCTCATGCATGAAGGGTTTTTTGTCATTCTGTATTCGTAAAAACGCCAAGGAGGAGAAGAAAATGGCAGAACAAAATAACAAATCAAAAAAGGGTCTTATTATCGGAATCGTGGCACTGGTAGCCGTAATTGCGGTTTTAGCAGTAGTATTCTTTGTTTTCGGTGAAAAGCCCACCAAGGGTGCAAAGGCAATTACCATTGAAGTGGTAGATGACCAGGGAACCAAGACAACTTATAATCTGAACACCGATGCGGAGTACTTAAAGCAGGCAATGGAAGAAGCTGATGGTCTTACTTTCTCAGGCAGCGAGAGCGACTACGGACTGTATCTGGAAACCGTAAACGGTCTGACTGCAGATTATAACACCGACGGTGCATACTGGAGCATTTATGTAAACGGTGACTATGGTAATTATGGCGTGGACAGCCAGCCTGTTGCAGACGGTGATACCTATACTCTTCAGTACGAGAAATATACAGAATAGGATTTCTCATTAAATGGAAAAGAAAAAAAATCCATTTCAGGTAAGTGTACGGGATATTGCATTGATTGGTATGATGACGGCAGTAATCGAGGTCAGCAAACTGGCGCTGACAGCAGTACCCAACGTGGAGCTGGTTACCTTCTGGATTATCATGTTCAGTCTGTTTTTCGGACCGAAGGTGATTTATTCCATACTGGTGTTTATCCTGATTGAAGTGAGTATTTACGGCGTGAATGTGTGGGTCATTATGTATTTGTATATCTGGCCCACACTGGCACTGCTGGTGCTGCTCTTCAAAAAGAAGGACTCCATGCCGGTGTTTGCCATTTTGTCCGGGTTTTACGGTCTTTTGTTTGGGGCATATTGTTCCCTGCCCTATATTGTAATCGGCACCGTGGGAGGCGGCATCAAAAGCGGTCTTATTATGGCGTTCAACTGGTGGGTGGCAGGCATTCCCTACGATATCCTGCATGGCATTTCCAATTTCTTTGTCATGCTGGTGCTGTACCATCCTGTGCATAAAGTCATGCAAAAGATAAAAGTGAGTATGATATAAAAAGAAGAAGAAGGAGCCGGAGGCGATGCCTCCGGCTCCTTTTATAAAATCTTATAATAGGCATTTGCGAAACGCCAAAAGCCGCATAAATACGGCATTTTTTACTACTGAAAAATAAATATAAACGCAGAACTTTCCGTTTTCTTCAAATATTTTTTACGAGACAGTTTTGTTATCACATACATATACTTAACATTGCAATATAACTTTAACATCAGCTCAATGCAGTACGACACTTGACGACAACACTCTACACGAGTACAATAACATTACAAGAGAATTATGCACTGACTCAATCTATTTTATGTCGTATTTTTTTGGATATCTACAGATGTGGATGCGGAGCACAGAAAACATTACCTATGGATTTAACATCAAATCAATCAATAAGGAGACCGGCAAACATGAAGTTTAGAAAGATTGTCACAACCCTGGTACTTGTTTCTTTGCTCCTCGGCGGATGTACCGGATTGAAAAGTACAAACGACAGAATGACGGAACAGTCCGTGGGAGCAACGGAGGGACAGACGGCAGAAGCGGGAAGTACGGAAGACGCAGGACATGCAGCCGGACAGGATGGGAATACGGACGAACCGGAAGTACTTTATTCGGTGGAAGAGGTGGCATTTCCGGACCCGATTTCCCAGATTGACCTCAGGGAAGGGGATAACAGACCTATATGGACTGGGTATTGATTTCAAAAAAATAGCCATACGGCTTTTAGCGGTATATTGCGGATTTCGGGATATTTGCCCCTGCATTAAGCAAGGGCATTCGTTTTATCCCTAAGCGGTTTGTCAATCAGCTTGTAGTAAATGTGAATGTCACGCTGAGTTTTCATATCCACATATTTGTCAATGGTCACATACTCAATAAGTTCCAGGCACATCTGTCTTGTAAGCTCCTCCGCACCTGCATAGCTTTTCAGACGGCGGATAAACTCGTCAACATCTTCTTCCTCACGCTTGTAGCCGTCGAAGCGTTTACGCAGTTCATTAAGCTCAGCCTGCAAGTCCTCTTTTTCCTGCTGATACTGTTCGAGCAACTCTGCACAAGCCTTGTCGGGCATATTGCCAAGCACTCTATCCTCATAGATTTTCTGCATCAGCTTTCCGAGGTCATCAAGTCGCTTTTCGATCTCACGCTTACGCTTGTTATCCTCCGCCATTACAAGAGCAATGTTGCCCTGCTTTCTGGCGAGGTATTTCGCCCTTGCCTTATCGTCATTGGTAACGAAGTCGATCTGTCTCCTAATATCCTCAAGGATAAGCTGTTCAAGGATAGTTCCACGAATGTTGTGCGAGGTGCAGAAGCTCTTGCCGTAGCGGACGTGAAGCCCACATCTGTAAGAATAAGGACTTTTGCTTTCAGGTGTTTTCTGCATTTTCATTTTAGCACCACAGCTATCACAGTAGCACAAACCCGAAAGCGGACTTGTGATCCTCTCCGTTGTGATCCTGCCACGGCTCACCGATCTGTCACGCTCACGCACCTTATCCCAAAGTTCCTGAGAAATGATAGGCTCATGATTGTTTTCAACGATCACCCACTCAGATTCATCGTTGCGGATAACCTTGTGATTCTTGTAGCTTACCGTGGTTTCTTTCATCTGAACGAGCTTACCGAGGTACATCTGATTGTCCAGAATACGCCTTATCGTCTGAGCATTCCACAGGTGGTGCGAATACAGCGGATAAGTCCTGCCGAGCTTGTCGTACTTGTAATCAAGCGGAGGTGTGATATGCTCCTGATTGAGAGCATCTCGAGCTTCGCCAGCTTGTCAGCGATAGAAGTTGTAGCCATATCATCACCACCATTCTGAAATTTTAGTCGAGCTGAACTTCCAGCCCCATACTAAAATTATAGCGCACTTTCGGGGTGAAAG
>Ga0129314_1000654_pt1 | contig 33627 bp, 25 predicted proteins | sample O1111metagenome_FD_94431 | JGI IMG/M metagenome (GOLD analysis project Ga0129314, IMG submission 94431) | Orangutan individual fecal microbial communities from fecal samples from Wisconsin, USA - O1111 metagenome | ecosystem: Host-associated > Mammals > Digestive system > Large intestine > Fecal... | reverse complement strand
TGTAGTGCGGTTTAGGACCCACACTTATTATAGCATTGGAGGTTTTGTTATCTAGGGCTAAAGCCGGATGGGGAACCACCCGCAGAGCAGGTGGTTTTATTGTATAGGTATACAACAAAAAAATTGCGCAGACCGCAAAACGGTTTACGCAATTTTCATTTCCTGAATTTCAGATATTTTATTGTCAGTCCTATTCATTGCGGATTGCAGCTAACGGGCTGAGCTTCATGGCACGAAGTGACGGGAAGAATCCGGCTATCATTCCGACTAAAACGGCAAACACAAGCGATGCCAGCGCAAGCCACGGCGGGATGTAGGAAATGCCTCCACTCAGTCCCATATCCGATCCCATATTTTTTACAACAGCATTGACAATGACCGAGAGAATATAACTGATCAAAAGACCGGTAACACCACCGATCAATCCGATAAAGCCGGCTTCCATCAGAAACATCCCCTGGATATTACGCATATCGCAGCCTAAGACCTTCATAATTCCGATCTCTTTGGTTCTTTCGTAAATCGACATCATCATGGTATTGGCAATACCAATTGCCGCTACCAGTAGAGAAACCGCACCAATTCCGCCGAGAACCAGCTGGATGTAACCCATTGTTTTTTGCTGCTGGGCGATCCAGTCGGCATCACTATATGCACTATATCCGAGGCTGCTGATCTCCTTTTGCAGCTCCGATACGTGATCCATTGAATCGGTTTCTACAATAAGCTTCGAATAAAATAACTGCTTGTAGGGCTTTCCGGATGCCGTTGTAGGCTGTCCGGGAACTGTCTTATTTTTAAAATCTTTTTTTATAACAGCCATCAGATCATCAATATTGCAGTATATATCATAACTGTAAGAATTGTAATCATCCGGACCGCCCGCCACGATACCGCTTGCCTGGAACAGGTGTTTTTTGGGCATTGCCACCGGCGTACCGTCCTCAGCGGTTCCGCCATTCTGATACTGCCAGTAAGCATCCTGATCCAGAATAAAAAGTACCGTATCTTTCATAAGGTCAATATCCGGAAGAGTACCGTCATACCAATATCCACTCTGTGTCTTTTGATTGCTCATCTGCGAAATGACCATATTGCCATACATAACATTGAGCATGCCGCCATTTTCAGACGGAAAGGTGCCTTCTGCCAGTTTGACATTCTGAGTTTCCAGATATCCGTCCGGAACACCGTACAGGGTACAATATCCTTCATAAGCACCACATTTAATCAGCACATCCATACTAAGCATGGGAACAACACGCGTCACATTGGGCAGCGCCTCCAATTCGGCGATCGCATCATCATCCAAATGCTTGTTTTCATCTTTATCAGTCTGAGAATCATTGCCCATATAATAATAACCATTGGACGCATCCGTGACCTGCACACTGTTAAGACTTCCATAGCTTGCAGCATCCTCTGTGACCGAACGGCTCAGTCCAAGCCCGAGAGATACCATGACCACAATAGACGCAACACCGATCATAACACCAAGGATCGTCAGCGCGGTTCTTAATTTTCTTTTAAATAAATTGCTGGTACTAAGCCTCAGCAAATCCAGAAACTTCATAAAACATCTCCTTTGCCGGGCTGTTAATCTTCATCTGCGGAATCGTTTTCTGCAGCTTCCTGCTCCTTCTCGCCTTCTGTCTCTGTACCGTCATCTGTCTCTGTGTCATCGTCATCTGACAGTTCATCCTCTAATTCCTTCTGCTCTTTTTTCTTTTTTCTCTTTTTGAGGATAATAACAGCTGCAACGACAGCCGCAATGATCACAACAACCACAATGGCTATAATCAGTCCCACATGGGAATTTCCGCTTTCCGCATCTTCCGCAGGCATATCACTGTAATCAAAATCATCATAACTTTCTTCAGATACAAATAAGGTAAAAGTCTCTTCCTGTGTAGAAACATTTCCGGCGTCATCTTCATATGATATAACAGCCTTTACTGTGCCGTCATCCATAGTTGCGGCTGCACCTTCGATCATTGCATCAACATTGCCTGTTGCACCGGGATCGATCTTCCCGATAAAGCTGCTGGTCTCTGTAATAGAGTCGGCCTCAAATTTAACCTGTACATTGTAAAGAGTTGTCTTACCTGTGTTGTAGATACTGAACATTACATTGCTCTGTCCTCCGACAGTAATATCAGTCGGCATGATCTCCATGCTGCCGACATCAAAGCGCGCATCCTGGTTGACTGGGATAGAAACATCTGCCTTGGCTGTATATGCAGCATAATTTGAATCCTCATAAGCCATATTGACAGATATTGCGTAAGGTTTCTGGGACAGATCTGCTTTTGCAGTCATTTCTATAGAAACATCTTCCGTAGAATTAGCGCCAATACGTTCTACATAAAGAGTATTGGAACCGCTGGTCGGAAGGAATGCCTCATAAGTGGAGGACGTATCCGTTCCGGCAGAGGGCGTAGTCAGATCCACCTGCATGTTGGATACAGCTGTCCTCTTGGATGTATTTTTAAGATGGAGAGTCAGGGTAAATGTATCTCCTGCATGCACTTCGCTCGGAACCGTGTCAAATCCCGTGATAATAACACGCGGTGTTGACAAAGCAGAACCACCGTCAGTCAGCTGTCCGCTGCCCGGCGCACCAATGACCCTTACCCATGTTGTCAGTGTAGCCTTTTCATAGGAATCACCACTGTAATAAATCACATCAAACGGAATCTTGTAATAACCGTTCAACACATCCGCTCTTGTCTTGAAAGTCCATGTCAGCTCCCGGCGGCGATCCATATCATTTTGTCCGTTTCCTTTTCCGGGAAGATCCGGAATTGTCTGGGTATACCCGCTTGTCTGGATTTCAAACGGCCATTCCTTGCTGTCAGATGCGATCACTGGTGTCACAATGACATTGGTAAGTCCGGTAATTGACATATTGACAACCGGAAGTACCACATTAACCGTCTGTCCGTATACAGCAGTCGGTGTCACCCAGTCACCGCCTACCATGATAAAATCGCTGGTACTGATCGGAGTGGTATCCGCGGTATCATCCGTGGTATCGTCTGTGGTCGTTTTATCGTCTTTTTTGCTATCGTCTTTTTTGTTTGGATCTTTGGCATCTGTGGTATCTTTTTTGCCGTCATCAGTCGTGCTCTTATTGGAATCATTTCCTGTTGCCGGAGTTGTCGCAGGTGCAGCCGGTGCGGTTGTCGTAGTCGCCGAAGCAGCCGGTGTAGTTGTTGCGGTCGCTGAAGCAGCCGGTGTAGTTGTTGTACCACCAACAACAGCTCCAACCGCCGGAAGTCCTGACAGCTCTGTCGCAAAAACCGGGCTTGTCATTCCTCCAAAAAGAGCCGAAATCTCAGCTGCCGTCATTGCCACAGTCAATGTCAGCGCTGCTAATTTTGTTTTGTTAAATTTTCTTTTAACATTCCATTTTCCCCATGTTTTTTTCATCTTCATTCCATCCTTCATTTTTAATCTCCACGTTAACATATACTGTACATTTATGATATTGTGTCCAAGACCGCTTTTGACTTCGGTCGTCTGTCTTCTATTTTTAAAATCTTTCCATCCTTAATGTGAAAAATACGGTCTGCATATTCTGCCAAATGATTATCGTGCGTAACCATGATCAGGGTCTGTCCTTTTTCTTCTACAACTTTTCTCATAAGTCCCATGATTTCTTCGGATGTTCTGGAATCCAGATTACCGGTCGGTTCATCGGCAAAAATAATTTCCGGATCAACCACCAGCGCGCGGGCGACACCGATACGCTGCTGCTGACCGCCTGACATCTGTGTCGGCTTGTGTTTACCATATTTTTCCAGTCCTACCATCTTGATCGCCTTTTGTGCCAGTCTGGTTCTCTTTTCCTTATCCATTCCCTGAAAGGTAAGCGGCAACGCAATATTTTCAACTGCATTCATCGTTGACAGCAGATTGAATGACTGAAAAATGAAACCGATATGCTCCCGGCGAAATGCCACCAGAGCATTTTCTGATTTGGTCTCCATATGCTCACCTGCGATGACAATTTCACCCTTGGTAGGCTTTTCCAATCCGGCAAGCATATTTAATAAGGTAGATTTTCCGGATCCGGAAGCACCGACGATCGCGCAAAACTCACCTCGACGGATATCAAAGCTGACACCATTTAATGCCCTTACCTTTGTATCTCCCACTTTATATATCTTGTACAGATTTTTCACTGTAATAACAGGCTGTTGTTCCTTCATAATATCCTTTCTCTTTCCACAAACAGGACCGGTCTATTTTTCCATTTTCCAGAAAGCTGCACTATATGCCGGAAGATCACTTCCTCCTCCAAAATCATGTGCTTTACCGGTGATCATATCTACCGCCGTGCCACATCCTGCATCAAAATGTGCCGTATAGCTTTCGCTGTCTGCATTAATCGCAACCAAAACCCGCTCATCATCACATTTTCTTTCAAAAATACACTGCTTGTTGGTCAGTACAACCGATCTGAAATCTCCATAGTTGAGAGCCTTACTGTGCTTTTTGGCTTCACTCAGCTTGTGGATCCACTCTGTCAGTTCGTTGTATACTGGTTTATCAAAGCAGGCACGAAGAGCCGGATCGCCTTCACTCTTGTCAGCCTTAGCCCCCCATTCACTTCCGTAATATATACAGGGGATGCCGGGCATTCCGAACATCAGCGCATAAATCAAGGGCAGATGCTTTTCATTGGTCAGATTGCTGGCAATCCTGCTTACATCGTGGTTATCAACAAATGATAACAGATGTTTCCCTTTGTACAGTGTCCAATTTTCCGGACCGAACTGACGAAGCAGTGAATGATTGATTTCAAACATGTTCATGCTGTTAAAGCTGGAATATAATCCTTTATAGCATTCATAATTAGTAGCTGAATGCAGCATGGAATCATTGACCATCTGATTGTAATCACCATGCAGCATTTCTCCGACGAGGAAAAAATCTGTTTTTTTCTGATCACAGAACCAGCGCAGATGTCTGACAAAATCATGATCCAGACAATATGCCACATCCAGCCTCAGACCGTCGATATCAAATTCTCTGATCCAGCCTTCCACACATTCCATAATATGATTTTTCACGGCATCATTGCGCAGATTAAGCTTGACAAGATCGTAATTACCCTCCCAGCCTTCATACCAGAGACCATCGTTGTAATTGGAATTACCGCCGAAATCTATACGATAGAACCAGTCCCTGTATGCTGAATTTTCTCTATTTTTCAGCACATCCTGAAAAGCCCAGAAACCACGGCCAACGTGATTGAACACACCGTCCAGGATCACCTTGATTCCTTCCTGATGCAATGCATCACAGACTTTTTTAAAATCAGCATTGCTTCCGAGCCTGCAATCAATTTTGGAGTAGTCCCTGGTATTGTATCCATGCGTATCCGATTCAAACACCGGGCAAAAATAAACAGCATTGGCCCCAACCTTTTTAATATGTGGGATCCAGTCAATGACCTTTAAAATCCGTGACACTTCAATCCCATCATTTTCAAACGGTGCTCCGCAAAACCCCAGTGGATATATCTGATAAAAAACACTTTCATATGCCCACATCATGCTTCCTCCTTTAAAGAAACAACAATATTTTGTGTTTATTTTATCACAGCACTACTATATATAAAATAGGTAACAATCATATTTCTTTTAAAATTTCTTTAAATTTTACGATTTATTTTGACAATTTATTTTGATGATTTATTTTGACGATTTATCTTAACAATTCAAGTATAATCCCTATATATAATTCGCAGGCACATTGCATTTTATGACCGGATTTTTATTATTTGTTTCCAATCAGTTCGTGTATTAGTTTACATAATATGTGTTCATATCACTCAGTGTATATATTTTTTAGAATTAAAACTTGCATTTTTATATGACAGAAAACTTGCAAAACAATAAAATAACGCGCTTAACATTTCTATAAATCCACATTTTTCACATATTTATGCACATTTATTTTTCTACACATCTCGACAGTTTTTACCATCTTTTTTGCAAGTTGCAGTCGTTATTTTTGCAATTATCGTATTTATTCAACATTTTTATGATTTTATAGCAAATATTTTTCTTTCTGCGTTATGTAAACCATATCATGCGTTATATTATATGATATCAGGGTCAAAAGGTCAAAAAGTCGTTCGTGCTTGCACGATAAGACTTTTGAACTTGGAACCCGCCAAACATGAGAAAGTAGCGATTTACGCAGTAAATCAGCGGATTTCGAATGTTTGAGAGAATTTATCCTTTTATAAATCTTCCCAGAAACGTCTCGCATATACGTACATATCAGAAATACCAACGGCAGATATCCGTTTCCACTCCGCCGGAAACATCTTTTTGTAACTGTTCTGCATAAAACGCTCATCCAAAAGAGCAATGACTCCGGCATCATCCTTAGTGCGGATCACGCGCCCTGCCGCCTGCAAGACCTTGTTCATGCCGGGATACCGGTAGGCATAATCAAAACCATCCTGTCCCATTTTGTCAAAATGTTTCTTTAATATTTCCCGCTCCGGTCCTACCTGCGGCAATCCGGTTCCCACAATAATAACACCGATCAGGGAATCGTGCTTTAAATCAATTCCTTCCGAAAAAATACCACCCTGAACGCAAAATCCAAGCAAGGTTGTAGCCTTGGACACTTGTTCGGATTCCCGGGCAGACGATCCACCGGACTGTTCATCGGAGTGTTCAGCAAACAATTCATCCGACCGTCCATCAGACTGTCCGTCATTCTGTCCAATAAATGACAGGCTGTACTGTTGATCAAAGACCTCCGTCACATCTGTAACATCATCCTCAATTTCAATATCCATTGCTATTTTATGTGTGAAATCCGCCTCATCATGATAGGAAAAATGCTCCAAAAAATCCTCTCTCTCTGCCTCACTCATATGTGACTGCTGGCACAGAATACGCACATGATCTTCTTCCCGATACAATTCCGTATATGCTTCATACACTGCATTTAAAAACGCATGTGATGGAAAGAACACCATATAATTTCCATCCTTAGCATCAATAACCGCATGAATATAGCGCGCAATATTCTGATACTCTGTCTCATTTCTGCGGGTATACCGGCTTGTAACCTCTTTTCCGATCAGCTGGATCTGCCTTTGCGGCAGGAAAGTGCTTTTGGCATATACCTCATAATCGCCCTCTTTTCCGCCAAGAAGGCTTTTATAATACTGAATCGGTAAAAATGTTGCCGAGAAAAGAATACTGGCAGCACCTTTATCCATACATGCCTTCAGCTCCTCGGAAGGATCTACACAAAATTCTTTGATAAAAAAGCGGTCAGACTCATCATAACCGGTATAGTTCACATAGTGATCCGGATCCATTCTGTCATAGGTATCCAGAAAGCGCCCGATCTCAAAATAGAAATTCAGTAAAATATCCCGGATTCTGCTGTTATCATGATCTTCCAGATATTGATTGATTGCGCCATGCAGCTTGTTGCAGGCATTCAGTAAACCTGCACAACCGTCGATAACCTTATAATTTTCGCATTCCTTTTTCAATGAAAGCATCTCTTTATTACATTTTTCAGACAATCTGGCTATATAAGGGCTTTCTTCTTTAACATCAGCGCTAAACTTCAAAAAATCCTCTTTAACAAGAACCGCAGAATACATACTCCTGCCGCGCTCCACCAGATTGTGTGCCTCGTCGATCAGAAACAGATACTGTCCGCTCGATACATCCGCAAAAAAGCGACGCAGATATGCATAGGGATCAAACAGATAATTGTAATCGCAAATGATCCCATCCGAAAACAGACTCATATCCAGACACATTTCAAAGGGGCATACCTCATGAAGCAGGGCATATTCCAGCACCACTTCCCGGTCAAAGGCATCCTCTTTGGTCAGAAGGTCAAAGACAGCATCATTGATCCGGTCAAAATGCCCCTTAGCATATGGACAGGCTTCCGGATTGCATACGCACTCATCAAGCGGGCACATTTTTTCTTTGGCAGTGATCGTTACGCTCTTAAAGCAGAAGCCCTGTTTTCGCAGTAACGAGATCGTATCTCTCGCGACACTTCCTGTTATGGTCTTGGCTGTCAGATAAAAAATTTTTTCACATCTGCCCTCTCCCATGGATTTGATAGCCGGATACAAGACAGAGATTGTCTTGCCAACGCCGGTCGGTGCCTCCATAAAAAGCTTTTTGTGCTCCTGTATCGTCTGATAGACATATCCGACCAGCTGTTTCTGCCCTTCACGGTACGGAAACGGAAAAACCAGCTTTTCTATGCTTTCCTGTCGCTTCTGTTTCCATTCATATTCAAAATCAGACCACTTTTTATACATTTCAACCATGTTTAAAAACCATTTTTCCAGCTGCCGGAATGTATAGTTTTCATGGAAATATTTGATTTCTTCTGTTTCTATATTGCAGTATGTCATGCGGACGCCGATTTCAGACAGCTCATGCTCTTTGGCATAAATATAGGCATAGCACTGTGCCTGTGCCAGATGGACCGGCTCAGGCTTTTTGATGCGCCGCAGCTCGCGATAGGTTGATTTGATCTCATCCACAACCGTCAGACCGGCTTCTTCCAATATTCCATCTGCCCGTCCTTCGATCACAATATCATAATCGGGAAGACCGACCGTATGTGAAAGTGTAACCTCCGCACGGTAATTTCCACCCATTCGCCGCTGGATCATGCGATGGATCCTGGCACCTTCTGCCATGGCATCCTCGCTGACAGCCTTTCTTCGATTGTCGATGTCCCCGCTGCGCAGTAAAAATTCAACAAACGCACGGACCGAAATCCGAATTACCACAATGACTATCCTCTCTGTTGACAATTTATCCCAAGATCAGAACAACCGTTTGCTTTTTAAGTTTAACATGTTAAAACCTTTTCTACAATGTAAAAAAGATGCGCATACTGCATTTGCAATATACGCATCCTTTCTTATCATCAATTTTAAATATCGGACACATCCGGACATCAGCATGCAATTGCATGACTTGCCAAGAATGCCTCCAGTCTTTCATCCGTACCGTTGTATGAAATAGTCAGAACCTGTGAAAAATCAAGAGCAAGAACTCCCAATATAGACTTTGCATCAACTGTATAACGATTGTAAGAAATATCAATGTCGAAATCACATGCGGACGCAATATTAACCAGTTCCTTTGCTTCAACGGGTCTCAATGAAACTTTACGTACTGCCATCATGATAAAATCCACCTTTCATAAACTCCTCATGCACCGAAATCCCGGCACAGCGACTGATTATCACTTCATTATTCCTTCAAACATGAATTATATCCAAATTGAAAATAATGTAAAGCACTTTTTTACGTACAATTCTTCGTTACTTTACTTTGCGAAAGTTATAATTAAATCGTATTTTAATTTTATAGTAAAATGGCGTATTTTAAGCATTTATCTAAGTGCAAAAAAACGATATTCATAGGGTTTCAAAAAACGGTCATCATCATTTGTGACGTTTTTTTCTACGCCAGACCAGTAGAATTGCAACAGGTAAGAGCAAAATAACGGCTGCAAAAAAACATTTTTCGCCGGTCTTTTTGTCAATCCGATCTGTCTCAACTGTATCTTTGGAACCGGCTCCACCCAGTTCCATTTTTTCCTTGGTCACTTCCATCGCTTCTGTTACGGCAGCTTCCGGATCTGCACCTTCCCCGGCTTTTATTCCGTCTTCATTCTGTAGTGTATCTCCCTCTTCTGCAGCATCCTCTTTGTAGTGCATCCTGCCCACATATAAAAGATCCGTCTTTGTCATGCCCCCATACAGATTGAGTGCTGCTGCCACCAGACGTGTCCGCTTTTTATCCGGCGCCTGAATTTCAAAGAAAACCTCTCCATTTTCATCCGGTTCATATTTATAATATTCACCAAATGACTTTCCGTTATTAAAACTGAATGTATAATACAATATCCGGCTGTCCGGGTCATATGCCGAAATTTTACCTTTGATAGCACCCGTTTCTTCATCAACACTTAAAATCTCCGCGTTACATTCTGTCGGTGGCGTATCATCCGGCTTCACCTTTTCATCGGGTATCGGCGTTGCCGTATGGACCTCTGTACTGTAATCCACCGAAAGCTCTTCTGATTTCAGACCAAAGTATTTTGCTACGGCCGTCGCATCTATCACACCATATTTTTGTGACCATGTATTATGATCGATATAGGGCTTATCATTTTCCTGATCGAGATGGCAATGTTCAATAATGACGGTCGGTATTTTTTTAGCGGTACCGGATCTTATAATCCCATAATAATCGGTTCCTCGCGAATTGAGTCTGGTCTTGACACCTCTGTCATACAGACCTTCATCGGTCAGAAGCTCCATCTCAATATCCGAAAAATCCTTTCCGATCGCATAATAGCTTCCAAATGCCGAAACATAGCACTCTGCCCCATACAGCTTATGATATTCAGACATATTGTAATGCAGTGAAAGCAGAATATCCGCATTCTTTTCTTCCGCGAATTCCGCTCTTTCATCAAGGTCTAAATCAGTATCACTTTCTCGCGTCAAATAAACCTCAACGCCCTGATACTTTTCAAGCTCCTCTTTCATCGCAAGGGCCGTATTAAGCGTCAGTGCCTTTTCAATATAACCACCGTAAATGGCTCCGGCATTTTCGCCGCCGTGTCCCGGATCGATGACAACCACAATCGGCCGGCCGCCAGTCTCTTCTCCCGCAAGCTCTTCATCTGCCTTTACCGCGCAGGACATCCCGCCGCTTATGCCGGTGAAAGCCAGAAGCACTACGACTAAGATGCACCGTTTTCCTATTTTATATATCCATTTTTTCAATGTTTTCGAATGTTTTTTCATTACAGCTCCTAAGCTTTGATGATATTTGACTCTGATATCATATTTTTCCCAAATTGCTCAAATATATCTATATTTTAAGCTTTTAAAAACAGTTTTGTAAACATCCGGATGTTACATCTCGTATAACAATTTTATCACCTTAAAATTCCAGATATAAGATTATTTCACCTACACATACTAATCATAAATAGCAATCAACAAATGACAATCAATAAAATAACAACCAATAAGATAACAATCAATAAAATAACAATCAATAAAAGACAATCTGTAAAATAAGCGCACAAAATCGCGTCATTAAATTAAATGTTGTTTTAATTATTTTAAAAATCTCCATATTAAGCCGATCAAACAGCATCACACTATAAACCTTCCACATTATAAAAGGAGAACAAAAATGGAAAAAGCAGACCAATATATCGCCCTGAACCTGCAAAATGTCGCCTTGGAACGCGGCATGGAGGAATCCAATATTGAAACCCAGACCGACCGCTTAAAGATGCGCGAACTGGCAGACAAGCTCAAAAGAGACGGCCGTCTTTCAGACATAAAAGCAGCGCTGTCCAATGATGATTACCGGGCAGCGCTGGAAAAAGAATACCATATGAAAAATAAATCAGATGAATTGTAGGCACTTAACAGCGCTTACTGTACGTTGAGATTGGAGTATCCCATCAGGCTTTCATCAACCGCCTTGGCAGCCTCCCTGCCTTCGCGGATTGCCCATACGACAAGGGACTGGCCTCTGTGGACATCGCCTGCCGCAAAAACATTGGGCACATTGGTCTGATAATGACCGGGATCGGTCTTGATATTGGTGCGTTCATTGAGTTCTACCTTGAAGGCATCGGTCAGATATTTCTGGCTTCCCAAAAATCCGGCGGCGATCAGTACAATATCTGCATCCATGACCGTTTCACTGCCCTCAACCTCGACCATCTTGTTTCTGCCGGTTGCTTCATCCTTTACAAACTGAAGCTTGACAAGCTTGACAGCCTTTAAATTGCCGTTTTTATCCTTGATAAATTCTTTAACGGTTGTTTCATAAATACGCGGATCATGGCCATATACTGCAATGGCTTCCTCCTGACCATAATCTGTCTTGCAGATTCTGGGCCATTCAGGCCATGGATTGTTGGCAGCCCTGCAGTCCGGAGCCTTGGGCATCATCTCGATCTGTGTCACAGATTTCGCACCATGACGGATACTTGTGCCGACACAGTCATTGCCGGTATCACCGCCACCGATGATGATGACGTTTTTATCCTTGGTATCCACATATTTTTTATCCTTGAAGTCAGAGTCCAAAAGGGATTTGGTATTGCGAGTCAGAAAATCTACGGCAAAGTAAATGCCCTTGGCATCGCGTCCCGGAGCATTGATATCTCTGGGATTGGAAGCTCCGCAGCAGAGCACGACCTTGTCATACTCGGATAAAATCTGGCTTGCCTTGATATCCTTGCCGATATTGGCATTGGTGATAAAGGTAATACCCTCTTCCTTCATAATGTTGATCTTTCTGTCTACGATCTGCTTTTCCAGCTTCATATTGGGAATGCCGTACATAAGCAGGCCGCCCACACGGTCATTTCTTTCATATACAGTCACGGAATGCCCTCTCTTGTTGAGCTGGTCAGCACAGGCAAGACCGGACGGTCCGCTTCCGATGATCGCGATTTTTTTACCGGTTCTTACCTTCGGCGGTTTGGCATCCGCATATCCGTTGACATAGGCGTGCTCAATAATCGCATGCTCATTGGCCTTGGATGCTACCGGATCACCGTAAAGCCCGCAGGTGCAGGCATTTTCGCAGAGAGCCGGACAAACCCTTGAAGTAAATTCCGGAAAATTGTTGGTCTTTTTTAAACGATTGTATGCCTGCTTCCAGTTGCCGTTGTATACAAGGTCGTTCCACTCGGGCACGAGATTGTGCAGCGGACATCCGCTGGCCATTCCCATAAGCATCATACCTGCCTGACAGAAGGGCACGCCGCACTCCATACAACGTGCACCCTGCATTCTCTGCTTTTCCTCCGGGAGATACTCATGGAATTCATTAAAATGTTTTATTCTGCTTTTCGGTGCTTCTGCTTTTGCATCCACACGTTCATAATCTAAAAATCCTGTCGGTTTTCCCATTTTTCGCACCTCCTACTTTTTGTTGGCATAAAATGCTTCGATCTGTGCCTGTTCTGCACTCAGACCTTTTTCTTCCATCTGGACGATGGCTTTCTGCATTTCTTCATAATCATGAGGGATGATCTTTTTAAACTTCGGCAGATATTCTCCGAAATTGTCGAGGATCATTTTTCCCTTTTCGGAATTGGTATAAGCTACATGCTCCTTGATCAGATCCTTTAATTCCAGAACATCATATTTGGATGTGATCTCATAAGAAGAAACCATATCCTTGTTGGTCTTGGTGTAAAGATCGTTTTTCTCATCCAAAACATAGGCAATACCGCCGCTCATACCGGCTGCGAAGTTTTTACCGATACTTCCCAAAATAACGGCGCGTCCTCCGGTCATATATTCACATCCGTGGTCGCCACAGCCTTCTACGACTGCAACCGCACCGGAGTTTCTGACGCAGAAGCGTTCACCGGCAACACCGTTGATAAATGCCTTACCACTGGTTGCTCCGTATAAAGCCACATTACCGATGATGATGTTTTCATCCTGTTTGAAGGTAGATCCCTTCGGCGGATATACGATCAGCTTACCACCGGATAAGCCCTTTCCAAAATAGTCATTGGAATCGCCTACAAGCTCTAATGTCAGGCCCTTTGGAATAAATGCACCGAAGCTCTGTCCGCCGGCTCCATTACATAACACACGATATGTATCTTCGGGAAGGGTATTGTAAAATCTCTTTGTGATCTCTGATCCCAAAATCGTACCGAATGAACGGTCCGTATTGGTAACATCGACCTCCACGCTTCTCTTTGCTCCGGTCTCCAGAGCCTTGGACAACTGTTTTAACAGCACTCTTTCATCCTGCGTCTTTTCCAGGCCGAAATCATATACCTGCTTCGGATCGAAGGTTACTTTTTCTTTGCTTCCGGCATAAGGGTTATTTAAAATATTGGAAAGATCCACTTTTGCGTAACGCTCATCCAGGTTGTCACGCACCTTCAAAAGCTCGGTGTGTCCTACCATTTCATCAATGGTCTTAAAGCCAAGCTCTGCCATGATCTCACGCATTTCCTCAGCGATAAATTTCATGAAGTTTTCAACATATTCCGGTTTGCCGCGGAAACGTTTGCGAAGCTCCGGATTTTGTGTTGCAACACCAACCGGGCAGGTATCCAGATTGCAGACACGCATCATGACACAACCCATGGTAACAAGGGGTGCCGTAGCAAATCCGTATTCCTCAGCTCCAAGCAAGGCTGCAATCACTACATCACGGCCGCTCATGAGCTTACCGTCTGTCTCGATACGGACCTTATTTCTCAGGCCGTTCTGAATCAGGGTCTGATGTGTCTCGGCAAGGCCAAGCTCCCAGGGAAGCCCTGCATTGTGGATGGAGTTTCTCGGTGCAGCACCGGTACCACCGTCATAGCCGGATACTAAAATAACCTGCGCTCCTGCCTTTGCAACACCGGCAGCGACAGTACCGACACCGGCCTCAGATACCAGTTTTACGGAGATACGTGCGTCTTTATTGGCATTTTTCAGATCGTAAATTAACTGTGCCAGATCTTCGATCGAATAAATATCGTGGTGCGGCGGCGGTGAGATCAGACCGACACCGGGGGTTGAATGACGGGTCTTTGCAATCCAGGGATAAACCTTTCCTCCCGGAAGATGACCGCCTTCACCGGGTTTTGCTCCCTGTGCCATCTTGATCTGGATCTCCTGTGCACTTGTCAGGTATTTGCTAGTTACACCGAAACGTCCGGAAGCAACCTGCTTGATCGCGCTGCATTTATTTAATCCGTCCGGTCCGATGGACAATCTCTCAAGATCCTCGCCACCTTCACCGGTATTGGATTTACCACCCAGATTGTTCATGGCAATAGCCAGACATTCATGGGCTTCTTTACTGATAGAGCCATAGGACATAGCACCTGTTTTAAATCTTTTTACAATCGAATCAACGCTTTCTACCTGATCGAGCGGAATGCCTTTTTTAGGATAATTGAAATCCATCAGGCCTCTCAAGGTCTTCGGACTGTTTTCATCATTGACGCAGGCTGTGTACTGTTTAAACAGCTCATAATCACCGCGTCTGGTTGCTTCCTGCAAAAGGTGGATGGTCTGGGGATTGTACAAATGCTCGTCCCCGCCGCTTCTTGCCTTGTGATGTCCGGGGCTGTCCAGTGTCAGGTCACTTGCAAGTCCTAACGGATCAAAGGCAAGTGAATGCATGTCATTGACCTGTTTTTCGATATCGGCAATGCTGATACCGCCTACTCTGCAGACTGTACCGGCAAAATATTTATCTACCAGATCGTAATCAAGACCGATCGCTTCAAAAATCTTGGAACCCTGATAAGACTGGATGGTGGAAATACCCATCTTGGACGCAATCTTTACGATACCGCTGATAACAGCATGGTTGTAATCATCAACAGCTGCATAGTAGTCTTTATCAAGCATATGGCTGTCGATCAGTTCCTTAATGGATTCCTGTGCCAAATACGGGTTGATGGCTGTCGCACCAAAGCCAAGCAGGGTTGCAAAATGATGTACATCCCTGGGCTCTGCCGTTTCCAGAATGACAGATACCGAAGTACGCTTCTTGGTCTGGACTAAGTGCTGCTGCAGGGCTGATACCGCAAGCAGGGAAGGTATTGCCACATGGTTTTCATCTACGCCACGGTCGGACAGGATGATAATATTGACACCCTCACGGAAAATACGGTCAACCTCAACAAACAGACGGTTGATAGCTTTTTCAAGGCTTGTATTTTTATAGTAGATGATCGGAACGGTCTCGACCTTAAAGCCTTTTTTCTTCATGCTCTTGATCTTTAACAGATCGGTGTTGGTCATGATCGGATTTTCAACCTTCAGGATATCGCAGTTTTCCGGTTTTTCCTCCAGAAGGTTTCCGCCTGTACCGATATAAACGGTTGTGGAGGTAACGACCTCTTCACGGATCGCATCGATCGGAGGGTTGGTAACCTGTGCAAATAACTGTTTGAAATAATCAAAAAGCGGATGATAGGTCTTGTTTAATACCGGGATCGGGGTATCCACACCCATGGCCGCAATGGCTTCATTTCCGTTTTTAGCCATCGGCAGGATGACCTGTTTCAACTCATCATAGGTATATCCGAATACCTTCTGCATGCGCTGTCTTTCTTCATAGGTAAATTCAGGCACACGTACATTGGGGATTTTGAGCTCTCTCAATTTTACCAGATTGGAGTCAAGCCACTCACCATAAGGCTGTCTGCCGGCATAAGCATCCTTTAACTGTTCATCATCAATGACCTCGCCCTTTACAGTATCGATCAGTAACATCTTACCGGGATGAAGTCTTTCTTTTTTAACAATCTTGGCAGGATCGATCGGCAGCACACCGACTTCTGATGAAAGAATGACTTCTCCATCATCGGTAATATAATAACGGGAAGGTCTTAAACCGTTTCTGTCAAGAACCGCACCCATCAGATCACCGTCAGAAAACAGGATGGATGCAGGTCCGTCCCACGGCTCCATCATTGTCGCATAATACTGGTAAAAATCCTTCTTTTTCTGGGACATGGTCTTGTTGTTGGCCCAGGGCTCCGGAATAGTGATCATAACCGCAAGCGGAAGCGGCATGCCGCTCATAACCAGAAATTCCAGTGTATTGTCAAGCATTGCGGAGTCGGATCCGGATGCATCGATTACCGGAAGGATCTTATAAAGCTCTCCCTTTAAATGCTCGGATTCCATATTTTCCTCACGGGCCAACATCTTGTCGGCATTACCCTTGATGGTATTGATCTCTCCGTTATGTACAATAAAGCGGTTGGGATGTGCTCTTTCCCAGCTCGGATTGGTATTGGTGGAAAAACGTGAATGTACCAGTGCAATGGCTGATAAATAATCAGGATCCTGTAAATCCGCAAAGAAGGTACGAAGCTGACCAACCAAAAACATACCTTTGTATACAATTGTACGGCTGCTCAAAGAAACTACATAGGTAACATCGTTGGACTGCTCAAAAATTCTTCTTACAATATAAAGCTTTCGATCAAATTCCAGCCCCTTTTCAATCTCAGAGGGCTTTTTGATAAACGCCTGCATGATACAGGGCATGCACTCTACTGCCTTGTGCCCCAAAACCTCCGGTTTGGTCGGAACCTCACGCCATCCCAAAAAGCTTAAGCCTTCCTTTTCCACGATGATCTCAAACATTTTCTTTGCCTGATTGCGCTGCAGTTCATCCTGGGGAAAGAAAAACATACCTACGCCGTATTCTCTTTCCTCACCAATAAAAATGCCGAGGGATTTCGTGACCTTAGTGAAGAATTTGTGTGGAACCTGTGTAAGGATACCAACTCCATCTCCGGTCTTTCCCTCGGCGTCTTTGCCTGCTCTGTGTTCTAGATTTTCTACAATTTTTAATGCGTTTTCAACTGTTGCACGGCTCTTTTTCCCGTTGATATTAACACAGGCACCGATACCGCAGTTGTCATGCTCAAATTCTTCCCTGTACAAGGGAGATCTGGGCACGCTTAACTTTGCGTCAAACATGTGAAATCTCCTTCCTTTGTTGATTTCGTGTATTCGATTTTTTACTTGAACTGAATATACACCCATTTTATCAACTTGTAAAGAAGAAATTTTTTGAAATTGTCAGATAATTAGATAATTTATATTTTGCTGTTTTTATTGTCTGATTATTTATATAATTGCGCGTCTATTTTATGTGTTTCAGGATCATATCTTCGTGTTTTGTACTTTTTTAAACTTTCCTGATTTGCAAAATGTAAAGCACTTAATTACTGCATATTTTTATTTTTCTGCCATAATATTCCGATTATGATAACAGCCGCCAATCCGCTGACCAAAGCCGCAACAACCCCGGATGCCATTTTTCCAAGCACCGGTACCATGCTGAACAGAAATACGATCACATTGGCCGCACTGTGAAACAGCACAGACGCCGTCAGTCCCCTGTAGTTTTCATAAAGCCACGCCATAACACAGCCCATCAGAAACCCATAAACTGCCTGCACAAGATTGCCATGATAACATCCGAAGATCAGGGCTGAAATCGGAATACAGAATACCTTTGGAAAATACAGCCTCATCCGTCCATAGATCAGGCCACGGAAAACAAGCTCCTCCTCGACCGGCTTGATCAGTCCGTAAATGATCAAGCCACGTACTATGGAAACCGAATACTGGACTCCCGCCACCTGTTTATAGGACTCCGAAGATGTCAGTATATGCAGATGTGAGAATACAATATTCAAAAACAACGCCAGAGCCATTCCGGCAAGTACGATCAGAAGACCGTCTTTTTTTAACCGCATCCGATTTCTTCTTTTTACCACACCGGATATCGGTTTCCTTTTCTCCTTTCGATACATCCGCGCAAACACAATTCCGCAGATCAGGGTCGCAAATGCATCAAAAAAAACCGCATACTGCGAGGAATGTTCCGTAAAATATGCTGAATAGCCGGAAAGGCTGCCTTTTAATAACGTATCCAGAATCACCTGTATGATAAGCAGAATTCCGCCGGTAAGGACAAAATTGTATACAAGCGGCATCAACACATAAATGCTCTTCTGAAAAGCATTCTTTTTATCGGTCGGTTGCGGCATGCGTTCATCGGTGATGATCCGGTATAATTCTGAAAGATCATCCGTGATATAGGTCGCCCCTGCTTCTTTAAGCTCTCCCTCCTCAGCATATCCGTAGCCGACACCCACGCTGTCAATTCCAAAGCTTTGGGCACCTTCCACATCAAACTTCCGGTCACCAACCATCAAAATCTGATCCGTGGGAAGGTGTTTTCCGTCTTTTTTCTGCAACTGCTCCATGACACAGTCCTCAGGTGTATGAAAAAGTCCGGCTATGGCCTCCCGCATGACATCAGTCTTTTCCACTTTTTTTCCGTTCATATCGCTTCCTGCTACCACTTCAAAATAGGGCTCGATCTTAAAATGCTTCAGAATACGCTCCACAAATAATTGCGGCTTGCTGGATGCGATCGCCAGACGGATGCCCTTTTCAGACAGCCTTTTCAGCAGTTCTTCCATCCCCGGATACAGCTCATTTTCAAAAATACCGATCGTCGCATACCGCTCCCTGTACTTTTTCACCGCAAGCTCACACTGCGCATCATCCATCCGGTAAAAATCACGAAAGCTTGCCAAAAGCGGCGGTCCGATAAAACATTCCAGCCGATCCAAATCCGGTTCCTCTATACCCATTTCATGCAGCGCATACTGCACACATTTGCAAATTCCTTCTTTGGGATCGGTAAGCGTCCCATCTAAATCAAATAATACATAACGGTACATAATCGTCACCTTCTCAACAAGAAACTATTTTTACAATGGAGATTTATGCCATGTCCAGTATACCACAAAACCTACATCCTGATAAGTGCCTTGATAGCAAGTCTTCAGGAAATCCTTAACAAAACTACCAGCCCAGATCCAGCAGCCAGTTATTCAGACTTCTCTCCCTCTCTTTTTCGTTGGCAATTTCTTTGAGACCGTTATATTCTCCTTTGATGTTGCCGTCCACAATAAAAAGCACTCTGCCGCATTTTGCAGCAACTTTCGCATCATGCGTTACCATAACGATCGTTGTCCCCTCATTGTTTAGATTCACAAGTTCGTCCATAACCTCATTGGAGGAAGTACGATTTAACGCTCCTGTCGGCTCATCGGCAAAAAGCAGTTTTGGGCGGTTCATCATACTTCTGCAGATACATGCACGTTGAAGCTGTCCGCCGGAAACCTCGTTGATATCGTTATCTGCAATCTCGATAATCCCCATTTTGCGCATAAGCTGCTCGCCTCTTTCCTGCTTCTGCCCCCTGCTTTCCCTGGACTTTTTACTTTCTGCTGCCGGAAGCACGATATTGTCAAGAATCGTAAGATTTTTCATCATATACATCTGCTGAAAAATAAATCCCATCTCATCCAATCGGATTTTTGCAAGTTCCTTTTCGCTCAGTTTCGTCAGATCCTTTCCTTCAAAAAGTACCTGACCGCTCGTTGCCCGGTCCATCCCCGAGATTGCATACAAGAGCGTGGATTTTCCGGAGCCGGATGGTCCCATGATTGCAACCATTTCTCCTTCTTTTACTTCAAGATTTACATTTTTTAATACATTATTCTGCCTTTTATCAATTACATAAGTTTTGCAAAGATCTTTTGCACAAATCAATGATGCCATAAGATTGTCCTCCGTTTACTCTATATTGGTTGTATCGCTACTCTTAATCTTCCGGATCTGTAAAGCCGTCATTCCTGATGCTAAAAGCGTCATTAGGAAAATAATGCCCGGATACATGAAAAAAATTTTCCACGGACGGATCACATAAGCCACTTTTCCCGCCCCCATCATTCCGAATATCGGATTATCGATCAGATACGTTGCCGGAATCGAACAGATTGCCGCCAAAATAACAGCCAGAAGCGTAACAAGACCGAAGCGTATCATATGCCATTCCATCACCCGTTTATTACCAAATCCCATCGCCTTAAGCACCGCAATCTGGCTTTTCTCGTCCGCAAGAAATGACCGTTCCATCAGAATACATACAAGAATTACAACGATCAGTGTAATTCCAAGAAGCAGATACTGTACCGATTCCATCGTTGATGCTGCGCCCATACAATCATCACAGTATTCTGTGGCATTCATCACTTTTTCATTGTCAAAAAGCTTTTTGATCTTATCTTTTCGAACCTCAATCTCCTTTGCAGACGGATGATCATCAAAATTGATCTGATAACTCATAACATTCGCAATATAGGTAAAATCGGTCGGTGCGTCCTCGTGAAGCCGTATGACTTCTCCAAGCTGATTCATGCTTTGAAAATAAGCAACCACAACGCAGTCAAGTGTCTCTTTTCCAAAATCAATCGTTACGGTATCTCCGAGTTTCGCCCCAGTCAATTTGCTGACCGTCGGTGTAATCGCAATCTCATTTTTGTTTTGCGGAACCACCCCTTCGGTATATTCGTACGCGGATGCTTTTGTATGGATGCCCTGTTGGCAACTGATGGAATAATCTTTCCCGTCGAAGCGAACGTTATATTTGTTCTGTGTTTCCACACAAAGCTTCGCAGGCATTCCGTTTTGCTTAAGCAGTTCTTCCGTTTTTGCAAAGTACTCCTCGATCTGCTTTCTTCCGTCCGGATTCATACAGCTCATCGCTTCCTTCAGATCGGTATAATACAGATCACTCCGTGTTCCGAATGTTGTAACAAAGGTATCGCTTCGCATCGTTGATGAGGTATTGACAAATACAAGCACAAAAAGCGTACACAAAAAGAATGTTGTTATGATCGTCATATACCGCCTCGGTGCACTGAACACATCATTGACCGCCATAAAGAAACCGGTGCTTCCATGGCTTTTGACCAGGCGAAACGGTGATTTTTTCTTGTAACGTTCCCCCGTCTGCCCCGAACGGATTGCATCAATCGGAGAAAACGTCTTCACAAGCTTCGTGCAACGAAAAGCGTATAGCAGAATGACAATAACGACCAGAATAGCTCCCTGAACCGACAATAGGAAATGGTTATCCGCCTCCAGAACCATATTGTTGCTGACCGATTGCAGTAACAGATCAGAAAACGGGATACTCACAAAAAATCCCACAATCGCACCGACAACTGCCAATAGCAGATACTTTGTCAGATAAAGGCTCCGGATCTTGAAATTGCTGATACCGATTGCTTTCATCACACCGATCTCACGAAACTCCCCGGAGATCGTAAACGTGATGGAAAACTTTAACACAACAAACGACACGATGATCAGGCAGATACTTAAAATCAGCATCGTAAATGCAACGATCATATCCATGACATAGCACATTTTCACAAGCGAACGTGCTCCGGAAAACATGATGCCCGAAGCCTTTGAAATAGCCGAAGCGATCTCCGATACCCCCGTCTCATCCTCTAGATCAATATAGCTGATCTGCCCCTGATACCCATTGTAAATAGTTTCATCCGAAAGCAGTTTCTCAATCTCCTCTTTATTGAAAAGAAAACGGCTGTTGCCCATCATGGAAGACCCTAAGAGAGCATCTTTTGCCATACCATCCAACGTTACCGTAAAAGAAACATGATTGTGCGTAATCCTGATTTTATCCCCCGGCTGTAAATGATTTTTTTCCATAAAATCACCGGTTGCATATGCATGCCCCGGCCTGATCCGGGTAATCTGCTTATTTTCTTTATCAAAGAATTTAAGCCGGCAGTCCTCGATGGACTGGTAGACGACGGAATTCTTTGCCTCCAGTTCTTCTCCGTCCATATCTTTCAGATTGGATTTTTCTCCGAACACAACCGACTCAATGCGATATGCCCGGATGAAATCCATCTCTTGCAGAATCTCATCGATGGTCGTTTTGCTGTCCGCCCCCATCGAGATGACCACATAATCACCGATCCCCGCCTTATCCAGATAGGAATCCGTTCCGTTCATGACGGATACAACATTGCTGATTCCACTTGCCACGAACATTGTCGCCAGAAGAATAAAAGCAAGCAATATTGCGTTCATTACTTTTTTTCTCTTTAAATCTTTTTTCAAAATACGAAAAAACATTTTAACGTTCCTCCCCTCGTTTGATGTACTCATCTTACAGGAGAAATTATTAAACAATCCTTAAATGCACATTATGCCTTTCGCACAACGACCGTCGCACAGAAATCATCTTCCTTGATTTTCGCAAATACTTCACCGTCCATTTTTTGCATCAGTTGCCGGCTGATATACAGTCCAAGTCCCGAACCGTCCGTCGATCCGACATTGCTTCCGCGATAAAAAGAATCAAACAGATTTATGAGCTCTTCCTGCTTTAAGCTGCATCCGGAATTTCTTACCGTGATCAGCCTGCAGTCCTCTTCCTCCGAAAAATCGATGGAAATACACTTGCCGTCCCCGTATTTGATTGCATTTTCCAAAAGGTTCTGCAGCACCTCGATCAGCCGGTCCGCATCCCCTTTCAGCAGCAGATCGGTGTAAGATGCAATCTGAAATCCGGTATGTAAATCATGCAGTTTTTTATCATAAAGTCCCCGGATTGCCTCGATCACATCGGATAGATACACTTCTCCCTGCTTGACGCTCAGCTGCAGGAAGTCCTCTCTCGATGCAACCGTGATCTCATTGACATATTCCTCAATCTCTTTTACGTTCTTTTCAATTCCCCGACATGCTTCGGTGCGCTGCTCCCCGGTCGTATAAATTTCCTCCGCCAAAGCCTTCGCATACAGCCGGATTGCAGATAACGGCGTCCTGATGTCATGTGTCAGCGACAGGATCAGCGTCTTTTTTTCTTTTTGCAGCGCCAGTTCTTTTTCTTTGTTACCCTCCAATGTTTCACGCAGCATATCCATTCCCCATAGAAATCTGCCTAAGAATTTGCTCTTTTCGGCTTTGATCGGCACTGAAAGATTCCCCTTCGCCAGTTCCTCGGTCAGCGACTGCATCTGCTCAAACGGCTTTATGATCTTCTTTCCGATATAGCAGATCAAAAAAACAGACAACAAAAACAGAATTCCCAGGACAATATCCATGAGAATCCAGGTTCTGTAGTCTGTCTGTGTATAAATAATCTTGTAGATGGCATCGGTTTTATCCTGCACACGTACAATGCCCGGTTCCTGATCATTTGCAGCCACATAATAAACGACATTTGCAAGTGCAATAATCATAAGCTCCAAGCCCCAAAACCTCACCGCAAATTTTTTATAATTATTCATATCGGTATCCCGTTCCCCAAACCGTAATAATGTGTTTTGGTTTCTTCGGGTCCTGCTCGATCTTTTCCCGCAGCCACTTGATATGTACCGTAAGCGTCTGCAGCTCCGATTCGCTGTCGCTTCCCCAGATACGGTTAAACAGGTATTCTTTCTTTAATGTTGTTCCTTTATTTTCGATCAGCATTTTCAGCAGCTGGAATTCTTTTTCCGTGACATTGACCGGCGTTTGATTCACAGTGAGTGTCTGCGTGACATTGTTCAATTTCAGATTGCCGCATACAATTTCATCCAATGCATATTTTCGTTTGAAAATACCGTTGATTTTGGCGATCAGAATATCGATATCATACGGCTTACAAATGTAATCATCCGCACCGATCTGCAGCCCCTTTAACGTACTCTCCTTGTCATCCCTTGCAGTCGCGATCATAATGTGCGCGTTTGAAGTCTCTCTTATTTTGGAGCAGACGCAGTAACCGTCCACTCCCGGCAGACCAATATCAAGCACAACAAGATTGGCTCCATACTGTTCAAAGATCTGAAGCGCCTGTTCCCCGGTGCCCGCAAGGCTTACCGTATAATTTTCTTTTCGCAGGAAATCGCACAAAAGTGTTCCGATCTCCCTGTTGTCTTCTACGATAATAACGTCCGGCATTGTTCTCCCCCATGATCAAAAAACTGATATCACTATATTAACATCAATCCGTAGATGCTTCAATTTATAAATTATCTCCTGACTATGCGCTGATTTACTGTGTAAATCGCTGCTTTCTCATGTTTGGCGGGTCTCAAGTTCAAAAGTCTTATCGTGCAGGCACAAACGACTTTTTGACCTTTTGACCCTGACTTGATATCAACGAATTGCTCCGCTGCGAATCAGCTCCCGCAATTCTCAAACATTCGAAATCCGCTGATTTACTGTGTAAATCGCTGCTTTCTCATGTTTGGCGGGTCTCAAGTTCAAAAGTCTTATCGTGCAAGCACAAACGACTTTTTGACCTTTTGACCCTGATATCATATAATAAGTATTACATCAATCTTTTACAGGATAACATAGACGAGGCAGATTTGAAAACAATGGAAGAAAATAAACAGGAAAACAACTCCCCCAAAAAAGCAAAAGCGGTTTTAAAAGAACTGTCCGAATATATCATCTTATTTATAGTCGCATTTCTGATCATGCTTTTTCTCAATCACTTTATCATCATCAATGCGCGCATTCCCTCCGCATCCATGGAGGATACCGTGATGACAGGCGACCGTCTGATCGGCAGCCGTCTCGCCTACAAGCATGAGCTCCCGCAGCGTTTTGATATGATCATTTTTAAGTTTCCCGATGATGAATCCCAGCTTTTTATCAAGCGCGTGATCGGACTTCCCGGAGAGACTGTCAACATCATCGACGGCAAAGTATATATCAATGATTCTGAGGAACCGCTTGACGATTCATATACCAAAGAAATTCCCAATGCCGTCAATTTTGGTCCCTACTATGTTCCGTCCAATTCCTATTTTGTCATGGGTGATAACCGCAACAACTCCTATGATTCCCGCTATTGGATCCATACCTATGTCACCGAGGATCAGATCCTTGGCAAGGCAATATTCCGGTATTTTCCGTTTAATAAGATCGGCAAGGTCCAATGATTATGAAAATAGTCCATTGACAAAAACCGTCAAAACCAGTATAGTTTGTACGAACAATAAATATTTGCTAGGGGAGCCCACAGGCTGAGATTGCATTTTCCGATAACCACGATTATCGGTCACACCCATGATATAATGGATCAAAATGCTAACCCTCACTACTTGAACCGGATAATACCGGCGTAAGGAAGCAGTTTTATGTATAGCAGGCCAGTTGATCCTGACTTGATCCGGTCAATCCGGTCCGGCAGTTTTTTACCGTCTGCATAATACTTAAAGCGCCATCCACTCCCCTCCGAAGCAATTACTAAGGAGGATTTTTTATGCTTTACAATGTTGTCACAAATGACTGGGGCGAAACAACTTATGTCCCTACCACACTAGGAAATATTTTGCTTTCTGTATGTGTTATCCTTTTACTTATCTGTGCAACAATTCTTGCACGCAAATTCACTTTCCAAAAAGCAGAGGATACACCTACAAAACAGACTTCTAGTGGAAAACTGACCGCCAAACAGCTCGCTTTTTGTGCTATGGCAATCGCGTTGGGAACAGTTCTTTCAAATCTCAAAATTTTCCACTTCCCGACCGGAGGATCCATCACACTACTCAGTATGCTAATCATCTCTCTTCCGGGATATTGGTTTGGTCTTGGTGCAGGTTTGTTAACCGGTGTTGCCTATGGTGTTCTCCAGTTGATCATCGATCCCTATATCCTGTATCCAATGCAGCTTATTGTGGATTACATTTTAGCCTTTGGTGCTCTTGGCCTTTCCGGTTTATTCGCCCATTGCAAGAATGGACTGATAAAAGGATACTGCACCGGTGTTCTTGGCCGCTACGTTTTCGCCGTTATATCCGGTTGGATTTTCTTTGGAACATACGCATGGGAAGGATGGAGTGCTCTTCCTTATTCTCTTGTATACAATGCAATTTATATTTTTTCTGAAGCACTCATTACAGTGATTATACTTTCGATACCTGCTGTAAAAAAAGCATTTGCTCGCATAACACAAGCAGCAAGATACTAATCATTCTGGTAAATATTTTTGCTAGTCCTGCAAAATGCACTTCAAACAATGATTACAATTTCAGAAACAAAGTTTTAAAAAATGAAAGACGGAAAACACTATATGTGATATGTACCGTCTTTCATTTTCTGCTTTTTATGTTTCTTTTTATTTCTTTTCTGACAAAAAAAATTATGCTACAATAATTGTACCAAAAAGAATAAAGATGATATCTGGGGAGGTATGCGTATATGATATCAATAAGCTTATGCATGATTGTTAAAAATGAAGAACAGGTCTTATCCAGATGTCTGGATTCCATTGCGGATCTGATGGACGAGATCATCATTGTCGATACCGGTTCCACAGACCGTACCAAAGAAATCGCAGCCCGCTACACCGACCGGATCTATGACTTTACATGGACCGGAAATTTCAGTGATGCCCGCAATTTTTCCTTTTCCAAGGCTACCAAGGACTACATATACTGCGCCGATGCCGATGAGGTCCTTGACGATGAAAACCACGCCAAATTTTTAATGCTGAAAAAAGGGCTTATCCCTGAAATCGATATTGTCCAGATGTATTATGACAATCAGCTGTCCTATAATACAATTTACAATTATGACAGGGAGCTGCGTCCCAAACTTTACCGCAGGGTCAGACACTTCACCTGGGAAAATGCCATCCACGAAGCTGTCCGTCTGGATCCGTTGATCTATGACAGCGATATTGTTATCACGCACCGTCCGACCAGCAATCACAAAGGCCGTGACCTTGCCGCCTTCCGGAAAATGTGCCGTGACAATATACGCCTGAATAAAAAGCTTCACAATCTATATGCCAAGGAGCTGATGATTGCCGGGGAGGATCAGGATTTTCTGGATGCTTACCAGACATTCGCGCAGTCTGTTGTGGATTCGCAAAGATCCGCAGATGAAATTTTAGAGGCCTGCTGTATCTGCACCAAAGCAAACCTGATTTCCAAAAATTATCTGGAATTTTTCAAATATACGACAAGAGCCATGGCAATCGGCGGCTGCAGTGAAATCTGCTGCCAGCTCGCAGACTATTATCAGAATGCAGAGCACAATGAAGAGGAAGCAGCTTTGTGGTACTACAACGCCGCATTTGAAACAGAAAGCGTCCTCAATTTACAGTGCCATACAAAAATTCCGCTTTCGGCACTGGCGGATATCAGTGCTAAAAACGGTGATTTTGAGGAAGCCGAGCATTATCGGCAGTTATTGGCAAGTGATGATTCTGGTAAATGATAATCCTCCAACATTACCTGCATATATTCCATAAGTACGACGGTTGAGTAGACTAAGACCTCCAGTCTTAGCTCCTCACAGATCAGTACATGCAGCTTTCCACATAAGGTTCCTCATAGTAACATTCGCTTCAACAAGAATATGGAATCGGAAGACCCGGAGGGTAGTGAATTTAAAAAAGCAGAAAGGCAAATACAATGAGAAAAGTACCAGAAAACAATAGTTTAAAAAAGGAAATTGAAGAAATTGTAAAGTTATGTGAGAAAGCTATACCCGAATATGGTGAAAATGCTTCGTTCTTTAACGAAGGTGCATCTGAAGAAGATATGAAACAATGGGAAGAAAACAATGAAATAAGGATACCTGAGTCTTATAAAGAGTGGTTAAGGTTTTCGGCTGATTGTCAAATAAGACAGAATTTGGCAGGCTTTTATTTTCCTAGATTTTCGGAAATTGTTCCGTCAGAGCTAGTTATTATCGGATGGTTGATTGGGGATGGAGAATTACTTTGTTTTTCAAAAGAAAATGGAAATTTTATACGGTGGTTTGAAGGAAAAGTCAATGATGAGTTTGAAGATTTTGGAGATATGTTGAAAGAAATAATTCGAATGCTTAAAGAAGAAAGTAAAATTTCAAAAGAAGCTGAGGATTTATTTATGAAATTTATGAAAAATGCCGAGGAAAGAGAAAAGGCAGCAAAGAAAAATCTCTTATTCTAATTTTTTACAGGTGCTGGTGGTTCTCCACCAGCACTCTTGTTTATATCAGATATCCTTTCAGTTTTTCCTCAAAAACCTTTACTTCTTCCAATTTTTTATCCAAATTCTCCCAGATGCGTTCTTCTGTTAGTTCTTCATCAGTTTTGCTATGCTTTGTCACAAAAGGAATACGCCATTGCCAGTTTTCCTTCTGCATTCTGGACGGAAAATATTCATTAATCTTATTGCAAACTTTCCTCTGATCATCCGGCAAATTTCTTGCACTAAGGGAAAGCTGTATAAAATACTCTTTTCCATCGATATTCCGGATTTCATAGAAATAATGATTTCTGGTATTCCAGCCGCTGTCTGATTCCTCCGTATCCGGCATAATAGAGGACATATAGGCGGTTTTAAAACGTATGTATGTTTTGGCACACTTTTCCAGCACAACCTCAATTTCGCCTTTTTCTGTCTTTGCTGTTGCCCATGCCTTAATAATATCTCCCAAATCTGATGCCCGGTCCGGTCTGTTTTCAAAGATCAAATCTAATGCCTTTTGGTGCTTTGCATATATTTCTGCACAAATCTGTGCCAGTTTCTCGTCTCCCACAATATCCCTCCTGATTGTTTCTACATAATTATCAATAAGCAGTGCTGCATCCGGCAAAAGTTTCACTTTCTTTCTTGCATTTTCTATTATGCCAAGCACATCCTGATACGACATGGAGCACCAGAATTCTGGATCACTGGATTCGGTTCCTTCCGGGGATAGAAAAATATACATTTTCTTATAATCCGGATACGCCTCTTCCACAATCTTTCGGTATCTGTTCAATTGATTATCATGTTCCGCAGAATCAATCTTGTTCTCAATACATAGTACAAACTTCTCATCCATCGATACTGCAAGCACATCAATGTTTCGCCATTCCCTCTGTATCACAAAATCATGACAATCCATCAGCAATGTATCAAAGACATCCGCTTCCTCTGAAAAAGAAGTCACCACATAATGGATAAATCCCCGGATAATACTGTCTCCCAGTCCATGATTTTCATTCGGGTTGAGCAGCCATGAAAGCATATTGCTGTGGCGGATTTCAGTTCTGGTAATCTTCAGAATATCAAACAGATTGAATTTGCTCGTCCACTCTGACAAGGGATCCAGGCATTCAATATCTAAAAGGAAATCTTTGAGTGCCTTTGCATTATCTTCCTCCTGTTCTGGCAACGCCACAGCTTCGTTATATACATAATTTCGGAATCTGCGCAAATTAGCCAGATATCCATTTACCAATGATGCTACATTACCAGAAGAATTATCCATCAGTGCTTTTTGCAGTGCATTCCTTCCATCTGTTTCAAAATCATCAGAAGTAACCACATCCCAGAATTCCTGCTGTCCAGCATTGTTCCAAAGATAAAAAGTATCACCGGAAAAAGTCTGAACTGTATTTTTACTTAACTCCAATGTCTCCAGATAACTCTTATACATTTTTCGGATTTTGTCATACGATAACTGTTTCAGTGTTTCAATATTCAATAGGTATCCCTCCCTATTCTTCATCCAGTTCCCGCAGCCGTTTAAGCCATTTTTGTATGCTGCCATTTTCCAAGAAGCTCAACATTGCTCCATCACAAAAACGCTCTGCCCGGACGGCTCCAACAAGAAGTGCCATAATCAGCTGTCCATCCATATGGGAAACATCCACACCAGCCATAGATTTTAGTCCCCACTCGATATGATTACGTTTCAGTATGTCATTATAGTTATTTAATTCATATTCCGGGTGATCATTTATAAATTGGTATATTACGTCTTCCAAAGCATTTATTTCTCTTCCATACTCTACATATGGCATTTGGTAAGGATGATCCGGAGAGCCATCTCCGGTTTGATGATCCGGCATCCATTTTCCATAGACTGCTCTTTCAATTTGGGGAATATAATCCGTTAATAGTTTATAAGTATTACTCATTTCACCATCCATTTTCTTTGTAAATTTCATAGACATCTTATGTATTTTATACTGCCAGTCTGCTACTGTATGGATAATATTTTTCTTACAGAATCCGTTCATTTCATCTTTTTCCATCTACTTCGTTCAGGATTTCATCCACATCATCCTTCAATGTAATATGCAGTTCTGCAAAATCCTTCATTCCCTTCAAATAAGCAATACGGGGTACTCTGGCAGTATACTTGCCGAACAATTCTTCCATTTCAAATCTGTCCATCTCCGGTATTTGGAAGGAATGCCACCTATTTCCCCCAATATGCTTTCAACCAATATGTATGATTTGAAATTACTACTTTTCAGCGATTAGATTGTTTTATCGAATGATATTTATGTTTCTCTTCATACATTTTTTCATCCATACGCATCAGAAAGCTTTCTGCATTGTCATCTTCTCCAAATTCTGTACACCCCATAGAAACACTTAATGTGAATGGCTCGTCTTCACACTTGTTGAATTTATCAAGATTATTATTTATCTCATTCATTGTAGATAAAACACACTTGGCATCAACATCTGACAACAACACAATAAATTCATCACCTGCGTACCGAATAGCCATTCCTTCATCCGGTACAGATTTGAACAATATATCTCCCATCATGCAGATTGCATGGTCTCCCATACTATGCCCCAAATTATCGTTTATGCATTTAAAATCATTTATATCCATCATGATTCCATGCAATGGTCTTCGGTTCGTATTTTTAATTTCTGCAAATACTAAATTCAAATATCTACGATTGTACAGTCCAGATAGTTCATCCATATACAAATTTTTTGCATATGACTGCATTTGTACAAATGTCAATGCTACCGCTACTAACACCCATGACGTTGTTATTCCGTAACAAAAAAACTGTATAAGCACTCCTGCAATACAAGGACCAACAAAAAACAGCACCGGAAAAAATTCCAGATTAATCCCCTGCTTTTTTGAATAATATACCAGATACACACTATAAGCAAAATATATCATAAGGGTAATATATCCAATAATTGAACCTGCTTGTCTCTGATAAACATTGTTTTCTGATATTTTGAACAAGACCCCTGTACCAAAAAGATTATATATAACAGCTATAACTTCAACAATCCAGGGAATCATTACAACTCCCGCTCTACGCAATGCCCTTTTATAGTTCCGATAAATGCGTAGTTCTACATACAAACACCACATCAATCCTATACTCACCGTTTCAATAAAACATAAGCTGTTAAATATATAATTGATCTGCCGTCCACCAATTAAATCCTTTCCATCCACCATAAAAGTAATTGTCTCAGACAAGGCACCTAACAAATTCACTATAACCATTGTGTCATATATCTTATCTTCCATATGAAGAATTTCTCTATTCTTTCGTCTACAAATCAAAAGAAAACACATCATCAATATGGCGATTCCATTTGCTACCAATATTTCTTCTATATTTATCATACTTTATTTCTCCTACCAAACGGCAACTCTTTTTTGCCTCATCCCAAAATTCCGGTTTATACACCAACTGTTCGTTCTCTCCACAAGCTGATATAATTTTTTACTAATGCTTTGTTACGCATAACAATCTTCCCATTATCCAGTAATCAGCCAGATAATATGACATTGTAGGTATTGATTTGTTCGGCGCCTTCCTAATCCTTACCTCAAATTTGGCATATAAAAAATAGGACTTAAATCATTCAAACCCATGTTTTATAAGGTTTCTCTTGATTTAGTCCCATTTTAACGTATGCCCCGTAATCATTAATGATTTTCTTCTTTTACTATCTTTCCATTTAATCAATTCATCAGTTATTTCTCTATACATTGCAATTCTCCTAAAACAAAAGTCCTATGACTTTTGTTTGTATTTTAACATTTGTCATAGGACTTTTGCAATATTTAATTTATTTAACTTGTAATCCTTAAATTTATGTTTGATTTAATAGTATCTGACACCTAGTATATTCTAATGCCTAGAAGTTTAAATATATTTCTCTTCAAACTCCGAGACTGTCATTTCAGCTTCTACAGCAGCCTTTTGAATGGTCAGAGTACCATCCTTTACTAATTTACACGTCCCCAATGACTCCTTGTTCTATTCCTCAATCCACGCAACCTGTTCGCATCGTTTTCCTTCCTGTGCAAACGTCAAAATAATCTGCCACAATACAGATATATCTTTTCCTACCATGCGTGCCTCAAACATATTCCCATCAATATCAACTAATGCATGATCGTCCGAACCATTGTCATAATAATTTATCTCCCGTTTCCTTTTAATATCGTGGTTCAATACAATTCACTTTTTTGTACCTGACATCAAGTCTTCTATATAACTTTAATCAGTCACAGTACATACGGTCCCATTTAACAGCATTCAATAGTTGCTTCCCGAAATCTTACAAAGTGCGAATATGCAACTTGATACCTGGAGTTAGCAAAAAAGGGATGTTTTGTGCTTGACATTTCAAAAGTTATCGTATAGCATACTAATAAGAAATGGGTTTTCACCGCACTTATTGATGCGGCTTACTCGTTTCTTTTTTTATTGCTAAAATATCATACAAGTATTTCTTTCCATTTTGAGCATGATTAACAAGCAACCTTGCTCCAAAAACATTATAGCGAACCAATGTATCATTTTCATAAATTGGAATTGCAAATCTTACATCATACCTAAACCAGCCGAATTGTGCATCTTCATTATGTTTTTCTTTTTTGTTTTCTTCCCAATCCGGATTAGTTGCAATTTGTATCAGTTCTGGTATTGCAGTGGAAGCATTCGCTTTTGCCTTTGCATTTCCACCTTTTAGCGATTTCGTATATTTAGAACCAGTAAATTCATCTGATAAAGTTTTTCCTATGTATATTCTATCAGCAGATTCACTTATTTCGTAATAATCACCTATATATCCTTCAAGGTATGTCTTTACACTATCCCAATCAATATGCTGCTTCCCTTTAAAACGAATATCGTTAATAAGAACTAATTTATTGCCTTCTGCGTCTATAATTATATTAACATTTCTGTTTTTTATCACAAGTTATTCTCCTTTCTTTCTCCTGAATAATTGTACCTGATAGATTTCCTTATAAAATTGTAGTGAATTTAAAAGCATAAGATCTAAGAATTGATGTAAGAAATTAGATTAGAATGTATTTGTAATCGTCAACATTCTATCAGAAAATAGAAATATGCTCTTGCAGAAATCATAACATTAAAAGTA
>Ga0129314_1000653_pt1 | contig 33637 bp, 32 predicted proteins | sample O1111metagenome_FD_94431 | JGI IMG/M metagenome (GOLD analysis project Ga0129314, IMG submission 94431) | Orangutan individual fecal microbial communities from fecal samples from Wisconsin, USA - O1111 metagenome | ecosystem: Host-associated > Mammals > Digestive system > Large intestine > Fecal... | reverse complement strand
TATCTTAGCACCTACCGCCGCTTTTGTCAACAGTTTTTTTGCTTTTTTTGACATTTTCTTTTTCCTGGATTTTACAACGCTCAAAAAAGTCAGCGTTTTCAATGGTTTGCGGGCAGCCAAACAAGCTGCCCGCATTCCGCATTTTATCCCGCGTTTCGACCGATCTCCCCCGGAATATTTCTTTCAATCAGCATTGTATTTCGCGTCAAAGCCACCCGGGTAGACCTCTCCATAAAGGGGGTCGTCCCATAAAGCGCGCAGGCCTGTCTCCAGTTCCGCCGCCTGTGCGCTCGGGAGCGCCGCCATCGCTTCGCGCAGTTCTGCGCTCGGGCGGCCATAGAGCATATTGGGAATGCGCCACTCATGCGCTTCCCCTGTTGTCAGAAACCAGCTGTCTATGAGCTGCGCCGCCGTCGCTTCCTGCTGATCGGAATCCAGACTGCGGCCGATCTGCGGCAGCCAGACCGCGCCGCCGCCCGTCCATGTGCCGGCAACGTACCAGTTTCCCGCTTCATCCCTGCATGCGTCCGCAGCCATCCCCCAGCCATAATAATCGCCGTACTCGCCTTCGCCCGTCGGCTCGCTCATGCCGCCGCCGGCCTCCCATTGATAGCGCTGCGAGGACGCCGGGTCATCAAAGCGCATCATCACGCCAAAGCCGAAGCAAAAGTTCGGGTAGTCCGTTCCGTAATAGGCATCGAACACGCGCTCCTTCACCGCTGCCGCCGCGTCATCCGGTTTCCCGCCGAACCAGCGCGGCGCGGCGTTCAGACCGGCGGCGAACTGCGCGCAGAACTCATTTGCGATATTCTCGTAGTCCGTCTCCGTACCGGGAACGTGCAGGTCGTACAGCTCTTTCATCACCGCGTCCTGCGCATAGCCGAAGAAAAGCTGCGCCGCGTGCGCCGTACTGCTTTTATAATAGGTAGTCTCGCCGTTTCGCGTCAGCCGCAGCACGTTGCCGCCCGGATACTCGTACGCCGCATCCGTTTTCATCGCTCCCCAGGGCGGAATAAACGCGATCGCATCTTCCCCATAAGAAAACTCCGCGACGACCCCATTGCGGCAATCGTCCCAGTCCTGCTCTGCCGCCGCATACCACGGCTCGTCGCCGTACATCGACGGTTCGGTCAGCGCATATACGGGCGAATTGTCGTAGCCTCGCTCGTCCGCACCGCGCGGGCGGTCGTATTCATCCACGCGCCCGCCACCCTGTTCATCCGTCACGCGGATGTGATAAGTACCCGTTTCCTCCGCGCCGCCGAAGATGGCCTCACAGCATTGCAGGATCGCCTCCCGCGCCTGCGGGTCGTTTTGCTTGGTATTCTCCCCTTTTTCCTGCGCGCAGCCGCTAAGAGATAGCAGCGCCAGCACCGTCAGCGCGGAGAGCAGGATACGGCTCGTTGTCTTTTTCATTGCACATTCCTCCAAAATCAATATGGTTCAGAAGGGTCGCTCTATCTTCTCAGACGTTCGTCGCGGTGATTTTGTTCCCGTTTTTATATTTTATATAGTACGCAGCCGACAAAAAAGAGGGCGGCTTACCCTCGCCGCCCTCTTCTCCCGATTTTCCCTTGTCAGCCCTTTTTCGCGGTGTTATACTATTATTGTTCTTTTTCAGCCGCGATAGACCATGCTGCGCTCGATCTCCTTGAGCGTGTGCGCACCGCACATACGCATCGTGTCGGCAAGTTCAGCCTTCAACTTTTGAACGTAGCACTGCACGCCCTCTTCTCCGCCGCCGTACACGGCGGTGACAAAGGGACGGCCGATGAGCACCGCGTCCGCGCCGAGCGCGAGCGCCTTGAAAATGTCCATGCCGCTGCGGATGCCGCCGTCGACAAAGATCGTCATCTTGCCGCCGACCGCATCGGCGATCTCCGGCAGGACCTCCGCCGTCGCGGGGCAGTGGTCGAGCACACGTCCGCCGTGGTTCGAAACAACGATGCCGCTCGCGCCCGCCTCCAGCGCCTTCTCCGCGCCGCGCGAGGTCATGATCCCCTTAACAATGAAGGGGCGCTTCGCCCAGGAAACGATCGTCTTGAGTTCCTCCACGCTCTTGCTGCCCGCAGGCGGCGTCAGCCCCTGCAAAAACGGCAGGCCCGCCGCGTCGATATCCATCGCGATAGCGAAGGGCTCCGACGCCTGCACGAGCGCGAACTTTTCGCGGATGGTGTCCATATCCCACGGCTTGATGGTCGGAACGCCGCAGCCGCCGTTCGCCTTGAGCGCCTCGGCCGCGCCCTTGACCACCTTCGGGTCGGTGCCGTCGCCGGTAAAGGCGAGGATGCCCGCGTTTGCGCACGCGAGGATGAGGATATCATTATAAGTAAGGTCGTCGTACTTGTCGCCGTAGTGCAGGCGCATCGCACCAATGGGCGCGGCGAAGGCCGGAATTTCAAATGTACGGCCAAAGAGCGTATAGGACGTGTCGACCGGCACATTCTCGCAGATCGTATCCATGTTGACGCAGATCTCGCGCCACTTTTCCGCGTTGCGGATAAAGCCCGTGCCCTCACCCTTGGCGCCGGGTCCCGGCATTGTGTTGCGGCAGACCTTGCCGTTGCAGTCGTTGCACGCCTTGCAGTAAGGGCCGATGCAGGTCCTCGCATTCTCTACTACTTCCTGATAAGTCATTTGAATCTGAATCCCCTTTCGGATCAATTTGCTTGCCCGTATCGCGCGGGAAATGTCTCTGCGCAATACCGCCTATATTTTATCCCGTCCTGATGAAAAATCAAGACCCAAAGGAGCCGCTTATGAACACCGTCCACACCTTACAAGAATATGTCGACGCCCTGCGCGATGCCGGTATCCTGACCGGCTGCACCGCCTCTGAGGCACTGCTGGGGCGCGGGGTCGAATGTCTGACCTACGACACGCGCACGCTGCGTGAAAACGCGCTTTTCATCTGCAAGGGTGCGCATTTTAAGGAGGAATACCTGCGCGATGCGCTCTCGCGCGGCGCGTTTGCCTATGTCGCCGAGCAGCAGCATGATGTTGACGCGCCCTGCATCCTTGTCAGCGACATCCGCTACTCCCTCGTCGTGCTCGGTCAGCTCTTTTTCGACCATGTGACGGACAAGCTCACAAGCGTCGGCATCACCGGCACCAAGGGCAAGAGCACCACCGCCTATTATGTGCGCTATATTCTAAACGACTGGCTGCGCACGGAAAATAAGCCTGAGTGCGCCATTCTCTCCTCCATCGACAACTACGACGGCAAGGTAAGCGAGGAGTCTCACATCACGACACCCGAGGTGCTCGAGCTCTACCAGCACTTCGAAAATGCTTACGAATCCGGCATTTCGCACCTTGTGATGGAGGCTTCGTCTCAGGCGCTCAAATACGGCCGCGTGCGCGGCATCATGTTTGACGTCGGCGCGTTTTTGAACATCGGCAGCGACCACATCAGCCCCATCGAGCACCCGGACTTTGAGGATTATTTCTCTTCCAAGCTGAAAATCTTTGATTCCTGCCGCGTCGGCTGCGTCAACACCGACGCAAAATATGCAGAGCGCGTCATCGAATACGCCAAGGGCCGCTGCAAGCTCATCACCTTCGGCTCGCACGAGAGCGATACCGTCTCCTGCCGGCATGTGGAAAAGCGCGAGGACGGGCTTCACTTCACGGTCGCCTCCCCGAAGTACAGCGGCGAATTTTCCATCACCATGCCGGGCCTTTTCAACATCTCCAACGCCCTCGCCGCCATGGCGATCTGCATGGCGCTCGACGTGCCGGAGGAATATGTGCGTTCGGGTCTTCGCAAGGCGCGCGCCGCGGGACGGATGCAGATCTACGAAAGCCGCGACAAGAAAGTCACCGTCATCGTCGACTATGCGCATAACCGCATGAGTTTTGACGCGCTCTACCGCTCGACCAAGATCGAATACCCCGGCCGCCAGATGATCTCCGTCTTCGGCTGCCCCGGCTCTCATGCGCTCCAGCGCAGAAAAGACCTCGGCGAACTGAGCGGGCAGAACTGCGACTTCGTCTTCATCACCGAAGAGGACTCCGGCGAAGAGCCGTTCGCGCAGATCGCCGCCGACATTGAACAGCATGTCGCCTGCCCGCACCTTGTCCTTGAGGACCGCAGCGAATGCATCCGCCGCGCGATCCTCGACGGCAAGGATGCGCGCGTCATCCTGCTGACCGGCAAGGGTGAAGAGACGACGATGAAGCGCGGCAGCGCCTACGTCCCCTACCCCTCCGACGTGGAGCTGACGCAAAAATATCTCGCCGAGTACGACGCCTCGCATCCCGCCGAGAAGCGCAGCAGCGGCAAGAAGGCGAAAAAGGATTTCCTTCCCATCATCCTCGGCAGCGATGAAAACGCCTATGGCACGGCGCGCCTCTTCCGCGAAGCCTACGGCGTCACGCCGCTGCTGCTGTGCACGCAGCAGCTCGTGCCCACGCGCCACTCGCACCTGTTCCTCTGCCGCATCATCCCGGATTTCGAGCGCGAGGAGGTTTTCCCCGACGCGCTGCTTAAGGTTTTGAAGCAGTGCGCGCAGGACTATGAAAAGCTGCTCGTCATCCCGTGCTCGGACTATTATACGGGCCTTCTCTGCCGCCACTATGACCACTTTGAGGGTCTGATCGCGAACCGCTTCATCTCTGAGGAGCTTCTTGAGACCTTCGACACGAAGGACAAGTTCTACGCCCTCTGCGAGCAGTACGGCATGGACTATCCCAAGACCGTCGTCGCCTCTCCCGAGGAGCGCGAGCGTGTCGCCGACCGTCTGCCGTTCGACTTTCCCATCGTCGTCAAGCCCGAAAATTCCAACGCGCTCGACTATCTCCGCTGCCACTTTGAAGGCCAGAAGAAGGTCTTCTTCTTCGACACGAAGGAGCAGTACCTCGAAATGGTCCGCAATATGAACCGCTCGGACTATCGCGGCAAGCTCATTTTGCAGGAGTTTATCCCCGGCGGCGACGACGCGATGCGCGTGCTCAACAGCTATTCGGACCTTGACGGCCATGTGCGCGCGATGTGCCTCGGCCAGCCGGTGCTCGAATACTACGACCCCAAGTCTGTCGGCAACTATGCCGCCATCATCTCCCGCGGCGATCAGGCGCTGTATGACAAGATGCAGGAATTTCTCGAAAAGCTCGGCTACGTCGGTTTTTCGAACATCGACATGAAGTACGACTGCCGCACAGGGCGTTATGTGCTCTTTGAGATCAATCCGCGCCTTGGCCGCAGCAGCTACTTCTGCCGCGCCGCGGGGCTGAACATGATGAAGCTCCTGACTAACGATGTCGTCTACGGCAAGCGCGAGGAGTGCATCTATAACCACACTGTCGCCCTCTGGCAGAATGTGCCGACCGGCATCCTGCGCCGCTATGTGAAGAATAGTGAGCTTGCCGAAGAGCTCAAGGCCTTCAAGGGCACGCATGTGCTCTTCTGCAAGGGTGACCTTCCGCTCCCCCGTCTCTACCGCCTGCTGCGCTACTACGGCGCGCAGTACCACAACTTCCGCGACTATTACTTTGACAAGAAGTAACCCATTTCGATCCAAAAGGACGGCTCGCAAAAGCCGTCCTTTTCTTTTTCTCCGTTCCGTGTTAAAATCGAAATGCGGGAACTTTTTTGTTATCTTTTGCGTCTATACGATTGGAAGATGGAACACCGAACATCAAAAGGAGGAAATTTGGATGAAACGAAAGTCTCTTCGCGCGCTCGTGTGCGCGCTCCTCGCATCTCTTGCACTCACGACCTTTGCCCTTGCCGACAGCGGGCCGAAAGCCCAGCTCACTGTGCGCGTCAAAAACGCGCCGCAGGAGCCCTACTATCTCGACCTGCTCGCCGAAGGCGACTGGGACGCGGAAGATACGGACAGCGACGACGGCATCGAACGGAGCTACTACGGCAAAGAGGATACGCTCGACCCCGATCTCTTGGCGCTTCTGCGCGAGAATGTTCCCGAGGGCTGGCACGCCTGCGTGGCCCAGGGCACGACCGGCGCACCGATCCAAGGTGAGCTGTACGCAGAGAGCACGGACGCATCAGGCAATGCCCTGCACGTTTTCAGCTACTACGGCGTACCGAGCACCTACCGCATCATCCTTGTCACGCAGTCCGGCAAGGTCTGGCTCTCCGAAGCGCTTGAGCGCAAGGTGCTGCAATCGAGCGTGACCGTTCACTGGGCAGATGATGCAGAAAGCACCACTGTCACCGTTCCCTCGACCGTCACCGGCTATTTGCTGCAATTCCTTGCAACGCTCGTGCCGACGCTCCTCATCGAGGGCATTCTTCTGCTTCTGTTCCAATATTCATGGAAGCAGAATTGGAAAGCATTTTTACTTGTCAATATCCTCACGCAGGGGCTTTTGGCTGTTGCATCCTCGTCCGCCACCGCGCACAGCGGTGTGAGCGCCTGGTATCTCTTTTTCTTCTTCCTTCCGGCCGAGTTTGTTGTCATGCTCGTTGAGGTCTTTCTCTACTCCGGCCGCGGCCTTCTCACCGGCCACAGCAGGGGCCGCGCCGCGCTCTATGCCGTCACGGCGAACTTTGCCTCGGCGTTTCTCGGCTACTACCTTGCCACGCCCGTCTGGCGGCTCGTCGTGTCTGTCTCGTGAATACCATCTGCGCTGCGGCGTTCTTCCGTTGGGAGAACGCCGCTTTTTCGGCAAGTCTTACTTGACAAGCCTATTGCGACTCCTTATAATAATTCGCATCGCACAATCGCTCCTCTCAGGAGCCTTTTTTTATGTTTCGGAGAAAGAGAGAATACCGTCATGCAAAAGAAATCCAACCCCGCAGCACTGCTGCCGATCTTCGTTTTTTTGTTCCTGTACCTGGGCCTCGGCCTTATTTTTGAGTATAGGCTCAAGATCCCGATGGGATTTTATTCCATCCCCATCGTCGTCGTTTTCCTCATCGCGCTGCTCGTGGCCTGCTGCCAGAACCGCGCGCTGTCGTTCGATGAAAAGCTCGTGCTGATGGGCAAGGGCATCGGCGATAAGAACATCGTCACGATGCTGCTCATCTTCCTCGCCGCCGGTATGTTTGTCGGCGTTGTGGGCCGCTCGAGCGCAGAGAGCGTCGCCTACTTCATGCTCTCGCTCATCCCGGCGAAGTTCTCCGTCGCGGTGCTCTTCGTCGTCAGCTGCTTTGTCTCCACCGCAATGGGCACGAGCGTCGGCACCATCACGCTCATCACGCCCATCGCCATCCCCATCGCCGCGGCCAGCGGCTATTCTCTGCCGCTGTGCATCGCCTCCGTCATGGGCGGCGCCATGTTCGGCGACAACCTGAGCTTCATCTCCGATACGACCATCGCCGCCTGCAACGGTCAGGGCTGCGCGATGAAGGACAAGTTCCGCGAGAATTTCCACATCGCGCTTCCCGCCGCGCTTGCCTCTCTCGCGCTCATCCTCGTGCTGACGCTCCGCGCCGACGTCACCCCCACGGAGATCTCCTCCTACAACCTCATTCAGATCATCCCCTATGTGCTCGTGCTCATCGGCGGCATCATCGGCATCAACGTCTTCGTGGTGCTGCTCATCGGCATCGTCTCCGGCTCGGTCATCGCGCTTGCAACCGGCGCGACCGGCCAGAGCGGTATCCTCGCGGTCAAGGCGCTGCTTGAGAATATGGGCAGCGGCGCGGCCGGCATGTTTGAGACCTCGATGGTCGCGATCCTCGTCTCCGCCATCTGCGCGCTCATCCGCGAGCACGGCGGCTTTGAGGCGCTGCTGCGCGGGATCCGCAAGGCGTTCCACGGCAAGCGCGGCGGCCAGATCGGCATGGGCCTGCTCGTCGGCGCGATGGACATCGCCACGGCGAACAACACCGTCGCCATCGTCATGGCAAACCCCATCGCCAGGGAAATGAGCGAGGAATACGGCATCACGCCGCGCAAGGCCGCCTCTCTGCTCGACACCTTCTCCTGCGTTTTCCAGGGCATCATCCCCTACGGCGCGCAGATGCTCGTCGCCATCTCCGCGGCGCATGAGCTGGGCTACAGCATTTCCGCCTTCGATATCATCCCGAACCTCTTCTACCCCTTCCTGCTGGCGGTGAGCTCGCTGTTCTTCATCGCCGTGGACGGCAAGAAGAAGGCGTAAGGCCATGGCTGACTACAGCGCCCTGCGGCGCAAAAAACTCTTTCTTTTCGACCTTGACGGCACGCTGTATCTGGGCGATACGCTCTTCCCCGGCACAAAGGAGCTGCTCGCGTGCATCCGCGCGCGGGGCGGACAGTACCGTTTTCTCACGAACAACTCCTCGCGCAGCGTGACGGCTTACGTTGAAAAGCTCGCGCGCCTCGGCGTCGCGGCGGAGGCGGGCGATTTTCTCACCTCGGTCGACGCGCTCATTTCCTATCTCCGCACGCAGGGCGGCGAGGACAGGCGCTATTACGTCTGCGGCACGGAGTCGATGAAATCGCAGCTGCGCGCGGCGGGCCTTTCGCTTGCCGCCACGCGCGGCGATGCCAACGCCCTGCTGATGGGCTTCGACACCGAGCTTACCTTCCAAAAGTTAGAGGATGCCTGCATCCTGCTGGGGCAAAATGTCCCCTACATTGCGACAAATCCCGACTGGGTCTGCCCCACGTCCTACGGTTTTGTGCCCGACTGCGGGAGCGTTTGTGAGATGCTCTATCGCGCGACCGGACGCCGCCCCGTTGTCATCGGCAAGCCCGAGCCGCTGATGCCGCGCCTTGCCATGCTCGAATCGGGCGTATCCGCGCAGGAAACGCTGCTCATCGGAGATCGCATCTACACGGACATTGCAAGCGGCGCGAATGCGCTTATCGACACGCTGCTCGTCCTCTCGGGTGAGACGAAGGAAGAAGACCTGCCTAAAGCCCGGCCGCAGCCTTCCTTTGTGCTGCCCGACGTTGCGGCGCTGCTGCGTATTCTGGAAGCATAGAGGAGGGCACTATGGCAAACATCATCGAAATCCACGATTTCTCCGACCCCGCGCTCGACCTCTACGCGCGCCTGACGGAAAATCAGCTCCTAAACCGCGCGGACCCTGAAAACGCGCTCTTCATCGCCGAAAGCCCGCTCGTCATCGGCCGCGCGCTCGACGCGCACTGCGAGCCGGTGTCGTTTCTCATGGAGCGCCAGCACATTGAGGGCAAGGGGCGCGAGATCCTCGCGCGCTGCTGTAAAGATATTCCAGTTTACACCGCTGATGAATCCGTGCTGACACAGCTCACGGGTTTTCACCTGACGCGTGGGATGCTCTGCGCCATGCGCCGGCCGAAGCTGCCAACCGTGGAAGAGGTCTGCCGCAGCGCGCGGCGCATCGTCGTGCTCGAAAACGTGATGAACCCGACGAACATCGGCGCGATCTTTCGCTCCGCCGCCGCGCTCGGCATGGACGCGGTGCTGCTCACCAGCGCGGGCAGCGACCCGCTCTACCGCCGCGCTTCGCGCGTGAGCATGGGCAATGTCTTCCTCATCCCCTGGACTTACCTCCCTGAGAAGGGCGACTGGACGGCGCTTTTGCGCTCGCTCGGCTTCCGCACGGTCGCCATGGCGCTGCGCGATGACTCCGTGCGGCTCGACGATCCCCGTCTTGCCGCCGAGGGAAAGCTTGCCATCGTCATGGGGACGGAGGGCGACGGTCTTGCCAGCAGCACCATCGCAAGCTGCGACTACACGGTGAAGATTCCGATGTACCACGGTGTTGACTCGCTCAATGTCGCCGCTGCGAGCGCCGTCGCGTTCTATGAGTTGGGCCTTCCCCCGCTGGATGAAAAGGAGGACTGATATGCTGAGCAACACTGGCTTTGACCTCTGGGCTGACGGCTACGACAAGAGTGTCGGTCTCTCCGACGAAAACGGCCGCTACCCCTTTGTAGGCTACCGCGCCATGATGAACGCGCTCTATCAGCGCGTACTCGCGCAGAGCGGGCGCGATGTGCTGGATATCGGCTTCGGCACGGGCATTTTGACCTCGCGCCTCTACGAACGGGGCTGCCATACCTATGGGCAGGACTTTTCCGCACGCATGATCGAGTTGGCGCAGGCCAAAATGCCGGAGGCCAAGCTCTATCAGGGCGATTTTTCCAAGGGGCTCGTACCCGAGCTTTGCGTACGGCAGTACGACGCCATCGTCGCGACCTACTCGCTCCACCACCTGACAGACGTGCAGAAAATCGGCTTTCTGCGCACACTCCTACCGCTTTTGAAACAGGACGGCTGTATTTTCATCGGCGATGTTGCCTTCCGCACACGTGTGGAACTCGAAGCGTGCCGAAACGCGGCGGGTGATGAATGGGACGAGGATGAAATTTACTTCGTCTACGACGAGCTCCGCCCCCACTTCCCCGCGCTGACGTTTGAATCCTTCTCCCACTGCACCGCTCTCCTGACGCTGCGTAAGTAATTCCCCGGGAAATATGAAAACCCCTCCGCACGGTCTGACCGTGCGGAGGGGTTTCTGTATAGCATTTTCACTTGTCAGCCATTCAGATGATCAAGAATCGCCTTGATGAGCTGCTCCTTGCCCGTGCCCTTCTCCGCCGAAAAGGGGATGATGATCTCATCGTCGCGCAGGGAAAGCGTCTCGCGGATCTTTGCGAGATTCGGCTCGACCTCGCGCGCTTTGAGCTTGTCGAGCTTGTTCGCCACAATCACGACAGGGCAGTCCGTCTGCACGAAGTAGTCATGCATCGTGACATCGTCCGCCGTCGGCTTGTGGCGCGCGTCGACGATCTGCACGCCGAGGTGGATAAGTCCCGCGCTCTGGAAGTAGCTCTCCATGAGCTTGCCCCAGCGGTCGCGCTCGCCCTTGGAGACCTTGGCGTAGCCGTAGCCCGGCAGATCGACAAGGTAGAGCTTGCCGTCGATTTTGAAGTAGTTGATCTGCGAGGTCTTGCCCGGGGACGCACCCACGCGGGCAAAGTTCTTGCGGTTGACGATGCGGTTGATGACCGAGGACTTGCCGACGTTCGACCGCCCTGCAAAGGCGAGCTGCGGCATCCCGTCGCGCACAAACTGCTTTTCCGACGCTGCCGAGAGGACAAATTCCACCTTATTGAAATTGATCGCCATGGTTTCGTTTCCTTTCTCCCGGTTCTTACACGCGCAGCGCGCCCGGCGTGGCCGTTTCCTGCACGGGAAGAAAGCCCTCCCGCGGCGCGGACGGGACGCACTTTTCCGGCAGCACGAGCGCCGAAGCAAAGACGGCGTCCACCGTCTCCACCGGCACAAAGCGCAGTTTTTCGCGCACGTTGGGGTCGATCTCCGCGAGGTCTTTTTCGTTTTCCTTCGGCAAAATCACCGTATGTACCCCGGCGCGCAGCGCGCCCATCGTCTTCTCGCGCAATCCGCCGATCGGCAGCACGCGGCCGCGCAGCGTGATCTCGCCGGTCATCGCAACGTCGCGGCGCACCGCCCGGTTCGTCAGCGCCGAGAGCAGCGCCGTCGCGATGGCAATGCCGGCGCTCGGGCCGTCCTTGGGGATAGCGCCCTCCGGGAAGTGGATGTGGATATCTTTCGTCTTATAGAAGTCCGGCGCGATGCCGAGCTCCTGCGCCCGCTGGCGCAGGCACGAGAGCGCCGCGCGGCAGCTCTCCTGCATCACATCGCCGAGGTTGCCGGTGAGCTCGACCTTGCCGCTGCCCTCCATCACGCCGACCTCGACGGGCAGGATCTCGCCGCCGACTTCCGTCCACGCAAGGCCGTTCACCACGCCGACAAGATCCTTTTCCGGGATGCGATCCTGCGTGACGCGCGGCGTGCCAAGGAAGTCCGTGAGATTTCTCTCTGTAACGGTGACTCGCTTTACAGTCTTTGTTGCAAGCTCCATTGCCGCCTTGCGGCAGAGCTTTGCGATCTGCCGCTCGAGCGAGCGCACGCCGCTCTCGCGCGTGTAGCGCGCGATGACCCCACGCAGGGCATTCTCGTCCACGCGCAGGTTCGAGGCCGTCAGCCCGTGTGCCTGCCGCTCCTTCGGCAGCAGGTGGCGCTGCGCGATCTGCACCTTTTCCTCGTCCGTGTAGCTCGGGATCTCGATGATCTCCATGCGGTCGAGCAGCGGACGGGGGATGGTGTCGAGCGTGTTGGCCGTCATGATGAACATCACGCGGCTCAGATCGACGGGAATTTCAAGGTAGTGGTCGCGGAAGGCGTAGTTCTGCTCGCTGTCGAGCACCTCGAGCAGCGCGCTCGCGGGGTCGCCGCGTCCGTCGGTCGAGAGCTTGTCCACCTCGTCGAGCACGAGCAGCGGGTTCATCGAACCGCTGCGGGTGATCGCCTCGATGATGCGGCCGGGCATTGCGCCGATATAGGTCTTGCGGTGACCGCGGATGTCCGCCTCGTCGCGCACGCCGCCGAGCGAAAGGCGCGCGACCTTGCGGTTCATCGCCTTGGCGACGGAGAGCGCGATGGACGTCTTGCCGACGCCCGGAGGGCCGACCAGGCAGAGGATCTGCCCCTTCGCCTCGGGGTTAAGCTGGCGCACGGCGATAAATTCGAGGATGCGCTCTTTGACCTTTTGCAGCCCGTAGTGGTCGCGGTCGAGGACCTTGCGCGCGGCATCCACGCTCGCGCGCTCCTTCGTCTCCTCGCCCCATGGCATTTCAAGGCAGGTATCGAGATAATTGCGCAGCACGCTCGCCTCGGCGCTGCCGAAGGGCTGCTTCGAGAGTCGATCGACATCCTTCAGGAGCTTTTCGCGCACCTCGTCGCCGAGCTTCGCCTGCGCGATCTTCGTGCGGTACTCGTCGAGCTCCTCGTCCTCGCCGCCCTCGCCGATCTCGTTTTGCAGGACCTTGATCTGCTCGCGCAGGACAAAATCCTTCTGGATCCTGCCCACGCGGGAGCGGACCTTGCTCTCAATGTCCTGCTCCATCTCGGTCACTTCGATCTCGCGGCGCAGGATCTCGTTCATGCGCTGCAATCTCGGCAGCGGGCGCAGCTCATTGAGGATATCCTGCTTGTCCTGATAGCGCAGGTTGAGCTGCTGGGCGATGAAGTCGGCAAGATAGCCCGGGTCATTCGTGCCGAGCATGGCAGCATAGACCTCGTCGGGCAGCTTCTGCGCGATCTCAATGTATTCGGTGAGATTGGCATAGGTCTGGCGGAGCATCGCCTCGGTGCGCTTGCCGTAGCGCGAGAGCGCGGGCTGCTCATTGATGAGCTCCGCCTGCGCCTGCAAAAACGGCTCGCGCTGCCAAAGCCTTTTGAGGCGGGCGCGGCACGCGCCCTCCATCATCACGCGCAGCACATGGTCGCTCACGCGCAGGATCTGCGTCACGCGCGCGACCGTGCCGATCTCGTAGAGGTCCTTTTCCTCCGGCAGCTCCACGCCCAGCTCTCGCTGCGTGACGAGGAAGACCTCTTCCCCGTTCTCCATGGCGCGCTCGAGCGCGCGCACGGAGATCTCGCGTTCAAGGTCAAAGCTGGTATTCATGCGCGGGAAGACGTTCAGCCCCCGCAGCGCGATGACCGGAAGATTTTTTGTTACAGGTTCCATGGGTTCTCCTTATGAGGCAGGGTCGGCAGGCAGCGCCTGCGCCGCCCCCTCCTGTTCTGTGCGATGAGAAAGCTTCGGCTGCTCCGTTCCTTCCACGCAGCCCTCGGTGATGGTCACGCGGTCGATCGTGCGGTCGGACGGAATGTCGTACATCACGTTCATCAACAGCCCCTCCATGACCGCGCGCAGACCGCGCGCGCCGATCTTGCGCGCGATGGCCTTGTCGGCGATCGCCTCGAGCGCCTTCGGCTCGAAGACGAGCTCGGCGTCGTCGTAGGAGAAGAGCTTCTGATACTGCTTGACGAGCGCGTTTTTCGGCTGCGTGAGGATCTTGACGAGATCCTCGCGCGTGAGCGCGTTGAGCGCGGTGATGACCGGAAGACGGCCGACCAGCTCGGGGATGATGCCGAACTTGAGGATATCGTGCGGCTGCACCTCGCTGAGGATCTTGCTCTCGTCGATCTCCGCCTTGCTCTTGACGTCCGCGCCGAAGCCCATCGACTTGCGGTCAAGACGGCTCTCGATGATCTTCTCAAGACCCTCGAATGCACCACCGCAGATGAAGAGGATGTTGTGCGTGTCGATCTGGATGAACTCCTGATGCGGATGCTTGCGCCCGCCCTGGGGCGGGACATTGGCAACCGTGCCCTCGACGATCTTCAAAAGAGCCTGCTGCACGCCCTCGCCGGAAACGTCGCGCGTGATGGAGGTATTCTCGCTCTTGCGGGCGATCTTGTCGATTTCATCGACGTAGATAATGCCGCGCTCGGCAAGCTCCACGTCGTAATCCGCCGCCTGAAGCAGACGGAGCAGAATGTTTTCCACATCGTCGCCGACGTAGCCCGCTTCGGTGAGGGTAGTCGCATCGGCGATGGCGAAGGGCACCTTTAAGATGCGGGCGAGCGTCTGGGCGAAGAGCGTCTTGCCGCTGCCGGTGGGGCCGAGGAGGAGGATGTTGCTCTTTTGCAGCTCCACTTCATCGTCGCCGCCGAAGAAGATGCGCTTATAGTGGTTGTAAACGGATACGGACAGTGCGACCTTCGCCGCCTCCTGCCCGATGATATACTGGTCCAGCACGTCGTGGATCTCGCGCGGCGTGGGGATGGCCTCGGGCGCTTCCAGCCCCTCATGGGTCTCGTAGCCGTCCTCGAGCACCTCCATGCACAGATGCACACACTCGTCGCAGATGCGCACGCCCGAGCCCTGGATCATGCGGTGCACTTCGTGCTCGCTCTTACCGCAGAACGAGCAGCGAAGTTCTTTTTTCCTATCGTCACTCATATACGAAATTCCTTATCTTTTGTAAATGACCTTGTCCACAAGGCCGTATTCCTGCGCCTCGTCAGCGCTCATCCAGTGGTCGCGCTCGGAGTCGAGCTTGACCTGCTCGGGCGTCTTGCCTGTGTTCTCGGCAAGGATCTTATTCAGGCGCTGCTTGATCTTCAGGAAGTGCTCCACGTCGCTTTCCATGTCGGTCACCTTGCCCTGCGTACCGGCGGAGGGCTGGTGGATCATGATCTCCGCGTTCGGCAGCGCGATGCGCTTGCCCTTCGTGCCGGAAGAGAGCAGGAAGGCGCCCATGCTGGCGGCAAGGCCCACGCAGATGGTGGACACGTCGCACTTGATATACTGCATCGTGTCGTAGATCGCCATGCCGGCCGTCACGCTGCCGCCGGGGGAGTTGATATAGAGCTGGATGTCCTTGTCGGGGTCCTTGGCCTCGAGAAACAGCAGCTGCGAAACAATCAGGCTCGCGGTCGCGTCGTTGACCTCCTCGCCGAGGAAAATGATACGGTCTTCCAGCAGGCGGGAGAAAATATCGTAGGAGCGCTCGCCGCGGTTGGTCTGTTCAATGACGTAAGGGACTAAACTCATCTTGGTAACCTCCTTGTTCATACCCTGTTCAAAAAGTTGGTATGTACGCGATCAACCACAAATGGCTGGCATTTGTGGTTGATCGACTCGTTCTTTCTATTATGGCCGGTTTGCCGCTTATTCAGCCTTTTCTTCTTCCTTCTTGGCCGTCTTCTTGGCAGCGGTCTTCTTGGCGGGCTTCTCCTCGCCCTCGGCAGATTCAGCCTCGGCTTCCTTCTTGGCAGCCTTCTTCTTTTCGATCTTGGCGCTGTCGACCACGAGGTTGATGGCCTTGTCGCGGATGAGCTGGGCGCGGACGCTCATCTCATCAAGGTACTTCTTCAGCTCGCCCACGTCCATGCTGTACTTCTCGGCAAGGTCGGCGTACTGCTTTTCCACTTCCTCGTCGGTCGCGTCAAGGTTCTCCTCCTTGATGATGGCGTTGACGGCGAGATCCATGCGGACCTGACGCATTGCGGGCTCCTTGCCGTCCTCCATGAACTTTTCCTCGTTCATGCCGGTCATCTTGCAGTACTGGTCGTAGGGGATGCCCTGCGCCTGCAAACGCTGCTTGAAGTCATCGAGGAAGCGAGCGCACTGCTCTTCGATCATCGCGTCGGGGATGTCGCACTCGATGCCCTCGGCGACCTTCTCCATGAGGCTGCTCTCGATCGCGAACTTCGCGGCCTGCTCACGCTGCTCGGTGATCTCGCGCTTGATGCTGTCCTTGAGCTCCTTGAGCGTGTCGTACTCGGACACGTCCTTGGCGAAATCGTCGTCGAGCTTGGGCAGCTCCTTGCACTTGATCTCCTTGGCCTTGACGTGGAAGACGACCTTCTTGCCGGCGAGGTCCGCATGGTAATCCTCGGGGAAGGTGATGTCGAGATCCTTCTCATCACCGGCCTTCATGCCGATGACCTGATCCTCAAAGCCGGGAACGAAACTGCCGGAACCGAGCTCAAGCTCGTAGTTCTCGCCCTTGCCGCCCTCGAACGCCTCGCCATTGTCGAAGCCCTCGAAGTCGATGACGGCAATGTCGCCCTTCTTGGCCTTGCGGTCCACGGAAACAAGGCGGGCGTTGCGCTCGGCCATCTCGTTCAGGCGCTCCTTGACGTCGTCAGCGCTGACCTTGACCTCTTCCTTCTCGGCGGTCAGGCCCTTGTACTCGCCGAGCTTGACCTCGGGATACACGGCGATGGTCGCCTTGAAGGTAAAGCCGTTCTCGTCGATCTTATCGTCCACGATCTCGATCTCGGGATAGCCGACGACATTGAGGCCGCTCTGGCCGATGGCCTGCGTATATGCCTCGGGCAGAACGATATCAACAGCATCGCTGTAGAAAACACCCGCGCCATAGAGCTTTTCGATCATCTTGCGGGGGGCCTTGCCGGGGCGGAAGCCGGGAATGCTGAGCTTGCTGCGAGCCTTGGTGTAGGCCTTGGCAACGGCGGCTTCGAATTCCTCCGCGCCGACCTCAACGGTCACCGCGACTCTGCTCTTTTCCAGCTTTTCAACATTTTTGACAGTCATGATTTCTTTTTCCTCCGTATTGACATCATATATTATGATAATGATGCTTTTGCAAAGTGGTATTATAGCATACGTTTCTTTGGATTTCCACCCTTTTTTGCATCAATTTTTGACCTAATCGTAAATTTTCACCGGCTGAAAGCCGACATAATCCGCCGAGATGAGCGCATAGTCGGTTTTTTCGCGCCGCCCCTCGAAGGCGCGGCGGTGCGTATAGCCGTGCAGATGCCCGTAATAGCAGCGCTCGACCTCGTACTTATCGAGAAGCTCAAGCATCTCGGGGCACTGATAGCCCTGATAGATGGGCGGATAGTGCAGAAAGCAGAAGATGGGTCTGCCCTCCGCCGCCTTGAGCGAAGCTTCCAGCCGCAGCGCCTCGCGCGCGAGCATCTTGCCCGTGTGCGTTCCCGCCGCGTCCTCCTCGTAAAACCAGCCGCGCGTGCCGCAGATGGCGTGGTCGCCGTAGAAAAAGGCATTGTTGTAGAGGATATCGAAGGTCGTAAGCCCGTGCTCTGCAAAAAAGCGATTCATCTTCGCCGCCGTCCCCCACCAGTAGTCGTGGTTGCCCTTCAGGAGAAGTTTTTTCCCCGGCAGCGCGTCGATGAATTGAAAATCAGGCAGCGACTGCTCGAGCGACATTCCCCAGGAGATATCGCCCGCCAACACGATGACGTCATCCTCGTGCAGCGCCGAAAAATTTTCGCGGATGCGCTCGACATAGTTCGCCCATTTCGGGCCGAACACGTCCATGGGCTTGTCCGTGCCGAGCGACAGGTGCAGATCGCCGATCGCGTATAGAGCCATCGCCGGCCTCCCTTCTTTTCTCAAGTTAAAATGCGTTCTCGATGTACTCGATGCGCGTGGAGCGCGCGCTGCGGCGCACGTCGGTGTAGACCTCCGCCACATCGAAGCGGGCGGGCGCGTCAAGGCCGTGCGTACTGAGATAAAGCAGCGCCGCGGCGCGCAGCTTTTCCTGCTTTTTCGCCGTGACGTATTCGCGCGGCATCCCGTAGCGCAAATTGCTGCGCAGCTTGACCTCGACAAAGAGGAGCATCCCGTCTTTTTCGGCGATGAGGTCGATCTCGCCGAAGCGGCAGCGCCACTCCTTTTCCACGATGCGGCAGCCGCGCGCTTCGAGATATTCCGCGGCCAGCGCCTCGCCCCAGTCGCCGTCCTGCTTGGTGCTCATCGCCGCGCCTCCCACTTTTTGAGGAATGTCTTGCGGTGCACGGGGCTGGGACCGAAGCGGTCGAGCATTTCATAGTGAAGCTTCGTGCCGTAGCCCTTGTGCCTGGCAAACTGATACTCGGGGTACTGAGGATCCAGCACCTCGACCACATAACGGTCACGGCTGACCTTTGCCAGCACGCTCGCCGCGGCGATCGAAAGGCTCACGCCGTCCCCGCCGACGATCAGCTCGTGCGGCGTGGTGATGCGCGCCGACGCGCCATGGTCGCGGTTGCCGTCGATGAGCGCGTAGTCCGCCGGGATCTCCAGCGCGTCAATGGCGAGCTGCATCGCCTTCATGCGTGCGCTCAGAATGTCCGTCGCATCGATCTCGCTTGCGTCGACGGACGCGACGGCGCAGGCGACAGCCTTCTCAAAAATAACGGGAAAAAGCGCTTCGCGCTTTTTCTCCGTCAGCTTTTTCGAGTCGTTCAGCCCCTCGATCTCACAGTTTTCCGGCAGGATAACGGCGGCGGCGTACACAGGCCCCATCAGCGGCCCCGCGCCTGCCTCGTCCACGCCGCAGACAAAAGCATGGCCCGCCGCGCGGGCCTGTGCCTCATAATGCAGGTCGACGCTCATGCGCTCTCCCCCTCGGGCGGCAGCTCAAGCGTAAAGCGTCCCAGCTTGCCGCCGCGGAATTCATCGAGCAGAATGCGGCTCATGCGCTCGGTGTCCACCTCGCCGCCGGAGATCAAAAATCCGCGTTTGCGCCCCGCCTTTTCCAGCAGCGCGTAGCCGTCGTCCTCCTCGGAGACGGTGAGCTTGTAGCGCTCCTCGATGGCCTTGGGATAGTTCTTGCCGAGGTAGTCCATCAGGCGCATGGCAAGCTCCTCAATGTCGACGACCTCATCGCGGATGGCGCCGGTGAAGGCAAGGCGGATGCCGACGGAGCTGTCTTCAAACTTCGGCCACAGGATGCCCGGCGTGTCGAGCAGCTCGAGCGTCTTGTCGACGGGCACCCACTGCTTCGTGCGCGTCACGCCCGGGCGGTCCTCCGCCTTGGCGCTCTTGCGGCCGGAGACTTTGTTGATGAAGGTCGACTTGCCGACGTTCGGGATGCCGAGCACCATCACGCGCAGCACGCGCCCGACCTGTCCCTTGGCCTCGTAAGAGGCGATCTTCTCGCGCAGGAGCGTGCGCACGGCGGAAGAAAACTGCTTCACGCCGCCGCCCTGCTTGGCGTCCGTTTCGATGACGGCATAACCGAGCGAGCGGAAGTAGGCCGCCCACTTTTTTGTCATTTCGGGGTCCGCCTGATCGACGCGGTTCAAGACGATCAAGCGGGGCTTGCCCGCCGTCAGCTCATCCACATCGGGGTTGCGGCTGCTCATGGGGATGCGCGCATCCAATATTTCGCACACCGCGTCCACATTGCCGAGCTCCGCCGCGATCATGCGGCGGGTCTTGGTCATGTGGCCGGGAAACCAGCTTAAACTTTCAAGCTGCATGGTACACTCTCCTTTATTTCAGAAGACCGATGCGGCCAAATTCGCGCTGTTCGGTCAGGTAATCACGCCCCGGGAAGACGAGGAACACCGCCTTGCCGATGAGAAGGCGCGTATCCACCGTGCCGAGCGAGGAATCGCGGCTGTCGTTGGAGTGGTTGCGGTTGTCGCCGAGCAGGAAGACCTCTCCCTCCGGAACGGTGAGGGGGAAGAGCGTCCCCTCCTCGCGATAGGTGAGGTCGTTGATGTAATCCTCCTCGAGCATCACGCCGTCCACATAGACGCGTCCGAGGTTGAAGTCGATGTCAACGGTCTGCCCCTCGGTCGCGATCACACGCTTGACGATGGGCTGCGCGTCGAAGCTCTCCTTGCGCGCAATGACGATATCGCCGACCTCATACTCGCCGCAAAGCAGCGAATTCACCACGAGCAGGCGGTCGCCGTCCTGTAAGGTCGGGATCATCGACGGGCCGGAAACGCCCATCAGGCGCACAACAAAGGTGAACACCAGCGTGACGACAAGCAGCGCCGAGACAAGCGACGAGATCGTTTCATACACGTCGCGCCCGGGGATCTTTTCCACGATCTCCTCGCTGCTCTCCTCGTGAATATCCAATTTCTGATCAAATTCGTCCATGGTCTATCTCTCCCTGACACGGCGAAAAGCGCCTGATTCTCTAATTTATCTATTTTATCACGATTTTCACAAAAGGCAACAAAAAAAGCGTGGTTTACAAAACCACGCTTTTTTGTTCTCAAAGAATCTGTCTTACAGCTTCTCGCGGATCTTGGCAGCCTTACCGACGCGGCCGCGCAGGTAATAGAGCTTGGCGCGGCGAACATAACCGCTGCGCACGGTCTCGACCTTCTCGATGAGGGGGGAGTGGACGGGGAATACCTTCTCCACGCCGACGCCGTAGGCGAGGCGACGAACGGTGAAGGTCTCCTCAAGACCGCCGTGCTTCTTCGCGATGACGATGCCCTCGAAGACCTGGATACGCTCGCGGGAGCCTTCCTTGATCTTGACATGAACGCGGACGGTATCGCCGACGTTGATGACAGGCATTTCCTTCTTCAGCTGCTGGGATTCGAGCTCTTTGATGAGATCCATGGGTAATTTCCTCCTATTTATAGGCGTTCTTGACCGCTTTTCTGTGGCGCTTTCGGGATTCTTTCACCCGCGCACGGCAGAGGACCGCCCTTTTCAAGCTATGGTAGCATATCATACGGCAGGATGAATTGCAAGCATTTTTTACAAAAAGGGAAAAAATCTGCTCGCATCAGCGAAAAATGTTCATTTCCCTGTCGTAGACCTCTTTTCTGCGCACGCGGACAAAGTCCGGCGCGATCTCGGGAAGGTGCCGCGCGACGGCCGCGCCGATGAGCGCAGGGTTGAGTCCCGGGTCCTGCGCGGCGACGATGGCATCGGCCACGATCACCCCCGTCTCCTCCGTCAGCGTGAGCGAATGGATGAGCGGCACGATGTTCAGCTCGGTCATGCCCTTGTGCTTCGTGCGCTTTTCGACAAAGACCTCCTCCTGCGCAAAAAGCGCGCGGATGCGCTCGCAGGCGTCCTCGCTCACGCCGTTGTCGTATTCCATCTCAAGGCGCGCGCGCAGCAGCGCCATCTCGCGCACGGGGCGCGAGGCGGCATAGCAGTCGAGCACGCGAAGGCCCGCCGGCATACCGGTGTTGAGCGCCTCGGCGACGCCTTCGCCGGTGCTCTCCTCCACGCTTTCAAAATCCAGGATCTCGCACTCGCTCGACTGTCCCACGGGCAGCGGCAGCACGATGGACAAAATGGGATGAGGGTGGAAGCCGTTGGAGTGCTTGATGGAAAGTCCCGCGCGCGGGAACACTCGCTGGAAGGTGCGCATCACGTCGAGATGCGAAATATAGGATGCCTGCTGCTCCTTGACGAAGATCAATCTCAGCTTAGACATTGCACGTTCCTCCCACAAGGCAGTTTGCGCCGCAGGCGTTGCAGTGCGTGCGGCAGTCGGGCGTGGTCACGCCCTCAAACGTCAGCGCGTGCTCGCGCTTGAAGTAGGCGGGCGATACGCCGGTGGAGATCATGCTCCACGGCAGGATCTCATCCTCGCTGCGGCGGCGGTTGGCGTAAAAATGCGGGTCGAGGCCGCACTCTTCAAAGGCCTCCATCCAGCGCTCAAGCTGGAAGTAATCCTCCCACGCGCTGAGCGTTTCACCCTTGCGCCACGCCGTCTCGATGACGCGGCCCAGCCGGCGGTCGCCGCAGGAGATGACCGCTTCCATAAAACTCGTGGGCGAGGGATGCCAGTTATAGTGGATGGCCTTAGAGCGGATGGCTCCGCGCAGAAGCTTGACGCGGCGCTCGTACTCCTCGATGGATATCTGCGGCTCCCACTGGAAAGCTGTGTGCGGCTTCGGCACGAACCATGAAGTCGAGACCGTGATGCGCACGCCGCGCGAACGGTTGGGCGTGCTGTCGCGCCAGACCTGCCAGACGTCATCTGCGATCTTGGCGATGCCGAGCACATCCTCGTCCGTCTCCGTCGGCAGGCCGAGCATGAAGTAGAGCTTGACCGCGCTGTAGCCGCCGGCGAAGGCGCGGCGGCAGGAGGCGAGCAAGTCCTCTTCCGTGAGATTTTTATTGATGGCGTCGCGCAATCTCTGCGTGCCCGCCTCGGGCGCGAAGGTAAGGCCCGTCTTTCTCCCCTTTTGCAGTCTCTCCATCAGCGCCATGGAGAAGTTGTCGGCGCGCAGCGACGGCAGCGCGAGCGTCAGGTGGCGCTGGGCGCAGAAATCCTCCAGATCGTCGCACAGCTCGACAAGATGAGGATAGTCTGACGTCGAGAGCGAGGAGAGGGTCATATCCTGATAGCCGGAATCCTCGACCGCTTCGATGGCATAGTCGCGCAGGAGCTTTTCCGAGCGGTTGCGCACCGGGCGGTAGACATAACCCGCCTGACAGAAGCGGCAGCCGCGGATGCAGCCGCGGAACAGCTCGAGCGAAACGCGGTCCTGCACGATCTCGGTCGAGGGAACAATGGTCTTTGTGGGATAATACGCCTCGTCCATATTCTCAACGATGCGCTTGAGCACCGTTTTGGGCGCGCCCTCCTTGGCGGTGATGGACTTCACCGTGCCGTCGTCGTTGTAGTCGACATCGTAAAGGCTCGGCACATAGATGCCGCGGATCTGCGCTGCGCGCACGAGGAAGTCGTGCTTGCTCCAGCCCTCGCGCCGCGCCTGACGGTGCAGCTCGATCAGCTCCACGTCCATCTCCTCACCCTCGCCGATAAAGGCAAGATCGATGAAGTCGGCGATGGGCTCGCAGTTGTACATCGCCGTGCCGCCCGCGACAACGAGCGGCGTGAGCGCCGTGCGCTCGCTTGCGTGCAGCGGAACGCCTGCAAGGTCGAGCATATTGACCATCGCGGGGAAGGCCATTTCGTAGCCGACGGAAAAGGCGATGATGTCAAAATCGCGGATGGGATCGAAGGATTCGAGCGCATAGAGCGGGATGTTCGCCTGACGCATCTCCTGCTCCATGTCGCCCCAGGGGGCAAAGCAGCGCTCGCACCACACGCCCTCCATGTTGTTCATCACGCCGTAGAGGATGCGCATACCGAGGTTCGACATGCCGATCTCATAGGTATCGGGAAAGCAGAAGGCGACGCGCGTATCGACCTTGCTCTTGTCCTTCATCACGGCGTTGAATTCCCCGCCGACGTAGCGCGCGGGCTTCTGCACGCGCGGCAGGATGCGTTCAAGTTTTTTATCCACAGTGTTCTCCCTTGTGTCGAAATAGAAATAAGATAGCCGAAAATGGGCATAAGAAACCATTTTCAGCTATCTTACACTTTTCTCTCCCGTTTCGCAAGCCTCACTTGCCGGAAAAGGCCGAAAAGCAGCGCGAGCGAGGCGAGCAGAAAAAGAACGCCCCCGCCCGTTTCCGCCGCGATGTAGATCCCCGTCCCCACGAGCGCGAGCGCGAAGAAAAGCCCCGTGACCGCGGCGGCCGCGTCTCCCGCCGCCGGGCCAAAGAAAAACGACACCAACAGCGTGAACGCGCGCGAGCCGTCGAGCGGCGGGATGGGCAGCAGGTTGAAGGCCGCCAGCAGAAAATGTGCGCCCGCGAAAAGAAAGCCCCCCTCCCACGAAAGCCGCCGCGCGGCAAGGGCCGTCAGAAAGCCGCAGGCAAGGTTCACGCCGCAGCCCGCGAGCGTGACGGCAAGCTCGCGCGCGTAGGAGAGCCGCCGCGCCCCGCGCGCATACAGCACCGCGCCGAGCGCCGTAAGGCGCAGCCCCTCAACGGGCACGCGGAAGGCTTTCAGCGCGAGAAGATGCCCGCATTCGTGCAGCAGTGCCGCCAAGAGAACGGATGCGGCGATCTCCACAGGGCTGACGATCAGCGCAAGGGCGGCAAGCAGAAAAAAGCTTGCCGAAACGTGTACGCCGCGCTCAGGAAACAACATAGTAGATGGGATTGAGATACTGCCCGCCGTCGTGCACTTCAAAGTGCAGGTGCGGCCCCGTGGCGTTGCCGGTGGCGCCGACCGACGCGATGACCTCGCCTTTTTGGACGCGCTGCCCCGCGCTCACCGCGATGGCGCTGCAATGGGCATAGAGCGTTGAAAAGCCAAGATCGTGGTTGACCGTCACATAATTGCCGAGCAGCGCGCTCTCCCCCACCGTGCCGACGCTGCCGTCGGCAAAGCATGAGACGCTGTCCCCCTCCGCGCCCGCGATGTCCACGCCGTAGTGAAAGCGCTCTTCGCCGCTCACGGGATCGGCGCGCCAGCCAAAGGGAGAGGTCATCGTGCCAGAAAGCGGGCAGACATAGGAAAAGCCCAGAATGCGCTGCTCCCCCACGGCCTGCGCGGGCAGCGCGCGCTCGCTCACAAAGCCGGACACGTCCTGCTCCGGCACCGTAACGCCGATGAGCTCGCCCGAGGCCTCCTGCGCCCTGCCTTCGCCGCCGAAGACCGCGACGCAGGCTTCGGAGAGCGAATCCCCCCACGCCTGCTCCCCCGACGCCGCGCGCCCGACGGCAGAAAAGGCGGCGACAAAGTCCGCGTCGCGCACGAGCCACTGCCCCAGCGTGCCGCGCAGCTCGCTCAAATGCCCCGGCATCATAAGCTTGAGCCCCACGAGCGCAACGAACAGCGCGCCGCAGACAACGATCTGCGCGATCATGCGCGGCGGCCGCTCCGACGCCGCGCGCGGCGCTTTTCGTCTTCCCGGCGCGGCGCGCCTGCCGCCGCGTTTCCCCGGAAATCTTCTCCCCTGCCATCTCCTCTTCATGCCGTCACCGCCTCCTTCCGTTTCGCTGCCATAGCCTATGTGGACAAGGAGAGAAAAATACCTCCGCCGCATTTCTCTTAATATCGAACTTGATTTTTTATTATCGAAAAAAGCCATAATAAAGCTTGCATTTCAAATACCCCTATGTTACTATTTTCACAAGATTGTTTCTGTCGTATCGGCATCTTGGAAAGGCGGTCCCCCCATGAACGATATCAGTCTCAAGCAGCTCGAAGTCTTTGTCGCCGTAGTGGAATACGGCGGCTTCACCCGCGCCGCCGAGGAGCTATTCTTCAATCAGTCGACCATCAGCGCACACATCAGTCTGCTCGAGCAGGCGCTGGGCAAGGAGCTGTTCGTGCGCAGCAACCGCCGCCACGTCCGCCTGACGGCGGACGGCGAGCAGGTCTATCCCATCGCCAAGCGTATCCTGAGCGATTGCGACACGCTGCGCACGCTCTTCGCCGCCGAACGCTCCGGGCAGACGCTCTTGCTCGGCGCGTCCACGGTGCCGGGGCAGTATCTTCTGCCGGAGTATCTTTCGGCTTTCCTCAAAAAAGAGAAGGACTTCCGTTATTCCCTGCGCCGGGGCGACAGCGCACAGGTGCACCAGATGCTCAAGGACGGTGAGATCTCGCTCGGATTCGTCGGTGCGATCAGCGAGCCGAACGCCGTCGACTATTATCCCCTCGCCGAGGACAAGCTCGTGCTTGTCACGCCAAATACCTCCTATTACCGCCAGCTGCAGGAAAGCGGCACCTACGGCCGGGACCTCATCAGCCGCCCGATGGTAACGCGCGAGGAAGGCTCCGGCACGGACCGCAGCGTGCAGAATTATCTCAGAAGCCTTTCCCTTCCGCCCGATGCGCTCGATATCGTTGCGCGCGTGGACGATCCCGAGGCCATCAAGCGCATGGTCGTCGGCGGCGTGGGCGTTTCGATCCTCTCTGCGCTCGCCGTGGAGCAGGAAGTTGCAAGCGGCACGCTGCTCGCCTTCGAGATGGACCGCAGCGCGCTCAAGCGCGACATCTATCTCATCACCCTGCGCGGGCGCAGCTTTACGCGCACGGAGCAGAAATTCATCGATTTCCTGAAAAGCTGCAAGCGCAAGAGGAAGCACGACGCCGCGCCCCAGAACTGACTGTTCGTCAAAAAAAGCCTGACTTTCACCGAAAGTCAGGCTATTTTATATCAGAGATGCGTCTTTTTATGCAGTGCGGGAGGCGCAGGGGGCGCGCCTCCCGCCCGCTTTTATTGCTGCTTACTGTGGCATTGGCCGTGCATCGCACAGTGTGCACAGTTACAGCCGCAGGAGCTTCTTCCCTTCTTTCTCTGCCGGATGAGGTAGGTGGAGATAGCAACGATTATGGCAAGAAGAACAGCAGAGACGATGATCGTTGACAGGTTTGCGGTAACCCAGTGCAGCATGGAAATCACTCCTTTCGAAAAGTATCACTTTGATTGCAGGCTCAATGCTTGTCGCTCAGCTTGGTAGCCTCCTTGTAAGGCTTGAAGAGCATGTAGATCATGCCGGCAAGGACAACGATGGCAGCGATCAGGCCGATGACGTTCAGGCTGCCGGTGAAGGCGTTGCCGAACTGGTTGATCATCAGGGCGATCACGTAAGCAAAGCCACACTGATAGCCGATGGCGAACCAGGTCCACTTCGCGTTGTTCATCTCGCGCTTGATCGCGCCGATGGCCGCAAAGCACGGAGCGCACAGCAGGTTGAACACGAGGAAGGAATAGCCGCTAATCTGCGTGAAGGCCGCGCCGATCTCAGCCCAACCGGCGGGATACAGGATGCCCATGGTGCCGACGATGTTCTCCTTGGCGACAAGGCCAGTGATGGAGGCGACAGCCGCCTGCCAGGTGCCCCAGCCGAGAGGTGCAAAGATCCACGCGATGGCATTGCCGATCTTGGCGAGGATGGAGGCGTCGATCTGTTCCTCAGAGAGCATCTGGAACGTGCCGTCGACCCAGCCGAAGTAGGTGGTGAACCACACAACGATGGTGGAAAGCAGGATGATGGTACCGGCCTTCTTGATGAAAGACCAGCCGCGCTCCCACATACTGCGCAGCACGTTGCCGATGGTCGGCCAGTGGTAGGCGGGCAGCTCCATGACGAACGGAGCGGGATCACCGGAGAACATCTTGGTCTTCTTCAGCATGATACCGGAGATAATGATGGCAGCCATGCCGACGAAGTAGGCGGAAGTGGCGACCCATGCGGCACCACCGAAGATCGCACCGGCAACCATAGAGATGAAGGGCACTTTCGCACCGCAGGGGATGAACGTGGTGGTCATGATCGTCATACGGCGGTCACGCTCGTTTTCAATGGTGCGGGAGGCCATGACGCCCGGGATACCGCAGCCGGTGCCAATAAGCATGGGGATGAAGGACTTGCCGGAAAGGCCGAACTTGCGGAAGATACGGTCGAGCACGAAGGCGATACGGGCCATGTAGCCGCAGGCCTCGAGGAAGGCAAGCATCAGGAACAGGACCAACATCTGGGGTACGAAGCCGAGCACCGCGCCGACACCGGCGACGATACCGTCGAGGATCAGGCCGTTGAGCCAGTCAGCCGTACCGGCGGCGTCAAGCGCATCGCCGATCAGAACGGGGATACCGGGGACCCAAACGCCGTAGTCAGCCGGGTCGGGCTCGTCAAAGCCGTTCTCTTCGAAGTAGCTGACAGCGTCCACATAGGTCATCTGGACAACATCGTCCATCTTGTCCGCGCCCTCGGGCAGCGCGTCGTAGTAGGCGGTCATCTCATTGATGGCGAGGGTCTCTTCATCCTCAACATCAACAGTGGCAGTGTCTTCGGTGGGCTGGAAGGCCTTGAGCTCTTCGAGCGCCGCGTCGGCGTCGAAGCTCTCGTCTTCCATGTCGAGGCCGACGAACGCGTCAGCCGCTTCGGTCGCGGCGGTGTAATCGTCGCTTGCCTCGCCGTAGGCGGCGGAACCAATGCCCAGCAGGTGCCAGCCATCGCCGAACACGCCGTCGTTTGCCCAGTCGGTCGCGGGCGCGCCCACGCCGACCATAGCGACCCAGTACACAAGGAACATCACGACTGCGAAGATGGGCAGGCCCAGCCAGCGGTTGGTGACGATCTTATCGATCTTATCGGAGGTGGAGAGCTTCTCGGTGCTCTTCTTTTTGTAGCAGCCCTTGATGAGCTGAGCGATGTAGATGTAGCGCTCGTTGGTGATGATGCTCTCGGCGTCGTCGTCGAGTTCGGTCTCCGCCGCCTTGATGTCCTCTTCGATGTGGTCCATCGTCTCGGTGGGGATGCTGAGCTTTTCAAGCACCTTGTCGTCGCGCTCAAAGATCTTGATCGCGTACCAGCGCTGCTGCTCTTCCGGCATGGAGTGCACGGCCGCCTCTTCGATGTGGGCGATGGCGTGCTCGACAGGACCGGAGAAGGTGTGCATCGGGACGGTCTTGGTGCCCTTGGCGGCGCGGATGGCAGCCTCGGCAGCGTCCATGACGCCGTCGCCCTTGAGCGCGGAGATCTCGATGATCTCGCAGCCAAGCTCACGGGAGAACTCCTTGACGTTGATCTCATCACCGTTCTTGCGGACGATATCCATCATGTTGATGGCGATGACCACGGGGATGCCGAGCTCAGTGAGTTGGGTGGTGAGATACAGGTTACGCTCGAGGTTCGTGCCGTCGATGATGTTCAGGATGGCGTCCGAGCGCTCGGTGATGAGGTAGTTACGGGCGACGACTTCCTCCAGCGTGTAGGGGGACAGAGAGTAAATACCGGGAAGGTCCATGATGACCACGTCATCGTGCTTCTTGAGCTTACCTTCCTTCTTTTCCACGGTGACGCCGGGCCAGTTGCCGACGAACTGGTTCGAACCGGTCAGCGCATTAAACAGCGTCGTCTTACCGCAGTTGGGGTTGCCCGCGAGGGCAATTTTGATCTGCTTTTTCATGTTTCTTACTGCTCCTTCTTGTTAAGTTTCCTTAACTTATGTAGAAATAAATTATTCAACTTCGATCATTTCGGTGTCCGCCTTACGCAGCGACAGCTCGTAGCCGCGCACGGTGACCTCCATCGGGTCGCCCAGGGGCGCGACCTTGCGCACGAACACCTCAGTGCCCTTGGTGATGCCCATATCCATGATACGGCGCTTGACGGGGCCCTCGCCATGGAGCTTGACGACTTTGACGGTCTCGCCGATCTTGACTTCACGCAGTGTTTTCATAATCTCTCTCCTTTTATTTGAAAAATTGCTCAAACCATGATTTTTCTTGCCATTTCTTCACTAATGGCAACGCGGGCTTCCTTGACCTTGACGATCACGTTCCCGCCGAGCGACGACACGATGCTCACCGTGCCCCCGGCCACAAAGCCGAGATCTTCGAGATGCTTTTTGACTTCAGCGCTCCCGCCGACTTTGAGGATGGTATTTTCTTCTCCGGCATTCGCCAGTGTAAGCGGCATCATACTGTATCCCTCCGCATGCTGTTGGTCTGGCACTTTTCTGCCCGCGGCGATCCGCAACTCGCCGGCGCAAAGTTAGTGTCGTTTAACTTTCGCCCGTAAGTTTAATCTCTCTAACCCATTTTGTCAAGAGGTTTTGTGAACATTTTTTTAATGCTTGCAATTTTGGTTAGCGCATGTTAATCTGTGATTGACCTTTAACAATGAAGTTGGTGAAACCGCACATGAAAATCCAAAAGGCATCTGAAGATTATCTCGAATCCATGCTGATGATGAAAGAGGCGCACGGCTACATCCGCTCGGTGGACGTGGCAGAACACCTCGGCGTGACCAAGCCCAGCGTAACTTACGCGACCAAGCGCCTGCGCGAGAACGGCTACATTGAGATGGACCGCGACGGCCTCATCACGCTGACCGACCGCGGCATGGCCATTGCCGCCAAGATGCTCGACCGCCACCACACGCTGACAAAATTCCTCGTCGCGCTCGGTGTGGATGAAAAAACCGCCGAAGAGGACGCCTGCAAGATCGAGCACGACATCAGCCAGAAGACCTATGACGCGATCTGCGAGCACGCAAGAAAAAACACATAAGCGCCGCGTCCCGGAAAAGGCAGCAAAAAGCGCCATGCACTCAGGTCAAAGTGCATGGCGCTTTTCTTCGTTTTTCTCAGCCGTTCAGCAGCTCTTTCCGCACGCTCTGCGGCACAAGCGCGCCGCCCGTTGCCCAGACAAGGTGCGTGACATTTTCCTGCGGGAGATCGCCGAGAACAGCCTCTGCCGCCGCGCCGAAGTGTGCAGGGCCTGCGAAGCCCGCGCAGGCCGAGGGCTCGGCAAAGACGCCCTCGCTCTCATACAGGGCGCGAAGATACGGCACGAGATGCTCATCGGCGACGGTAAAGCCGCCTTCGGCAAGGTCCTTGACCATATGGAATGCAAAGCCCGAGCAGCGGCTCACGGCAAGGCCGTCCGCCGCCGTGCGTCCGGTCAGGCCGATGTCCTGAACGCACACGCCGTTTCCCACACCGCTTGAAAGACCGAGCAGCATGCAGGGTGCCTCCGTCGGCTCGACAAAAAAGACGTGCACATCGTCGCCGAACTCCTGCTTGAGGCCGAAGCAGATGCCGCCCGGCGCACCGCCGACGCCGCAGGGAATGTACACACAGAGCGGATGCGCCGCATCCACCGCCACATTCTGCTGTGCAAGCTGCGCCTTGAGCCGCCGCGCGGCCACGGCATAGCCAAGGAAGAGGTCCTGCGAATTCTCATCGTCGACAAAGTGGCTCAGCACATCGTCCGCCGCGCGCTCGCGCCCTTCCGCCACGGCATAGGAATAGTCCGCGCCGTATTCAAGAACCGTGACGCCCTTCTCGCGCAGGAGGTCCTTCTTCCACTGCTTCGCGTCCGCGCTCATATGAACCGTGACCTGGTAGCCGAGCGCCGCGCCCAGAATGCCGATGCTCAACCCCAGATTGCCCGTGGAGCCGACATGCAGATGATACTGCGAGAAGAGCGTGCGGAAGGCGCGCGTTGCAAAAACACTGTAGTCGTCGCGCTGCTTGATAAGTCCGCGCGCAAGGGCAACATCCTCGGTGTACTTGAGCACCTCGTAGCAGCCGCCGCGCGCCTTGACGCTGCCAGCAACGGGCAGGTCGCAGTCGCACTTTAAAAAGAGACGGCCCAAAAGCGCCGCGCCTTCGGCGTTCAGGCGAGCGCGCATGGCGGGGATCTCCGTCAGAGGTGATTCAATGAGGCCGTGATTGGCCGCAGTCTCGGGGAATACCTTTTTAAAAAAAGGTGCAAAACGCTCCAGGCGCGCCTCGGCGTCATCAACGTCCGCGCGCGTGAGCGGAAGGGTCGACAGCACGGCCTCCGCCCCCTTCGTCTGCTTTTCGATCCAGACACTCTCGCTGCACTGCTGCATCGCGAGCAAAAATTCCTTACTGTTGAGCATGATGTATGTTCTCCTGTTTCTCGGTAATGTATTGTTGTGTGCCGCGATAGATGCGCACGGTGCGCTCGCGGTAAAGCGACAGCACGGCCTGCGCGAGAAGCGCGGAATCGTGGCGGGCGTAGCCCCCCTGCGCGGAGAGCAGCGGATACTCGGCAAGCGCCACGCCCATACGGGCGATGCGCTCGCGGTCAACGCGCAGAAGCTCTGCATCCTCTGCGCTGTAGCGCGCGGCAAGCTCCTGCGGGATAGGCGCGTTGTTGGCAAGGCAGAGGTCGATGAGTCCCTCGTGCCCGTGGCGCAGCAGCGCCTCCAGATGGTCGGCGGCGGTGTAGCCCTCCGTCTCGCCATCCTGCGTCATGATGTTGCAGATGTAAAAGGTCTGCGCGCGGGAGGCATGGATGGCGTCAGCCACACCGTCGACGAGAAGATTGGGGATGATGCTCGTATAAAGGCTGCCCGGGCCGAGCAGGATGAGGTCCGCCTCCTCGATGGCGCGCAGCGCATCGGGCAGCGCCTTCGGATGCTCGGGCAGGAGCGAAATGTGGTGGATGCGGCAATCCTGCTGCTTTTTCGCGCTGAAGATGTTCGACTCGCCCACGACGCGCGCGCCGTTTTCAAAAAAGGCTTCAAGCTGCACATCACTGTTCGTCACCGGCAGCACGCGCCCGGAGATCGCGAGCACCTGCCCCATCATGGCGACCGCTTCTTCAAAGCTGCCCGCCATGCCGTTGAGCGCGGCGAGCAGAAGATTGCCGAACGACTGCCCGCGCAGCTGCCCCTCGGGAAAGCGGTAGTCAAGCAGTTTTTCCATCACAGGCTCGGTATTTGCAAGCGCCTGCATGCATTGGCGCACATCGCCCGGCGGCAGAATGCCCATGTCGCGGCGCAGCATACCGCTGCCGCCGCCATCATCGGCCACGGTGACGATGGCCGTCAGCCGGTCTGTATATTTTTTCAGTCCGCGCAGCATCGTGGAGAGGCCCGTCCCGCCGCCGACGGCAACGATCTTCGGCCCCGCCGGTGCACGGGATGAGGATGAAACGTCGTATATCATAGGGTTTTTTCCCATCAAATTTGATTTTTATCGAACGAAACCGCCGTTCAAAGGCGGTCTATGTAGTATAACAGGCTTTTCCGAAAAATGGAAGAGGCAAGCAGGACAAGTTTTTTCATTTTTGCTTTAAAAAATGAGAATGTTATACAAAAAGCGCAACGAACCAGCTTTTTTCGTTCCCGGAATGGCGGCATGCTTTTGCCGCACGGTCAGGCATTGCTTTTTTCGTCCGGTTATGATAAGATAATTTGAAAATGCATCTAAATAAAGGAGCTTTTTCATGGAACTGTCAGAGATCGTCAATCAGGCGGAGGCGCTGGATGAAAAGAACGTCTTCGCCATCTATAATCATATTGAATCGGAATTTGTCGAGCCGGATCACGCCATCTTTCGCCTGAACATCCGCCCCGAGAGCAAAAATCCCTACGGCGTGGTGCACGGCGGCGCCATCTATACGATGGCGGACAACGCCACCGGCTACGCCGCTCACACGGACGGGCGCTGCTATGTGACACAGACGAGCGCGATGCACTTTTTGCGCAATCAGACGCGCGGCCTCGTGCGTGCGGACGCGAAGGTGCGCCATCGCGGACACGCGACCTGCCTTGTAGACGTGGACATCATCGGTGAGGGAGGAAAGCTCTTGGCAACGGGCGAGTTCACCTACTTCTGCGTCGATCCCGAGCTGATGGCGAAAAAGGCAGAGGCGCAGCACTGATCGGAAAGGAGCCAAAACATGGCAACGGCACTGCTTTTTAATTTCACCGACGCACAGAAGCTGCAAAAGCTCCGCTTTGCGTTTTTTAAGCTCGGCATCACCGCGCGCGTCGTGGATGCGTCGGATTTTGGCCAGCCGATCGGCTGGCTCTGCGCGCTCGAGGGCTTCTCCCCTGCCGGCGCCGCGGACGAAGGCGGCTTTACAGACGAGATGCTGGTGCTGTGCGGCCTTTCCGGCGCGCAGCTCGACGGTCTGCTGACGGCCCTTCGGCGCAGCCGCGCCGTTGTCGCGCTCAAGGCGGTCGTGACGGAGGAAAACGCTTCGTGGAGCGCCAAAAAGCTGCACGACGAGATCTTAGAGGAGCATGAGGCCATGAAGGGTGCGCGCGCCAAGGACGCAAAAAAGCGCTCCACGCACCGCAAATAATCCTTGCAACCGCGCCGCCCAGGCGGTATAATAATAGGGCTTTGCAGCACAAATCCCTGCGGCACAAGGGTCTGCGTGTTTCTGTTTTTCTAAAATTTGCACGTTTTTGAAGCCAACCCACAATTTTGACCATAATGAGAAACGCTTTACGAAACCGCCCCAAAATGTTATAATATAATGGGGTTTTATTGAATATTGGGGTGTTGCGCAGTTGGTAGCGCGCCCGCTTTGGGAG
>Ga0129314_1000650_pt1 | contig 33671 bp, 25 predicted proteins | sample O1111metagenome_FD_94431 | JGI IMG/M metagenome (GOLD analysis project Ga0129314, IMG submission 94431) | Orangutan individual fecal microbial communities from fecal samples from Wisconsin, USA - O1111 metagenome | ecosystem: Host-associated > Mammals > Digestive system > Large intestine > Fecal... | reverse complement strand
CGTTACCGATACCGAGGCGGTCTGCCCTGCTTCTGCCCCTTCCTCCGGAACCCCCCGATAGGCCACAATGGCTGCCTGACCGGGTTTGCCGGAGCTGTAGACCTGGTCACGGAAATCCTTGGAAAGGTGGGTGCGCATTCTGGCGGTATCCCCTTCAAAGAAGGCCAGGGTAAAGTCCCGGGCAACTGCAATCACCTGGTCAGCGTCCCGGTTTCCCTCCGTGCCCGTCACTGCCTGGGTCATCTCCTCCAGCAGGGCTTCCGCACTTGACAGGATCTTCTTTTCCCCATCGGCATTGAGAATCATCTGGAACTGGGGGTAGTCATAGAGCAGATAAAGGGCTTCTGCCTGATACTCCCCGGTTTCGTTGCAGACATAATATTCCAGGCTTTCAAAGGCTCTGCTGCCATCCTTCTCGCCCAGATTTCCCAGCAGCACCCTTCCGGGGGCTGCCGGGTCGAAGATCATCACGGAATCCTCCTGCTCCACTGCTTGCAAGCTCCCCAGTGCCTGCCGGATAATCTCCCAGTTGTTGGGCCTCTTTCCCCGGATCAGATCCCGGAACCAGAAGTAAGCGCCGCCCAGGCTGCTTCCCTGTTCGTTGGCAGCCGTTTCATAAGAAGAAAGCACCAGATCGACCCGCCGGCAGGGGTAGCAATGCCACTGGGCCGGTACGGTTTCCGCCTGCTGGGTTCTTCGGCTTTCCCAGGTGCTATCATCGGGGAAAAACAGTCTGGCCCAGGTCACCAAGGAAATCTTCGATGCTTTGGGCATATATCCACCGCCCTTGCCAATGCCGCTCATGGCATCGGCCGCAAAGGAAAAGCCGTGTACCAGGGTATCGCTGCCATAGCGCAGCACCAGTGTGGCCTGTTCTGCGCCATCTTCCCGAACGAGCTGCAAAATCAGCTCCGGGATGCCGTCACCATCCATGTCTGCCAGAGTGAATTGCGACACGGTCACGGTCATTTCCTCTGCCGCCCCATAGGCTTCACAGTACCCCTGAATGTCGTAAGGCTGCTTTTCCGCTGTCAGGAAAGTGCCCTCATTCTGCAAAATATCCCGGAACCGGTTCAATGCTTCCTCTTTTTGTGGGGCATCTATGCTGTTATTGTCCTGGAAAGCCAAATTGATGGTGATCACCTTTAGGCCATCCTCTGTCTGGCCGATCCAGATCTGACCATCCCCCAGGCAGATCCCCTGCCAGTTGCAGAACATACGCCGGCAGGACTCCCCCCGGATGGCTGCCAGGAAATCTTCGCTGCAAGGGGTTTCCTGAAACAGGCGGATCAGTGCTTCCTGGCTTTGTACCTGTTTGCCGCTCACAAGTACCGGGAATTGGGTCTTTTGGGCAAGGGTCTTCCAATCCCCTGCCAGAATGGCCTCCCGCACAGACCGGGCAAAGGTCTCCACCGCATGGGCAGAAAGATCCGCAGCCACACGGTAAAAATCCGCCGGGGTGGTTTCCTCCCTTTGGGCGGGGGGCACTGTCGTTTCGTCTGACGGGGCAGGCACAGTGGTTTGCTCCCCTTGGACAGGCGTCACCGCCGCATCTGAGTGCTGCCGGAGGGTATTTGCCAATATCGTCCCCCCTGCGGCCATCGCCAGCACCAGGCAGGCTGCCGCAGCCAGAGGGCGAAAGCTCCGCCGAGCAGGAGCCGGAGCGGTCTTTTTCAGGTAACGACCCTGCTTTTTTGCATCTTGTGCCTGCCGGAGGGTTCTTTCGATGCGCTGGGCGCAGTCATCCGGCATGGTCATGGTTTCATACGCCCGATTCAGTCGTCTTTTCATCTGAATTCCTCCTTCAGCAGGGCTTTCAGCTGCTGTCTGCCCCGGCGCAGGCGGGTGGAGACCGTCCCCTCCGGGATCTTCAGCAGTCTGGCAATTTCCGATGTGGTATATTCCTCATAATAGTGCAGGTACAGCACCACCCGGTAGTTGGGGGCCAGGGTATGCAGGACGTAAATCGTTTCGTCCCTCTCCCCCTGGGATACCTCCGCCGCCGTTTCCAGGGGGACGGTGCGTTTCCACCAGCAGGAGCGCAGCAGATCCCGGCACTGGTTGGCCGTCACCTGCATCAGCCATGCCTTTTCCTTTCCCGGCGTTACCTGGGGCTGTTCCAGGAATTTTAAGAACACCGTCTGGCACACATCCTCCGCCTCTTGGGGGCTTCTGGTGTAGTTCACCGCCAGACGATACACATCGTCCCGATAGCGGTGAAAGAGTTCCAGGACATCCATTGTCCTACCTCCTTATGTCTTTCTGTTTATAAGACGATCGAAGCCACGCCTTTCGTTTCACCGGATACAAAAAATGCGGACAATTTTTCTGTCCGCATTTTTTGAGTCCCATTCTCCACAGGATCATCTGGCAGATTCCCGGCGGATCCCCCGGCGCACCAGCACCGTCACCGCCATGGCAAGCAGGGAGATTCCCAGATAGGCCCCGGCAAAGCCCAAAAATACCGGCTCTCCCGGTGCAAAAAAGCCCCAGGCTCCCAGAAGATAGGCAGCAGCATAGACAAGGGGCAGATACCATCGGCTTTTCCCTTCCATGCCTGACCAGATGCCCACAAACATACTGCACATGGGGTTCAGGCCGAAAAACAGGAGAAACCCCACGGCCATTCCCGCATCCGGCGGGGCAAAGGTCACCCCGATCCAGGGAAGCGCCACGGTGACCAGAAGAATGGTCACCAGGGCACCAGCATTCTTTCTCATTTTCGCTCCTCCAACAGGCACACGGCATGGCAGGCCATGCCCAGCCCTTCCCCGGTAAAGCCCAGCTTTTCCTCGGTGGTGGCCTTCACATTGACCTGACCGGCATCCACCCCCACAGCGGAGGCAATGTTTTGCACCATCTGGGGGATGTGATCTTTCAGCTTGGGCCGCTGGGCGATCATGGTCACGTCAATGTTGCCCACCCGATATCCGGCATCCCAAACCTTTTGGGCTACAATCTCCAGCAGCTTCCGGGAGTCGGCACCTTTATATTGGGGATCCGTATCCGGGAAATGGCGGCCAATGTCTCCCAGACCGACGGCACCCAGCAGGGCATCGGATACTGCGTGGAGCAGCACATCCGCATCACTGTGCCCCAGCAGGCCCAGTTCATAGTCGATTTTCACGCCGCCCAGGATCAGATCCCGTCCCGGCACCAGCTTGTGTACGTCATATCCGTGTCCGATCCTCATTTTGTCTCCTCCAGCAGCATTTCCGCAATTTTCAGATCCATGGGGGTGGTGACCTTCAGATTTCGTTCGTCCCCCTCCACGATCTTTACTGACATTCCCATATTTTCCACCGCCGAGCAGTCATCCGTCAGCTGGGCCTGCTCCAGCTGGGCCTTTTTCAGTGCCCCCCGGAGAAGATCCAAATCAAAGACCTGGGGGGTCTGGACGGCAAAGAGGGTAGAACGGTCCGGGGTAGCCTTTACCACTCTGCCCTCCACCACCTTGATGGTGTCCTTCACCGCAATGGCCGGGGCCGCTGCACCGTAGGTATTGGCCGCCCGAATCACCCGGTCGATGACCTGCCAGGTGACGAGAGGCCGTGCCCCATCATGGATGGCCGCCAGCTCCACCTTGTCCGACAGGGCGTTCAGTCCCAGACTCACAGACTCCTGACGGCTTTTGCCGCCGCAGACCACGGCCTTGACCTTGGGCATTTTCCAAACCAGGTGGGTTATGGGCAGGATCAGATCCTCCCGGGTGACGATGACGATCTCGGAAACCCCATCGCATTCCTGGAAGGTGCGCACCGTCCGGGCGATCATCGGCTCGCCCTGCAAGGGTGCCATGACCTTGTCGATACCCCCCATCCGGGAGGCGTTTCCCGCGGCTACGATCACCGCACCGCAGGTTTTCAGGGGCAGCAGCTTTCTGGCCGCTTTGGTCACATCGGAAATTTCCATCGTTACAGCTCCCTTACCATTTTTTTATAGAAGTCACCCCGCACCATAAAGTTCTTGAACTGGTCAAAGGCGGCGCTGGCGGGGCTCATCAGTACCACATCTCCCGGCTGTGCGCTGGCAGCGGCGGCACGGACGGCAGAGGCAAAATCCCCGCAGTCCTCAATGGGCAGGGTCTCCGGGTCATATTCCGGGCAGGCCAGCACCGCATCCCGGATCTTGGGGCCGGTGGCACCCCCCAGGAACAGCTTCTTAACATGCCGGCAGATCTCCGGGCCCAGAACATCATAGGGAATGTGCTTGTCATAGCCTCCGGCGATGAGGATCACCTTCTCCTGGAAGCTACGCAGACCGGCAATGGTTCTGGTGGGAGAGGAGGCAATGGAGTCATTGTAGAACCGCACCCCATCCTTGATCCGCACCAGCTCGATCCGGTGCTCCACGCCGCCGAAGGTCTTTGCCACCTGGCATATCACCTCGTCAGGCACCAGGCCATCCACCGCCGCAATGGCGGTCATGTAATTTTCCACATTGTGCTGGCCGGGAAGCAGGATATCCGCCGTGGCCAGCACCGGCTCGCCCCGGCGGAAGATCATTCCATTTTCTGCCCGGACACACACATCCTTCCCCTGGCGGGAGAAGAATTTGGTCTGCCCGTTGCCGGAAAGCCGGGCGGTAATGGCGTTGTCCGCATTGAGGATCAGAATGTCCTCCTGGGACTGGAAGCGGAAGATATTCTTCTTGGCATCCACATACTCCTGCATATCCTTGTGGACATCCAGATGGTTGGGAGCCAGATTGGTGATTACCCCAATATGGGGGCTTCTGCGCATATCCATCAGCTGGAAGGAGCTGAGCTCCACCACGGCATAGTCCTCCGGTGCCATCTGCCGCACCAGGGGCAGCAGCGGGGTGCCGATGTTGCCCCCCAGCCAGACCCGCTTGCCGGAGGCTTTCAGCATTTCGGAGATCAAAGTTGTGGTGGTGGTTTTTCCGTCGGAACCGGTCACGCCGATGAGGTGGCAGGGACAGACCTCAAAGAACACCTCCATCTCCGAGGTGACCTGTGCCCCTCCTGCTGCCAATGCGGCAATGGCCGGGTTGGCCGGGTGCATCCCCGGGGTGCGGAACACCACGTCCGCCTGTACGCCCTCTAAGTAATCCTCCCCCACATGGAGCTTGCAGCCCAGCTGCTCCAGCTCCAGCACCTCAGGATCCAGCTTTTCCCGGGGGGTGCGGTCACAGCCGGTGACCTGACAGCCAAATTCCAGCAGCAGCCGCACCAGGGGGCGGTTGCTGACTCCCAGACCCAGCACGGCGATTTTCTGATTCTTCAGCGCAGTAAAGTAGGTTTCAAATGCAGATGTCATAGCGTTAGCCTCATTTCCATAGTGGGCACTCCAGCGGATGCCCCTTTCTTTGGCACTAGTATAGCCCTTCTCAAAAGATTTTGCAAGACATTTGACAATTCGCCCCGGATGCGGTACAATATTCCCGCTACCAGGTCGGACAGCCGCGGACACATGCCGAAAGGCAGTGGATGAGGAAAGTCCGGGCTCCACAGGGCAAGGATAACGGGTAACGCCCGCCGAGGGTGACCTCAGGACAAGTGCAACAGAGAGATACAGCCGGCTTTTTGCCGGTGATGGTGAAAAGGTGCGGTAAGAGCGCACCCGGCCCATGGTAACATGGGTTTTACGCTGTAAACTCTATCCCGGAGCAACGCCGTGGAGGGACACAAGGCCGGCCCGGCCGTCCCAAGGAGGCGGCTTGACCCTGCGGGCAACCGCAGGGCTAGATAGATGGCTGTCAAGACAGAACCCGGCTTATAGACCTGTGTAGCCCGCCCACCGGAATCCGGTGGGCGTTTTTCTTTTTGGAATCCATAAAAAACACGTCCCACAGTCCGAAGGGGCTATGGGACGTGTTTTAACACATCCAGCTTAATCTTATCAGCCTTCCACAGGCTCCTGCTGGGTGGGCAGGGCCAGACCGGCTACGTCAGACACGGGCATGGAGAAGGCGATGCCTTTGGCTTTTTTGGCCATACCCATCTCCTTGTAGATGGCGTTTAGTACCCGATCCCGGATGTTTTTCTCTACCACCATCATCAGAATCTCCTTGTCGGCGTGAACGGTGATGCCGAAGAAGGCTGCGGCATCTTCCTTGACCACGCCTCTGGCGTTCAGAATGGTGCCGCCCCGGACACCCTGCTCCCGGGCCACGTCCATCACGTCCTCGGCAAAGCCGGCGTTGACAATGGCAAAAATCACCTCATGGTTTTCCGTTTTCATCTTATCCCTCCCTGCCCATGCGGTTGTCACTTAAAAATTGATACAGATTGACCCCGATCACACTGGAAAGGGGGACGGCAAAGCAGATGCCCTTGCCGCCGCGGACGGAGTGGAATTTGTCCTCCAGACAATTCATCACCTCGTCCACCAGATCCTCCCGAACCACACTGAAAATCACAGCCTTGTGGGGCTCCAGGCCCAGCAGCTCCAGCAGCTGGGAATTGGCGGTGCCCTGGCCGTTGGTCACCATTTGAAAATTCACATCAAACTGACCCAGGACGTCCAGGTAAAACTCTCCCTTGTGGCGATCCACCACGGTGATCAGGAGCTTTAGCTTTTTAATTGCGGACTCATTGACCGTATTTCTCATAGGCTGCTCCTTTACAGAAAGTTGATGATCTGCTGATCGTCCGCATCCAGGATCCGCTTCATGGCGCGGCGCTCATTGACACGCTCGGCAACGATGCCCCGGAAGCCCAGAAGCTGAATGGCGATCAAGGGGGTCATGGCCACCATGGCCACCACACCGAAGCCGTCCCGAAGAACCGCCTCGGCACCCTGGAGACTGACACAGGCACCTACTGCCAGAGGCAGAATGAAGCCGGAGGTCATAGGGCCGCTGGCCACGCCGCCGGAGTCGAAGGCAATGGCGGTATAGACCGGGGGGACGAACAAAGAAAGAGACAAAGACAAAAAGTAACCGGGGATGAGGTAGTAGACCAGAGAGAAATCAAACACGATGCGGATCATGCTCAGGGCAATGGAAGCACCCACACCCAGGCACAAAGCCACCATCATGGATTTTTTCTGCACCAGGCCGCCGGTGACCTCCTCCACCTGGGCATTGAGGACATGGACAGCAGGCTCGGCAAGGACGGTGAGGATACCGGCAACCAGGCCGAAGGTGACGAGAATGGCGGGGTGATTCTCCGCCAGAGAAGCGCCCATTTTGTAACCCAGAGGCATGAAGCCAACGTTGACTCCGGTCAGAAACAGCACCAGACCGATATAAGTAAACACAACACCCACGCCGATGCGCTTGAGCTGTTTGGGGGATAATTTCAGGAACAGAACCTGGCACACGCCGAAGAACAGCACGATCATGCCCAGGGCAAGCCCCACCTCCCGGCAGGTATGCAGCAGGGTATGGCCGTAGGCTGCCAAAATATGATCGCTCATGGCAAAATCAGGGACATCGTACACCAGCTCATTCCGGGCCAGGATCCCCAGGATCAGCACCGCCAGCACCGGGCCGATGGAGCACAGCGCCACGATACCGAAGCTGTTTTCCTTGCTGCGACGGTCACCCAGAACATTGGAAACACCAACGCCCAGGGCCATGAGGAAGGGAACGGTAATGGGGCCGGTGGTCACGCCGCCGGAATCAAAGGCAACAGGAAGCATGGACAGCTTGCCCCCCACTGCCAGCAGCAGGGACAGGGCAAACAGCAGCATATAGAAAAGCATCAAAATCTGAGACAAGGACCGCTGGAAAACGATCTTCAAAATGGCCACCATCAGGAAAGCTCCCACACCGATGCCTACGGTATAGGTCAGCACCGATCCATTGATCACCGAGCTGACCTGTCCGGCCAGGACTTGCAGATCCGGCTCGGCAATGGTGATCAGCACACCCAGCACAAAACAGACGCCCAGGAGCAAACCCAGCTTTTTCTGTTTGGAAAGGCCGGAACCCACATGGGAGCCCATAGGGGTCATGGCTTGGTCTGCGCCCATGCTGAATAGACCGATACCCAGGATCAGCATCACCGCACCAATGGTGAAGGTGATGAGCTCCGTCCGGGTCAGGTTCATCAGCGGGGTCAGGGCCAGCAGATATACCGCCGCCGTAATGGGCAAAACGGACATCAGGGCTTCTTTGATTTTTTCTTGCAGTTCTTTCAAGGGGGCGTTCCTCCTTTTGGGAATCATTGATATTATTATATCAGAAAATCCAAAAAATTCCAACCCGCTAAAAAGCAACATTTTGTAAACAAAAAAGCCCCCGATCCGAAGATCGGGGGCTAAATTTGAAGAAGCTATGAATTATTCGAAGATTTCGGTGACAACGCCGGAACCGACGGTACGGCCGCCTTCACGGATAGCGAAACGCAGGCCCTTTTCGATAGCGATGGGGGTGATCAGCTCAACATTCATGACGACGTTATCGCCGGGCATGCACATCTCAACGCCTTCGGGCAGGGTGATGATGCCGGTGACGTCGGTGGTACGGAAGTAGAACTGAGGACGATAGTTGTTGAAGAAGGGAGTATGACGGCCGCCTTCTTCCTTGGACAGGACGTAAACCTGGCCAGCGAACTTGGTGTGAGGATGGATGGTGCCGGGCTTGCACAGGACCTGGCCTCTCTCGATGTTCTTCTTGTCAACACCACGCAGCAGAGCGCCGATGTTGTCGCCGGCTTCTGCGAAGTCCAGCAGCTTGTGGAACATCTCGATGTCGGTAACGACAGTGGAGGTCTTCTCTTCCTTCAGGCCGACAATTTCGACAGCCTCGTTCTTCTTGATGACGCCACGCTCAACACGACCGGTAGCAACGGTACCACGGCCGGAGATGGTGAAGACGTCTTCGACAGGCATCAGGAAGGGCTGGTCAGCCTTACGGTCGGGAGTGGGGATATAGGAGTCAACAGCGTCCATCAGTTCCTTGATGCAAGCATACTCAGGAGCATCGGGATCCTTGGACTCGCAAACCAGAGCGTTCAGAGCGGAACCCTTGATGATGGGAGTGTCGTCGCCGGGGAACTCGTACTCGTTCAGGGTCTCGCGGACTTCCATCTCGACCAGCTCCAGCAGCTCCTCGTCGTCAACCTGATCGCACTTGTTCAGGAAAACAACGATATAGGGAACGCCGACCTGACGAGCCAGCAGCAGGTGCTCACGAGTCTGAGCCATGGGGCCGTCGGTAGCAGCGATAACCAGGATTGCACCGTCCATCTGAGCAGCGCCGGTGATCATGTTCTTGATATAGTCGGCGTGGCCCGGGCAGTCAACGTGAGCGTAGTGACGCTTGTCGGTCTCGTACTCAACGTGAGCGGTGTTGATCGTGATACCACGAGCCTTCTCTTCGGGAGCCTTATCGATGGAAGCGTAGTCCTCGAAAGAGGCCTGACCCTTCAGAGCCAGGTACTTGGTGATAGCGGCGGTCAGAGTGGTCTTGCCGTGGTCAACGTGGCCGATGGTGCCAATGTTAACGTGGGGCTTATTTCTTTCAAACTTCTGCTTTGCCATTTGAAATATTCCTCCTGTTATAATTGTGAATAATTAAAAACAATTTTAGTTTTATGCGTTTCCACACATTGCATACATCATACTACACAAATGCCGGAAACACAAGAGAAATTTTGAAAATTTTCCGTAAAAAGATAGACTTTTTTATCTACTGGGAGGGATGCTCCCTCCCAGCAGACGGAAAACAAATGGATCTTAGTCCTTGCTGCGGGCCTTGACGATCTCGTCGGTCTTGGACTTGGGCAGCTCGGCGTTGTGGCTGGGCTCCATGGAGTAGTTGCCACGGCCCTGGGTCTTGGAACGCAGGTCGGTTGCGTAGCCGAACATCTCTGCCAGAGGCACGTTGGCATCCACCTGGACAGCACCGGTACGGGTGATCTGACCCAGAATGTTGCCGCGGCGGGCAGTGATGTCGCCGATCACGGTGCCCATGTATTCATCAGGCACAATGACGGAAACCTTCATGATGGGCTCCAGGATGCAGGGGTCGGCCTTTCTGCAAGCTTCCTTGAAAGCCATGGAACCGGCGATCTTAAATGCCATTTCAGAGGAGTCAACCTCGTGGTAAGAGCCATCGTACAGGGTGACCTTTACGTCAACAACGGGGTAACCGGCCAGAACACCGGCCTCCATTGCGCCCTGAATACCGGCGTCAACAGCGGGGATATATTCCTTGGGAATGGCACCGCCCACGACGGCGTTGATGAACTCGTAACCCTTGCCGGGCTCGTTGGGCTCCACATGGATCTTAACGTGACCATACTGGCCCTTACCGCCGGACTGACGGGCATACTTGGTTTCCTGATCCACAGCCTTGCGGATGGTCTCCTTGTAAGAAACCTGGGGAGCGCCGACGTTGGCTTCCACCTTGAACTCACGCAGCAGACGGTCAACAATGATCTCCAGGTGCAGCTCGCCCATGCCGGCGATGATGGTCTGACCGGTTTCCTTGTTGGTGTAGGTGCGGAAGGTGGGGTCTTCTTCAGCCAGCTTGGACAGGGCGATGCCCATCTTTTCCTGACCGGCCTTGGTCTTGGGCTCGATGGCAACCTCGATAACAGGCTCGGGGAAGACCATGGACTCCAGAATGATGGGATGATCCTCGTCGCAGAAGGTATCACCGGTGGTGGTGTTCTTCACGCCAACGACAGCAGCGATATCACCGGCATAGACGGTATCAATATCTTCTCTGTGGTTGGAGTGCATCTGCAGGATACGGCCCATACGCTCCTTGGTACCCTTGGTGCAGTTCAGGACGGACATACCCTTGTCCAGAGTGCCGGAGTACACACGGAAGTAGCACAGCTTACCAACATAGGGGTCGGTAGCGATCTTGAAAGCCAGAGCGGAGAAGGGAGCCTCGTCGGATGCGGGACGGAAATCCTCTTCCTCGGTCTCGGGGTTGATGCCCTTGATGCCCTTCTTATCCAGGGGGCTGGGCATATAGTCAACAACAGCATCCAGAACTTCCTGAACACCCTTGTTCTTGTAAGAAGTACCGCAGACAACGGGAACCATCTCGTTGGCGATGGTAGCCCGGCGGATAACCTTCTTGATGTCCTCAACGGGGACTTCCTCGCCTTCCATGTAAGCCATGGCGATGTCGTCATCCAGCATGGAAACGGCATCCATCAGCTTCTCATGGTATTCGTTGGCCAGATCCACCATATCTTCGGGGATTTCTTCCACACGGACATCCTTACCCAGTTCATCATAGAAGACGTTAGCCTTCATGGTGAGCAGGTCGATATTGCCCTTGAAGAAAGCCTCGGAGCCGATGGGCAGCTGAATGGCCACTGCGTTGCACTTCAGGCGCTCGTCGATCATGGTCAGAACTCTGTAGAAGTCGGCACCCATGATGTCCATCTTGTTGACGTAGATCATACGGGGGACCTTGTACTCGTCGGCCTGACGCCAAACGGTCTCGGTCTGGGGCTCGACACCGCCCTTGGCACACAGAACGGTGACAGCACCGTCCAGCACACGCAGGGAACGCTCGACTTCCACAGTGAAGTCAACGTGGCCCGGGGTGTCGATGATGTTCAGACGGCAGCCCTTCCAGAAGCAAGTGGTTGCTGCGGAAGTGATGGTGATGCCGCGCTCCTGCTCCTGGGCCATCCAGTCCATGGTAGCAGAACCGTCGTGGGTCTCACCGATCTTGTAGTTCTTGCCGGTGTAGAACAGAATACGCTCGGTAGTGGTGGTCTTACCGGCATCAATGTGAGCCATGATGCCGAAGTTTCTGGTATTCTCCAGAGAATACTGTCTAGGCATAAGGTTTCTCCTTTATTACCAGCGGAAATGGGCGAATGCCTTGTTGGCTTCAGCCATCTTGTGGACGTCTTCACGCTTCTTCACGGATGCGCCGGTGTTGTTGGCGGCGTCCATGATCTCAGCAGCCAGCCGTTCCTTCATGGTGTTTTCGCTGCGGGCGCGGCTGTAAGCGGTGATCCAACGCAGACCCAGGGTCTGACGACGGTCAGCGCGGACTTCGATGGGCACCTGGTAGGTAGCACCACCAACACGGCGAGCCTTCAGCTCCACTGCGGGCATGATGTTTTCCATGGCCTGCTGGAACACTTCCAGGCCATTCTTGCCGGTCTTGTTCTCGACAATTTCAAAAGCGCCATAAACGACCTTCTGGGCAACACCCTTCTTGCCGTCCAGCATAATGCTGTTAACGAGCTTGGTAACCAGAACGGAATTGTAATTAGGATCCGGGAGAACCTCTCTCTTGGGAACATTACCTCTTCTGGGCACTTTGCTTCCCTCCTTCATAATATAATGATTTCATCGGTACTCGAAAGTATACTTTCGTTGTGCCTGGCCAGAGGTTTCATCTATATAAAACCTTGGCAAGGCCTTGCCTTGCGAACGGGCAGAATTGAGTCAAATGTTAAGCTGCGGGAAGATTTACTTCTTCTTGCCAGCCTTGGGGCGCTTTGCGCCGTACTTGGAGCGAGCCTGCATCCGGTTCTGCACGCCCTGGGTATCCAGAGTGCCGCGGATGATGTGGTAACGAACACCAGGCAGGTCCTTAACACGACCGCCGCGGATCAGAACCACGGAGTGCTCCTGCAGATTGTGGCCAACACCGGGAATGTAAGCGGAAACTTCCATGCCATTGGTCAGACGCACACGGGCGATCTTACGCAGAGCGGAGTTAGGCTTCTTGGGGGTGGTGGTACGAACAGCGGTGCAGACGCCACGCTTCTGAGGGGAAGGCAGGGTGGTTGCCTTGTTCTCCAGAGTGTTCAGACCTCTCTGCAGAGCAGGAGCGGTGGACTTGTAGGTGACCTGCTGACGGCCATTTCTAACGAGCTGATTAAAAGTAGGCATTAATTTTCTCCTTTCTTTTGTTCTCGCCTTTGGGCGGGTATCTATTCTACGGACGAATCCGATAGAATCAACGGTGAATCACGGCCGCAGCCGCCGCGCCCACATCAATTCCGCAGGCGCGCCCCAGTTCCGCCATGGAGCGGACCCAGGTGATCTGGATATGAAGATTGCCGCACAGCTGCGCCAGGGGATCTGTCAGTGCGGGATCGGCGTTCAGCGCCAGATAAACACACTCAGCACGGCCGGCATTGACAGCCTTTTTCAGCTGTTTCGCCCCGACCACCACATCTTTTGCAGTCAAATCGGGCACAGCGCCGCACTCAGGTATTTTACATTCTTTTTTCTTATCCATACAAAACCATATTATACGCACTTTTTCGCAAAAGTCAACAAAAACATGAGAAAAACTTTTGGCAGATTGTGATTTTCTTTTTACCAATCCGTTCACGCCCTGCCGGCTTTTGTGAAAACACCTCCGAAGCAAAGCGCTTCGGAGGTGTTGGTAAGTTGGAAGCTGCCTAAGGATGGATGCGCCTTAGGGCAGCACCGCATAATTCGGCAAGAGACAACAGCGAGAGATTTTGCTCCAAGATAAAGTTTGGAAAACGCAGGAATACTTTGTGCACCCGCAAGGGGTATGCCGCATCCGTAAGCCAGCTTGCGCTGGCAACGGCTGCGCTATACCCGCAAGGGGTATGCCGCATCCGTAGGCCAGCTTGCGCTGGCAACGGCTGCGCTATATTTCAAGTTTTTCAAACTGCAAGATTGGGGCAAAAGATCCGCTGGTGTCCGCAGACGCAATTGTGCGATGTTGCCTTAGTTCAGGGCTTTCTCCATCATTTCCTCGGGCATTCTGGACGCGGGGGTTACGTCGATCTGGTAATCCCGGTAGGCCATCAGGCCGGAACCGGCGGGGATCAGCTTACCGATCAGGACGTTCTCCTTCAGGCCGACCAGGTGGTCAACCTTGCCCTTGATGGCGGCATCGGTCAGGACCTTGGTGGTCTCCTGGAAGGATGCGGCGGACAGGAAGGAGTCGGTTGCCAGAGCGGCCTTGGTGATACCCAGCAGGATGGCGGTGGACTCAGCCAGACGCAGCTCGGTCTCACCGGCATCAATCCGGGCCTGGACAGCGGCGTTGGCATCCTCATACTCGAAGATATCCACCACGGAGCCGCCCAGCAGATTGGTATCGCCGGGATCCTCGATCCGAACCTTACGCATCATCTGACGGATGATGACCTCGATGTGCTTATCGTTGATGTCAACGCCCTGCTGACGGTACACAGCCTGGACGGACTGCACCAGGTAATCCTGAACGGCCTCCACGCCGGAGATCCGCAGAACGTCCTGGGGATACAGAGCACCGTCGGTGATGGGCTCGCCCTTCATGACCTGCTTGCCGTTGGTGACCTTCAGGCCCACGGAGTAAGGCACCTGGTAGACCTTGACCTCGCCGTCGTCGGCGGTAACGGTGATGTTACGCAGAGCGGTGCGGCGGGTATCGTCAATGCTGACAATACCGGTGATTTCGGAGATCTGTGCCATCTTCTTGGGACGGCGGGCCTCGAACAGTTCTTCAACTCTGGGAAGACCCTGGGTGATATCGTCACCGGCAACGCCGCCGGAGTGGAAGGTACGCATGGTCAGCTGGGTACCGGGTTCGCCGATGGACTGGGCTGCGATAACGCCGACGGCTTCGCCCAGATCCACTTCCTTGGAGGTGGCCAGGTTCATGCCGTAGCACTTGGCGCAGACACCCACCCGGGCGCGGCAGCCCAGAATGGTGCGGATATAGATCTTGTTGATACCGGCAGCCTCGAACTTGGCGGCATCCTCAGGCATCATCATCACGTCCTTGGCGTGCAGCAGCTCGCCGGTGACGGGATGCAGCACATCGTTGACGGGATAACGGCCCCGGATGCGGTTGCCGAAGGTGTCGATCACGTCGCCATTCTTATCGTACACAGCGCCCACCCAAATACCGTGGGTGGTATGGCAGTTGTGCTCACGGATGATCACATCCTGAGAAACATCAACCATTCGGCGGGTCAGGTAACCGGAGTCGGCGGTACGCAGAGCGGTATCGGCCATGCCCTTACGAGCGCCTCTGGAGGAGATGAAGTACTCCAGAACGGACAGACCTTCACGGAAGTTTGCCTTAACGGGGATCTCAATGGTACGGCCGGCGGTATCGGCCATCAGGCCGCGCATACCGGCCAGCTGACGGATCTGAGCCATGGAGCCACGGGCACCGGAGTCAGCCATCATGTAGATGGGGTTGTACTGATCCAGATTGCCCTGCAGGGCATCGGTGACATCCTTGGTGGTCTGCTCCCACTGCTGAACCACCAGACGATAACGCTCGTCACCGGTGATAAAGCCCTGGCGGTAGAAGTTTTCGATCTCCACCACCTTGCCCTCGGCTTCCTTGACCAGCTCATACTTAATGGCGGGAACCACCATATCCGCGATGGACACGGAGATAGCACCCTTGGTGGAGTACTTATAGCCCAGAGCCTTGATCTTATCCAGCATCTCGGTGGACACGGTGAAGCCGTGCTTGCGGATGCACTTGTCAATGATCTTGCCCAGCTGCTTCTTGCCCACCAGGAAAGCGATCTCCAGGTCGAACTCATGGCCGGGAACGGAGCGATCCACAAAGCCCAGATCCTGAGGAATGGGCTCGTTGTAGATCAGACGGCCAACGGTGGCATCAATGATGCGGTACTCCATCTTGCCGTCGATCTCCTTGCCGAAGCGCACCAGGATGGGTGCGTGCAGGCCGATGGCACCGTCTGCATAGGCGGCGATGGCCTCCTCGGGGGAGGAGTAGCTGTGGATGGGACGGAACTTGGCCTGCGCCTTGCCTTCCTTCTCGGCAGCCTTGTTGGCAGATACGAATTCATCGGCATCCACGATCTGACCGGCGGGCAGGCCGGTTTCACCGGCATCGGTGACCCAGACTTCCTCGGCACCCTTCTCGGCCTTGCCCAGACGGGTGTAGGTCAGGTAGTAAGCGCCCAGGATCATATCCTGGGTGGGCACCGTGACGGGCTTGCCGTCCTGCGGCCGCAGCAGGTTATTGGCAGAGAGCATCAGCATTCTGGCTTCTGCCTGGGCTTCGGGGGACAGAGGGACGTGAATTGCCATCTGGTCGCCGTCGAAGTCAGCGTTAAATGCGGTACAGCACAGGGGGTGCAGCTTCAGTGCGCGGCCTTCCACCAGCACAGGCTCGAAGGCCTGAATGCCCAGACGGTGCAGGGTAGGCGCACGGTTCAGCATAACGGGGCGGTCCTTGATGATGTCGTCCAGAGCGTCCCAGACCTCGGTCTTGCCCTTGTCGATCATCTTCTTGGCGGACTTGATGTTGTTTGCCAGGCCGTCTGCCACCAACTTCTTCATAACGAAGGGCCGGAACAGCTCGATGGCCATTTCCTTGGGAACACCGCACTGGTACAGCTTCAGCTCAGGGCCGACAACGATAACGGAACGGCCGGAATAGTCAACACGCTTACCCAGCAGGTTCTGACGGAAGCGGCCCTGCTTGCCCTTGAGCATATCGGACAGGGACTTGAGGGCTCTGTTGTTGGCACCGGTGACGGCACGACCCCGGCGGCCGTTGTCGATCAGGGCATCCACAGCCTCCTGGAGCATCCGCTTTTCGTTGCGGATGATGATGTCAGGGGCGTGGAGCTGAACCAGCCGCTTCAGACGGTTGTTCCGGTTGATGACCCGGCGATACAGATCGTTCAGGTCGGAGGTGGCGAAACGGCCGCCGTCCAGCTGGATCATGGGACGGATATCGGGAGGAATGACGGGCAGCACATCCATGATCATCCAGCTGGGCTTGTTGCCGGATTCCCGGAAGGCTTCCACCACTTCCAGACGCTTGACGATCCGCAGCTTCTTCTGGGCAGAGGCGGTTTTCAGCTCGGCTCGGAGGCTCTCGGAGAGCTGATCCAGGTCGATCCGCTCCAGCAGCTCCTTGACGGCTTCTGCGCCCATACCGGCACGGAAGTCATCTTCATATTTTTCCCGCAGATCCCGGTACTCCTTCTCGGTGAGCACCTGGTTCATGGCCAGAGGCGCATCGCCGGGATCGGTGACAATATAGGCTGCGAAATACAGCACCTTCTCCAGGATCTTGGGGCTGACGTCCAGCACCAGACCCATCCGGGAAGGAATGCCCTTGAAATACCAGATGTGGCTGCAGGGAGCGGCCAGCTCAATGTGGCCCATGCGCTCCCGGCGAACCTTTGCCTTGGTAACTTCAACGCCGCAGCGGTCGCAGATCTTGCCCTTGTACTTGATCTTCTTATACTTGCCGCAGTGGCACTCCCAGTCCTTCTGGGGTCCGAAGATCCGCTCACAGTACAATCCGTCCCGCTCGGGCTTCAAGGTACGATAGTTGATGGTCTCCGGCTTTTTGACCTCGCCGTAGGACCACTGCCGGATCATCTCCGGAGAAGCAATGCCAATTTTAATGGCATCAAAGGTGGCATCTGCCATGTGTCCGTAGCCTCCTTATTCTTCAGGTTCGGCATCCATTTCGCCGAATACATCCATAATATCCTCAGCGCCGTCCTCGTCGAACACGAATCCGGCATCCAGAACCTCTGCTTCACTGCCGACCACGGTCTTGGTAACGTCCTCGTTGTCAGCGGTGTAGACGATCTCATCATCGTCGTCCTCTTCCTTCAGCTCGATCTCGTTGCCGTTTTCATCCAGCACACGGATATCCAGACACAGAGCCTGCAGTTCCTTGACCAGAACCTTGAAGGATTCGGGAACGCCGGGCTTGGGAATGTTGGCACCCTTGACAATGGCCTCGTAGGTCTTGACACGGCCCACCACGTCGTCAGACTTGACGGTCAGGATCTCCTGCAGGGTGTAGGCTGCGCCGTAGGCCTCCAGGGCCCAGACTTCCATTTCGCCGAAACGCTGGCCGCCGAACTGGGCCTTGCCGCCCAGAGGCTGCTGAGTGACCAGTGCGTAGGGACCGGTGGAACGGGCGTGGATCTTATCATCCACCAGGTGATGGAGCTTCAGGTAGTAGGGGTAGCCGACGGTGACCAGGTTGTCGAAGGGCTCACCGGTACGGCCGTCGTACAGAATGGTCTTGCCATCCTCACGCAGACCGGCCAGCTTCAGGGTCTCGCGGATATCCTTCTCGTTTGCGCCGTCGAACACGGGGGTGGCAACGTTCCAGCCCAGGGTATGGGCTGCGTAGCCCAGGTGAACTTCCAGCACCTGACCGATGTTCATACGGGAAGGCACGCCCAGGGGGTTCAGAACCACGTCCAGGGGGGTGCCGTCAGGCAGGAAGGGCATATCTTCTTCCGGCAGAACACGGGACACGACACCCTTGTTGCCGTGGCGGCCTGCCATCTTATCGCCAACGCCGATCTTACGCTTCTGTGCCAGGTAAACACGGACAGACTTGGTAACACCGGGAGCCAGCTCGTCGGAATTTTCCTTGGTGAACACCTTCACATCCACAACGATGCCGGAGGTGCCATGGGGAACCTTCAGGGAGGTATCCCGGACTTCTCTTGCCTTCTCGCCGAAGATGGCCCGCAGCAGGCGCTCCTCGGGGGTCAGCTCGGTCTCACCCTTGGGGGTGACCTTGCCCACCAGGTAATCGCCGGGGTGAACCTCAGCGCCCACCCGGATGATGCCGTTTTCGTCCAGATCCTTCAGGGTGTCCTCGCCCACGTTGGGGATATCCCGGGTGATTTCCTCAGGTCCCAGCTTGGTGTCACGGGCTTCGGTCTCATACTCCTCGATATGGATGGAGGTAAAGACATCCTCCCGAACCAGGCGCTCGTTCAGCAGAATGGCGTCCTCGTAGTTGTAGCCTTCCCAGGTGACGAAGCCGATGAGCACATTCTTGCCCAGTGCCACTTCACCGCCGGAGCAGGAGGGGCCGTCGGCAATGATCTGCTCGGTGTCCACCCGCTCGCCCACCTTGACAATGGGGCGCTGGTTGACACAGGTGCCTGCGTTGGAGCGGGCGAACTTGGTCAGGCGGTGGCAGCAGATTTCGCCGCTGTCATACTTGACATTGATGTTGGTTGCGGAAACGGCGGTGACCACACCGGGGCCCTTGGCCTTGATACAAACCTCGGAGTCCACAGCGGCCTTGTGCTCGATGCCGGTGGCAACGATGGGAGGCTCGGTGGTCAGCAGAGGCACGGCCTGACGCTGCATGTTTGCGCCCATCAGCGCACGGTTGGCGTCGTCGTTCTGCAGGAAGGGAATGAAGGAAGTTGCGATGGAGATCATCATACGGGGAGAAACGTCCACATAGTCAATGACTTCCCGGTCAACTTCGATGATTTCGTTGCGGTGGCGGCAGGTGATACGCTTGTTTGCCAGGCAGCCGTTCTCGTCCAGAGGCTCGTTGGCCTGACCGATATAGAAGTCGTCCTCCACATCGGCGGTCATATACTCGATGTCCCGGGTCACGAAGCCGGTGGCCTTGTCCACCTTGCGGTAGGGTGCTTCCACGAAGCCGTACTCGTTGATCTTGGCAAAGGTTGCCAGGTAGTTGATCAGGCCGATGTTGGGGCCTTCAGGGGTCTCGATGGGGCACATACGGCCATAGTGGGTATAGTGAATGTCCCGCACATCGAAGGATGCACGGTCACGGCTCAGACCGCCGGGGCCCAGAGCGGACAGGCGGCGCTTGTGGGTCAGCTCGGACAGAGGGTTGTTCTGATCCATGAACTGAGACAGGGGGCTGGAGCCGAAGAACTCCTTGATGACAGCGGTGACAGGCCGGATGTTGATCAGGCTCTGGGGGGTGACGGAGTCCAGATCCTGCACGGTCATACGCTCCCGGATCACACGATCCAGACGGGAGAAGCCGATGCGGAACTGGTTCTGCAGCAGCTCGCCTACGCAGCGCAGGCGGCGGTTGCCCAGGTGGTCGATATCATCGGAGGTGCCGATGCCGGCAGCCACGCAGTTGAGGTAGTTGATGGAGGCCATGATGTCATCCACAATGATGTGGTTGGGGATCAGGTCATTCATGCGCTCGGCAATGGCATCCCGCCAGCCGCCCTCAGGGACGGTCTCCAGCATTTCCTTCAGCACGGGGAAGTAAACCTTCTCCCGGATGCCATACTTAGCAGGATCGAAGTCCACGAAACCGGCCATGTCCACCATGTTGTTGGCAAAGATCTTGACGTTCATATCGCCGACCTTCACCACAGCCTCATTGACGCCTCTGGCGCTGAGCGCATGGGCCTGGCTGCGGGAGATGAAGTCGCCGGGCATAGCCAGGATCTCGCCGGTCATGGGATCGGCAATGGGCTCTACCAGCTCCTGGCCGGACAGACGGCTCCAGATGTCCATCTTCTTGTTGAACTTGTAGCGGCCAACCTTGGAAACGTCATAGCGGTGGGCATCAAACAGCAGACCCTCCAAATGGGCGGTTGCCGTCTCCACCGTGGGAGGCTCACCGGGACGCAGGCGGCGGTAGATTTCCAGCAGGGACTCTTCCCGGGTCTTGCAGGGATCCTTTTCCAGGGTAGCCAGGATCCGCTCGTCCTGCCCGAACATGGCCTTGATCTGCTCGTCGGTGGTGACACCCAGGGCACGGATCAGGGAGGTGATGGGCAGCTTGCGGTTCTTGTCGATGCGCACCCAGAACACGTTGGCGTTATCGGTTTCGTACTCCAGCCAGGCACCCCGGTAGGGGATCACCGTGGCGGTGTAGGTGTGCTGGTCGGCCTTGTCCACCTCATGGCCGAAGTACATGCCGGGAGAACGGACGATCTGGGAGATGATGACACGCTCTGCACCGTTGATCACAAAGGTGCCGCCGTTGGTCATCACAGGGAAATCACCCATAAAGATTTCCTGTTCCTTGATTTCGTCCGTTTCGGTGTTGCGCAGACGGACACGCACCTTGATGGGCTTTGCGTAGGTAGCGTCCCGCTCTCTGCACTCTTCGATGGTGTACTTTGCCTTGTCCTCCATGGTGAAGTCCAGGAAGGACAGCTCCAGCTTGCCGGAGAAGTCGGTAATGGTGCCGACATCCTTAAAGACCTCCCGCAGGCCCTCCTTCAGGAACCACTCATAGGAATCCTTCTGGATCTTCAGCATGTTGGGGATCTCCAGGATCTCTTCGTACTTCGCGTAAGATTTACGCATGGTCTTGCCGAACATTACGTCCTTGACCATTGCCATATAGATCATCACAGCCTTTCTTGCGAATTGTGTGTTGCTTACGATACGCCAGGATCCGTTGTCAAAAAGTACCAACTTGATACTTGACAGCGGTCTGGAACTGTGGTAAAATGACCGTAATGGAAGGGGATTCCATAGTTGGGCATAGTATCACAGTATGGACTATTATAGTATCATGCTGTGCATCTTTTGTCAACGAATATTTTCCACAAATCCGGGCAGCCACCCGGGATTTTTTTGCATCTTTTTACAAAATACACAAAACCGCCTGCTCCAAATTGGAGCGGGCGGTTCGTTTTTTGTGCTATTTTCAAAAAATCCGGCTGGCGGCGGCGCAGGCCTTCTGGTAGAGCCTGCACAGGAAGAGCCGGTCGTACAGAAGCTTCTCTGACCAGAGCTTCAGGCCCTTTTCCTCTGCCCGGAGCCAGAACATCTTCCAGGCGCGTTCCATTTTTCCGGGGTTCCGGATGCAGACCCGATCCAGCGCCTGGCCGTTTTCATCGGACACGGTGAGGATGCAGCGCTTTCCTGTGGGGCAGCTTACCTGAACCGTCTTCCCTTCCCCAACTGCCGCGCAGTCCGGGCTGTCCACCGAATAGGCCACCCCATCCGGATCCCAGCCGTTGGTATACAGGGTAAAGCTCTGGCTGCCCCTGGGGTCGATCCAATAGTCATAGGCAAAGTTCCCCTCGGCATCCATGAGCTTTCCATACGCCGGAAGGGTCTTACGATCAGAGCCAAAGGCCTCGATCTCCGTCAGGCCCCCCTGCCCCTGGCTTTCCAGCAGGGTGACGGTAAAGCCGGTGACCCCGGTTTTGTTCACGGGAATGGGGGTAGCCGCTCCGCCAATGTCCAGAGGGCCGGTTTCCAACTGGGTGCCGTCATCGAAGGCGATCCGGGCGTTGCATACGTTGCTGCTTTCGTCCGGGTTGTCATACAGAACGATATCCGTCACATCCTGGGGCTGGGAGAAGGTCACCTGCACCTGCTTCTGGGTGTCCGTGTCCTCCGGGATCCAGGTGCCGTCCCAGGGGGTATCTCCGGCATTGGTCAAATCGAGGCTATCCAGCAGCATAAAATCATGGAGCAGAGCCGCATCGCCAGAGCTGGCCGTCACCTGTGCGGCGTAGCACAGGGACTCTGTCTGCCGCTGCCAGAAAATCTTGTCACCATTTAGAATCTTTGCCGCATTTGCGTTGGCTCCCTGAGAACGATAGGCCGACAGCACCTTCCAGGCTCCGGAGCCCAGAGCGGAACGGGACAGGGATTCCCCATGAACCGGAAGCCGCACCCGATCCTCCCAACGGTAGTTTGCCGGAATCACAGCTCTGGATTCCCCATGAACATCCTGGGTCGCCAACAGGTTTTCTCCATAAAAATCACTATCCGCATCCCAGGCAGCATTATAGGCATAGCCCTTAAACACCAGAGGCCGATAATCCTGCCGGGAATTGAGGATGCGACCCATGGCCTTCTCAAAACCCAGGCACAGTGCCCGGTGGTCAATGTGGTAATCATAATCTACGCAGTAGATCACATCGGGAAGATATTCTGTAATAACCTGTTCCAGATTGGACAGGAAATTGTCCGAAGTATAGGCCGTTCCCGGCCGGTAGGCTTCATGGGCAGCGGTTCCGTAGGTTTCCCGATTGCCTGTAAAGGAAGGGATTACCTGTCCGGGGGCGCCGTTGTACAGGTGAGGATACCCCGGTTCCGACTGGTCGCCGTAGCCCAGGAAAATCACATGATCCCCTGCAACCCCCATCAGATCCAGCGCAGCCAGAGCCTCCCGCTGCCGCTCCTCCCCCTGGCCGTAGTAGTCGCCGTTGGTGGAGAACACCACATACACTTCGCTGCCGTACTTGGTGTATTCCTCGATCACACCCCCCAGCACATTGTAGTCGTCGTCCTCATGGGGAGCAAACAGCATCACCCGCTGATTGCCGTAAAGCCGGGACTTGGTGCCGTCATCCGCAGGATAATACACAACACTTTGGCTGACCGTGTACCAGCAGGGCAGAATCACCAGCACCGGGATCAGCACCACAGCGGCAATCACCAGAATCATGGTATTTTTCCGCTTCCGGGTCCACACCGGCAGCAGGGTCAGCAGGAACATGGCGGCAAGCAGCGCCGCAAATTTGGGAACAGACAGGGGTTTCTTGTTCAGAACCAGGATGGCATCCAGGATGAGGGCCCACTGCCCTGCCAGCACCAGGCTGGAAAACAGGGAAGCCGTTTTTGCCTTATTCCATTTCATACTGTTTTTTCCTTTCATTTGTTGCCCTTCCAGCTGTCCGTTCCCACATTGACCGTACCCTTGTCAAAGAGGAAGTTGTAATAGCCGGTATTGAGAATGTCCGAAGAAATGGCAAACCGGGTCTTGATCAGCCGGTTCATATTTTCCACATAGCCCTCCGGCAGCTGGCTTTCCTCCACCAGGTACCGGGTTTCCCCGGTATTGGCATCGAACCAGACCTTATCCGTCAGGAAGCTCTGGTTGATCAGAGCCGCCACATGGGTGCCATCCGAAAACACGTCGGTGCCTGCCAGCATCCGGGAATCGTAGTCAAAGCCCCACAGGTTCAAAATCGTAGGCAGGATATCTACATTGCAGCAGTAGGTATCCACCACCTGGGGTGTTTCCATACCCCCCACCCAGAAGATCAGGGTGGACTTGTACTTGGAGAAGCTGTCGAGGGGGTAGCCCACCAATTCCGAATATTCGCTGTCCTCCAGGCCGTAGGGGAAGTGATCTCCGGCCAGCACAATGGCCGTGTGATCCGCCACCCCGGCTTCCTCCAGCCGCTGCATCAGGTAGGCCATGGCATATTCCAGCTCCAGGTTGCAGCTGAGGTAGGAGCGGGCCTTGCGGCTGTAGGGCAGACCGTAGACCGTATCCCAGTTCTTGCGCACCATGGCATTGGTGGTGTCGTATTTATAATGTCCGGAGAAGGTCATGTAGTAGGCATGGAACTGCTCCATGCCGATGTAGTCATCCACAGACTGCTCCATCAGCTCCAGATCCGAGGCAGGCCAGGAATTGGAAAACTGCATCCCCTGCCCTGCAAACTTCATGCTGTAGCCCATGTTGGGGTGGGATTCCTCCCGGCCATAGTAGCCGCCCACATAGTTGTGGTAGCCGTAGGACGTGATCCCCCGCTGCTGCCGGAACAGATTGCCCAGGGTAAAGGGCAGGTAGCTGTTCCGGGAGTTATACAGGCTGGAGGTACCCTTGTCCCGGCTGGTATCCGGCCACAGGCCCTGGGTCAGGGCGTACTCGCCGTCGGTGGTGGTGTTGGGGAAGGCATTGTAGTAGTTGGTAAATACAAAGCCCTCGTTGGCCAGCCGATAGAGGGTGGGAGTCCGCTCCGGGTCGATCACTGCGGTGTCAAAGCTCTCCGCGCACAGCAGGATCAGATTATAGTCCGAGAGCATACCGGTGTATTCGTTCTTGTTGGTGCCGGTGAGCTTGGCGCAGTAGTCATTGATGGTTTTGATCTTCTCATTGTCCGTCTTTGCATTGAGGGCATCAAAGTCAAAGGAAAGGATATGATAGCTTACCGGCTGATCCTGGGTGGTCTGCTCCGTGTCCTGCGGGGCCGGTTCCTCCACAAAATAGCCGTCGTCCTCCTTCTCACCGCCCACGCTGCCAAACAGCTCCAGGCGCATGGTGGTCAGGATGCCGAAGCGCTCAGCGGTCTGGCTGGTGGCAATGGTGCTGCTGTGGTAGAAGCCGTAGGGGGTGAACATTCCGGTACCCCCCAGCTCCAGGAGCACCAGAATGCCCCCATGGAACACTGCCGCACCGATGATCAGTCCGATCCAGCCTCTGCCCAAAGGCGCCAGCAGCCACTGGGGCCGGAACCTTCTCAGCAGGATCAGCGCCGCCAGAGGCACCAGCAGACTGAGGATATCGGGAGCCTTCTCCCCCATGGTGATCAGCGTCTCCCGCCAGAAGGAGGCCAGCGCCGCACCGCCCATGCCCATCATGGCAACGGAGTACAGGGTGCCAAAGATAAACTTATAAACCATCTGACTGCCGTAGAGCAATGTCAGAATCACTGTCAGGGCTGTCATCACCCGCAACCGGGCCTTTCCCCGGATCAGACTCACCGCCAAAGCCACCAGGCAGGCAATGGCCGCCGTCAGGCCGAAGGTATAGAGGAACCGGGGATGGAAGCCGCCATACACCGTGTAGTGCAGAACGCACTCCCAATAGCTCAGGCAGAGAAACCAGAAAAGGAACTGAACCAGCCCCCCAATGTGAAAATGCTTTTTTTCAGAATATGCTTCAGACAAGGTAACGCACCTCCCGCAGATTTGGCCCGCTCCCGGAAGCCCGGAAAAAGCATGGCCGACAACTGTTTATCATAGCACATTCCACAAAAAATGTCATCAGGTTTTATAAAAAAAGCCCGCCGTCTTTTTGGGGCGGCGGGCAGAAAAGCAAAGCAGCTACAGTGCGGAGTAACCGAAGCTGTTAACCAGTGCGTCGATCCGGCGGCCTGCCTTGCAGTAGGGGCAGTCATGGGCTTCAAAGCTGGCGTAGTCAGGGATATCCGCCTGAGAGTAAACGGAGTGAATGGGATAGCCGCCCACCTCGTCCACAGCCCGGTAGATGGCGGCAAGGGCCGTGACCTGACCGCCGTAGTAGCCGATGGCCTCAATGGCCTTCTTGGCGGTAAAGCCGGTGGTGGCGGAAGCCATCAGCACCAGAATGTGCTTGCCCCGGATCATGGGCTGGATGTTATCCCGGAAGATGATCTGAGAGTTGGAGTTATACTCCGGCTCGGTGATGTAGATGGTCTGGTGGGAGTTGATGGTGCGGTAGCCGGTCTTGGTCAGTTCCTCGGCAACACAGGTGCCCAGAACGGTGGTGCCGTCCAGGCAGAGAATGGTATCCACGGGAATATTGTTGCCCAAACCGCTGACCAGCTCATAGGCACTGTCCTTGGCCTCGCTGAGACGGGTCTTGTGGAAGGTCAGATCAATATAGTAATTGATATGGGAATGGTTGGTTGCAAAATGTCCCCGGGCCAGACGGAGGGGAACTTTGCCGTGCCGGATCGGCAGATGCGTTAATTCAATCATAACGGTACCTCCATGTGTGGAATCATTTCAATCCGCCCCGCCCGTTTGCCCCGGAAGGGGAACGAAATGCAAGGCCGAAAAATGCTTCTTTCATTATAGCCTCCGAAAGAGAAAAAGGCAAGGGAAAACCCTTGCCTTCTATGCCAAAAATCAACCCGGCAACTTGGTCAAGTTGCGCATACGCAGCTGCTTTTCCTGTCTGAAAAACTGATGGGCAATGGGCTTGCAGATCCTTCCGGTGTGGATCAGCCAGCGCACCTTGCCGAAGCTGGCCCACATCACGCTGTCCGTCTCCCCAGGCAGCAGCACAATGTCCTTTAAGTCCACCTGCCGCTTCAGGCAGTAGAAATCGTAGAAGGTGCATTTGTCCCGGTCGGACTGCAAATATTCCAGCTCCTCTGCCCCGGCCCGGATGCCTGTCTCCTCAAACAGCTCCCGGACAGCCGCCTGACAGCCATTCTCCCCTGCCTTGGCTGCGCCGCCGGAATTTTCCCAGGTACCGGCAAAGCTCTTGCCCCTGGCCCGGCGGGTCAGCAGCAGGCGGCCGTGTCCGTCATAGACCCAGACACAGGCCACCAGCCCATACTCCCCAGGCTGCCAGGGTGTCCCCCGGCGGTGGAGCCGCCCGGTAAGGCATCGGTTTTCATCGTATATGTCATTCCATTCCACAGCTTTTTCCAAATGCCTTACCTCCTTTCCATTCTCCCGGGATCAAGCCCCGCCGTATACGGAATAGGGAATGTTCACGCACCACTGCACCTGGGTCTCCTCGGTATCCAGGGTCTGCGCTTCTTCCTCCGGCTGCTCTGCCGGGATCCAATTGGGATCAATGCCGTCAAATTTGTCCACGATGGTCTTGGCCTTCTTGTCGGACTCCTGCTCCAATGCGGTACACAGGTTGGCTGCAATCTTCACCACGGTCTTGGCCATGGCAGTGGCATCCTGCTTGATGGTTCCGGTCATGAAATGGGAATCAATGGCCGACTGGGCTCCTGCGGTGGCATCCACACCGAAGACCGGAATGGTCGTGCCGCCGTCCCCCAGATTGTAACCGGCAGCCTGCAGGGCGGAAATGGCACCCAGGGCCATATCGTCATTGTTGGCAATCACCAGCTCCACCATATTGCGGGCGGATTCATTGTACACACTCAGAACGCTGCGCATGTGCTCCCGGCCCTGCTGAGCAGACCAGCCGATGCCCTGATCCACCAGGTACTGGTTTCCGTTGGACTCGTCATAGAACTTCAGGGCAGGCTTATCTGCCTCTGCCAGAATGGCGTTGGCATCCTCCACGCTGTACTGGGTGCGGGCATCGGCCTCGGCGTTGTTTTCCTGACCCTTGAGCAGAACATAGGAGATCAGGCCGTCATGGTTCAGGTCGAGAGCATCGTAGTTGGCAAGGACATACCGGCCGATCATTTTCCCCTGAAGGTGGCCTACCATGGTGTAGTCGGTACCCACATAGGCAGCCCGGCTGTAGGCCGTGACCACTTCCTTGGCAACCGGGCGGTTGAAGAACACCACCGGGATCCCCACGCCCTTGGCCATGTTCACAATGGACTGGGCAGAATCCTTGGAGCCGATATCTGCCACATTGACAATCAGCACCGAAGCACCCTTGGTGATGGCCTGCTGGATCTGCTCGGTCTGGGTGGTCTTGCTGCCCTGGGCATCGTAGTCCTGGTAGCTCACCTTGGCATCATCCAGTGCCTGATGCATGGCCTCCCTGACGCTGGTTAGATAGGTATCCTCAAAGGAATACCAGAAAACAGCCGCTTCTCCGGTGATCTTAGACGAACTCTTTTTTCCGCAGGCTGTCAGGCTGAGCACCATAACAGCGCTCAGCAGTATGGCAATGATTTTTTTCATAATGATTTCCTCCTGGATGTACACGGACGCTGCCGGGATCTTAGGAAGCTTCTTCCGTTGTGACCTATTTTAACGCAAAAAGGGCAAATTGCCAATACCGCCGGGGCAGACTTTTGGATTTTTCCGGAAAAACCCATTTTTTCGGTAAGGATATACAGAAAATGCTCTGCTCTTTTGTACACAATACACACCTTTTGCAGTCCTCTGCCTGCCAGAGCAGTACCCGCACAGATGACAGATCCGCAGAAAAACACACCTGCGCAAAAAAGCCAGGTGTGTTTTTGTCGATTTTGGCCCAGTTGTCTTTGGGCAGCACCGCATAATTCGGCAAGAGACAGCAGCGAGAGATTTTGCCACAAGATAAAGTTTGGAAAACGCAGGAATACTTTGTGTATTTCAAGTTTTTCAAACTGCAAGATTGGGGCAAAAGATCCGCTGCTGTCCGCAGACGCAATTGTGCGGTGTTGCCTTTATTCCCGATAGCCTGCCATAACCTCTTTGAACAGCTCCTGGGTGGAGGGCGGGGTGTATGTAATGGCGTTGGCTCCGGCCTGAATGGTTTTCAGGACACTTTCATTGGTCTTGCCGCCGGAGGCAATGATGGGAACGGTGGGATAAGCCTGGCGGATCTTCTGCACCACCTCAGCCGTGCGCCCGGCGCAGGCCACATTGAGGATGGATGCGCCGTTTTCCATCCGGGCGGCAATGTCCGTATCCTCCTTGGTCACGGTGATGATCACAGGGATATCCACCGCCCGGGAAACTGCCAGCAGATTCAAATTGGAAATGGGGGCATTCAGCACAACGCCCATGGCACCCTGGCACTCCACATCCTTGGCAAGGCTGACGGTACGCAGTCCCTTGGTGGTGCCGCCGCCCACACCGCAGAACACGGGAATATAGGAGGCCTTGATAATGGCATCACTGATGGCCTGCTGGGGGGTAAAGGGATACACCGCAAACACCGCATCGGCATTGCAGTTGCGGATAATGGCCAGATCCGTTGTGAACACCAGACTTTTGATCCGCCGTCCGTTGATCACAATACCGCTGGCGCTGAACACCGCTTCGGGCATTCGGAGAATGTGCTTGCGCAGTCTGCTGTCGATCTGGGGCAGCGGCATGGTTTCATCCGGCATATCGGATCCCCTCCTTTTCCGGAAATCGCCAAAAAAGCCCGCAGCCGGTGGCTTATCTTGGAATTTCCATAGTTTTTTGATTATTTTATCAAAAGAATGTTACAAAAGCGTGAATGGAATTTAAACGTTATTTGTCCGTTTTGGCAAAGAGCCGGGGTGTCAGGTGCCAGCAGATCTCTGCAAGCGTGACGCCTCCCAGGATATCCGCCAGAACGTGCTGCCGGGTGGTCAGGGTGGAAATGCACACCGCCACGCCGCACACAAAGGTCAGCACCCGGTACCATCTGGGGAACCGTTCATTCCTTCGGACGCTGTCCCAGCACAGCCAGCTGATGGCGCAGTGGATAGAGGGAAACAGATTATAGGGCTGATCCAGCCAGTATAAAAACCGCATGGCATCCTTCCAGAACCCGGAGCCGGTGATCTCCGGCCGCTCCATTACCGTAGGAAACACCAGAAAGATCACAAAACCGATCCCCTTGGTCAGAATATCCGCCCCGAAAAACCGCCGGGCCAGACTGCCCCCATCCCAGGCTACCCAGATATAGTGGACTGCCCAGAAGGCAAAGCAGCCGAAGTAAATGCTGACAGTCCAGGGGACCAGAGGGATGGTCCGATCCAGAGCCAGCGCCAGGCTGTAATGGGTGCGCCCTGCCGCCAGGAGAAAGGCCCCCTGATAGGTCAGCTGATTCCAGATCAGCACCAGCATCGGCAGCCAGATCACCCGCTTGGGGGGCCGGGGGATGGAAGGGTGTATTTTCTTGGACTTCAAAAAATCCTCCCCATTCGTCATTTGGTCTTGCCCCATGCAGCCTGCCCGAAGGCACTGCGCAGGAGCAGCATTGGGCTATTATAAAGAATTCCCGCCGGAATGTCAAGAAAAGGGATGCAGCTGCTACACATGCAGAACAAAATGGCTTTTGTGAAAATCCAGCAGCCCGTCGCTGCGCATTTTTCCCAGCTCCACAGACAGGCCGCTGCGCTCCACCCCCAGGTAATCTGCCAGCTGCTGTCTGGAAAAGGGTATGTCAAATTCGTACTTTCCCCCGCGCTGCGCCTCTGCCGAGAGATAGGACAGAAGCTTGTCCCGTGTGGTGCGCTGGCCCATGTGGGTGAGCTTTTCGTTGACCTCCAGATTCTTCTGGGCCAGCTCGCCGAGAAGATTCCGGATGATCCGGCTGTGGTGGGTACAGGCAGACGGGCACATATTCAGTATGCGCTTTACATTCAAAAACATCACGGTGACAGGTGTCTGGGCTGCAACCCCCACATTCAGCACGGAACCGGGAGCGCAGGCAAAGGCGGCGGCGAAGGTCTGTCCCGGCCCCGCTGTGGAAAGGATATTGCGGTTCCCCCAAACATCCTCCTGGATCACAAGGACGCTGCCCTCCAGCACCAGTCCCACCGCTTCCACCGTATCCCCAGGCCGCAGCACAAAAGCATCCTTGGGATAGTTCTCCATTTTTGTATCCAGGCAGGACAAAATCGCCCTCAGCTCCGTTTCCGAGATCCCCCCAAACAGCGAAGATGACCGAAGGACAGAAAAAAAATCTTTCATACGCCACACTCCCGTTGAAATTTCAACTGACTTGTTGATTCTATTATACTATAATCCAAGAAAAAAAGCAAGGAGGTTCTAGTGTGAAACGAAGAATCATTCAAATCGACCCGGATAAGTGCAACGGCTGCGGTGCCTGCGCCGAAGCCTGTCACGAGGGTGCCATTGCCATGGTGGAGGGAAAGGCCCAGCTGATGCGGGATGATTACTGCGACGGTTTGGGGGACTGTCTGCCCGCCTGCCCCACCGGGGCCATCTCCTTTGTGGAGCGGGAGGCAGCCGCCTACAACGAAGCGGCGGTACTGGCAAACAAGCAGAAGAAAATGCAGCAGGAGGGTATGTGCCTGAAGGGCGGCTGTCCCGGCGCGCGGATGAAAACCATCCACCGGGCAGCGCCGGATCCGACTGCTGCCGTGCCCGGGGCGGTGCAGAGCCGTCTTGCCCAATGGCCGGTGCAGATCAAGCTGGTGCCTGTGAACGCACCCTTCTTTGACGGCGCTAAGCTGCTCATCGCCGCCGACTGCGCCGCATACGCCTACGCTGCATTCCACGAGCGCTTTATGAAAGGCCGTATCACCCTTGTGGGCTGCCCCAAGCTGGACAGCGTGGACTATTCCGAGAAGCTCACCCAGATCCTTCTTGGCAATGACATTCAAAGCGTGACCATTGTGCGCATGGAGGTCCCCTGCTGCGGCGGACTGGAGCAGGCGGTGAAAAAAGCCCTGCAGCAGAGTGGGAAATTCATTCCCTGGCAGGTGGTGACCCTTTCCACTGATGGAAGTATCCTGGACTAAAAAAGAAAGCGAGGATTTCAAAATGGATCATAAGATGTTTTGTTTTCAGTGTGAGCAGACAGCCGGATGCAGCGGCTGTACCGGGAAAACCGGGGTATGCGGCAAGACCGCCGATGTGGCAGCGCTTCAGGATGAACTGACCGGTGCACTGATCGGTCTGGCCCGTGCCGTAGACGGAGACACCCAGCCAAGCCCGGAGACCTGGCAGCTGATGATTGAGGGACTGTTCACCACCGTCACCAACGTAAACTTCAACGAAAAGACGATCCGGGATCTGATTGACCGGGTACATTCGGAAAAAGCACGGCTGACACCCAACTGCTCCGGCTGCTCCTCCCGCTGTGGGCGAAATGACGACTATGACATGCGCCTGCTCTGGAACGCCGATGCGGATACCCGCAGCCTGAAGTCTCTGATTCTCTTCGGCGTGCGGGGCATGGCAGCCTACGCGCATCACGCCATGGTGCTGGGCTACAGCGACGATGCGGTGAACCGATTTTTTGCAAAGGCTCTCTTTGCCGTGGGCGAGGATTGGGCCATGGGCGATCTTCTGCCTGTCGTAATGGAAGTAGGAGAAAAGAATCTCAGGTGCATGGCACTGCTGGACAGAGCCAACACCGAAAGCTATGGCACCCCTGTGCCTGTCACCGTCACGCTGACCGTGGAAAAAGGGCCGTTTATCGTCATCTCCGGCCACGATCTGCACGACCTGAAGCTGCTTTTAGAGCAGACCCAGGGCAAGGGTATCCATGTCTACACCCACGGCGAAATGCTGCCCGCCCACGGCTATCCGGAGCTGAAAAAATATCCCCATCTCAAAGGAAACTTCGGCACCGCCTGGCAGAACCAGCAGAAGGAATTTGCAGACATCCCCGCACCGGTTCTGTTCACTACCAACTGTCTGATGCCCCCCAGGGCCTGTTATGCCGACCGGGTGTTCACCACGGCGCTGGTGTCCTATCCCGAAATTCCCCACATCGGACAGGACAAGGATTTTACTCCTGTCATTGAGAAGGCGCTGGCGCTGGGCGGTTATGCCGAGGACAAGACATTTACCGGTCTCAACGGCGGCAGCAGCGTCACCACCGGCTTTGGTCATGGCACGGTGCTGCGCCTGGCGGACACCGTGATTGATGCCGTAAAGTCCGGGGCGATCCGACATTTCTTCCTGGTGGGCGGCTGCGACGGAGCCCGTTCCGGACGCAGCTACTATACGGAGTTTGTAAAGCAGACTCCTGCCGACACTGTGATACTGACCCTCGCCTGCGGCAAGTTCCGCTTCAATGACCTGGACCTGGGAACCATCGGCGGTCTGCCTCGGATCCTGGACATAGGCCAGTGCAACGATGCCTACGGCGCTGTAAAGATCGCACTGGCCCTGGCAGATGCCTTTGGCTGCAGCGTAAACGACCTGCCGCTGTCCCTGGTGCTTTCCTGGTATGAGCAAAAGGCAGTGTGTATCCTGCTGACCCTGTTGCATCTGGGAATAAAAAACATCCGCTTGGGCCCCACACTGCCGGCCTTTCTTTCCCCAAATGTGCTTAGCTACCTTGTAGAAAACTTCGGCATTGCCCCCATCACCACACCGGAAAAAGATTTGGAGCAGCTGCTCCGGTAATGCCAGCCGCCGCAATCCGTCCGCTTCTCCCCCTCCCCGCTCCAGGAAGCCCGGATAACCGCAAACACAGAAACCCCGCCCCAGAATTTGCTTCTGCGGCGGGGTTCGTTATATGCCGAAACAGCCGAAAACCTTGGCTTAACCGTGATAAGGAAGTAATTCTAAGGAAGCTCTGATGAAATCGACAAGAGCTGACGGCGAAAGATTTTGCTTCCAGGCAAGGTTTGGAAAATGAGGGAATACTGTATGTACTCGCAAGGAGTATGCCGCATCCGTAAGCCAGCTTGCGCCGGCAACGGCTGCGCTATATTTCCCATTTTTCAAACCGTAGACTGGGAACAAAAGATTCGCCGCTCAGCCGCAGACGATTTATTCAGAGTTTCCCTAATTTTTAACTATTGGCTGACAGATTCGGGTGTGCAGGCCAGCCGTAGCCGTTGTTTTCCATTTCCTTATTGTTCGCGGATAACAGGCGGCTGCCAGCTGTCCAGTGCTGTCATATCCGGTACATAGATCCGCATGAACAGATGAAATTCCCCGTCGGAAACAGGCAGCCAGTTAGAGGTGTCTTCCGGTGCATCCTTGGACAGGATAATATCCAATGTGCCG
>Ga0129314_1000647_pt1 | contig 33810 bp, 27 predicted proteins | sample O1111metagenome_FD_94431 | JGI IMG/M metagenome (GOLD analysis project Ga0129314, IMG submission 94431) | Orangutan individual fecal microbial communities from fecal samples from Wisconsin, USA - O1111 metagenome | ecosystem: Host-associated > Mammals > Digestive system > Large intestine > Fecal... | reverse complement strand
CGAGGGAAAGAACCAAAGAGACTAGGGCAAGGGACTTGACAGCCCCTCTCCCTATCTCTTAGGTTCTCTCCCTCGTGGCTCCCTCTTTCCTTACTCACACCCCCACCCCGTCGGGGTGTTGGCTGAACTCGAATAACCACCGGAACATTGTATATCCTATCGATGCAGGGACGCTTAACGCTACACGTCCGCAGGTTAGTACATATATCTCAGGTTAGTGGCGTTTTTTTGAAGAGCCAATGTTAGAGCAGTTGTACTGATGCACTCACGAAAATATTAATGCCTTGTCGGTAAGAAAAGTGTTTTAAGCGGTGTTGGTGATATGTCTCACAGTACAGCTATAATAACAATAGTTTTTTTGACAGACTGAAGCGGGACGCATCGTGTGGTGCGTCCCGCTTTTAATATCTTAGTCGTAATAAAATCAGTTCTGGTTTTTGCTGATTTTGTCGATTTTTTCTGAGGTCTGTGCGATCTTTGCGCTGAGCGATTTTACTGTAGCGATGTTGGTTTCGATCTTTCCTACTGCTAAGGTAATCTCCTTATCAATAGCGGAAATTGATGAACGGACACTGCCAAGCACATCTTCAATGCTCCGTGTCTGGTTTGAGGTCTGCTCGGCAAGCTGTCTTACCTCCTGCGCTATTACGTTGAAGCCTGCGCCTGCCTCGCCGACGTGCTTTGCTTCAATAGACGCATTGAAGCCGAGCAGGGTCATCTGTGTAGCGACATTCTGTATGTACTTAAGTATAGAGTCAGTCTGTGCGACAGCCTTTGCTGACTCGGAAGCCTTTTCACGAAGTGTGTCGAACTCTGCGGAAAGAACTTCGATAGCAGAATTGAGATCGTCAACGTTTCCGTTTATATCATCATAGTCGGAACGTACTTCACCAAAAAGAATATCGGCTTCTTTATGCTCCTCGGTTATGCGGTACTTTTCGTAGCCGACCTGTGAAAGCGCCTGGGCCATCTTGTATAAAAGCTCGGCGGCGTTGTTTACCTTTTCTTCGGAAACTATCGGTACTTTCTTTACAGCCTCTACATATTCATCGGGATCAACGTCGATCTCCTTTGCTATTGCACGGAACTTGTCGAGATCCGGCTCTTCGGTAAGAACCTGTCCGCCTATAAGCGAGCCGAGCTGTTTACCGTTTACGATTATCGGGGATGCAAAATCGACAAGTCCGCCGTGGCAATAATATACCGCAGGCTTACCTGTTCTGCTTGCCTGCTCGCCGCCCTTAAGGTCGCAGAGATTGCAACGCTCACAGCCTACGCTCGATTTTCTCGTATAGTTCATGCAGAAATCGGTAGGACATGAAAGCTGGGTAACGGGACCGCTTTTATCTGTAGCCAACGCAGCCATACCGGTAGCCTTTGCAAATGCGTCCTGCAATGATTGCAGCTGCGCTCTGTCTATAACGTCAAGTAAAGTAATTTCTTTTTCAGCCATTGTAATGACACCTTTCCTTTTCTATGTTGTACAAGGCGGACAATTGTTTATGAAAATCTGTGAAAACAACTGCCTCAATTAAGATTATACTCCGATTTAGATAAAAATGCAATACCAACGGAGAGTGATTTTGTTAAAATGAACAAGAGAAATTGAAATATTTAGTTATTATTTCCGATTTTTCTTTCTTCGACATAAAGGCAGACAAATTTCGCTTGATTTTGAAAACGAAATATGATATATTTTTAAATAGGAATAAGAAACTATAAAAATAGCCACATACTGAAAATCAGACTGCGTGGCTGAAAGGCGGAAAAACATGAAGATCCTTTATGCAGCAAGTGAAGCTCAGCCGGTAGCGGCTTCGGGCGGACTTGCGGACGTTGCAGGCTCACTTCCCAAAGCACTCGTTGAAGAGGGCCATGAGGCTTGCGTTGTAGTACCTCTCTATGTGAATACGATAAAACAGCAGTGGCGTGATCAGATGACGTATGTTACTAATTTTTCTGTGCCGGTAGGCTGGAGAAATCAGTATTGCGGACTTTTCACGGCAAAGATAAATAATGTTACATATTATTTTCTTGATAACGAGTATTATTTCAAGCGTGATTTCGGACTTTACGGTTATTATGACGATGCGGAAAGATATGCTTTCTTCTCCCGTGCCGTTCTTGAAATGCTCAAGGTCATCGACTTCAAGCCCCAGATAATAAATTCTAACGACTGGCAGTGCGCTCTTATACCTGTATATTACAGCATTTTCTACAGAAACGATGAAAAGCTGTGGGGCATAAAGAATGTATTTACTATACACAACATTCAGTACCAGGGAAGATACGGTATGGAGATACTCGAAGATGTTCTGGGTATACCCAAGCACTTTGCTTCTCTTATGGAATATGACAGGGATATAAACCTTATGAAAGCCGCCATTGAGGTTGCAGACAAGGTCACAACGGTATCTCCGACATATTCGAAGGAAATACTCGACCCGTGGTTCTCGCACGGTCTTGACAGGGCACTTTCGGACAAGCAGTACAAGACCTGCGGTTTCCTGAACGGCATAGACACGGATATGTACAACCCTGCTACAGATCCTTCCATCCCTGCAAACTTCACGGTTTCAAAGAAGGCAGGCAAAAAGATATGCACGCAGAAGCTGCTTGAAGAGGTAGGACTTCCCCAGGGCGAGGAGCCGGTTCTCGGTATGGTATCAAGACTTGTTGAGCATAAGGGCTTTGATCTTGTAAAGTGTGTGTTTGATGATATAATAAATCTCGGCTACAAGGTAGTTATATTAGGCTCGGGCGAGGCTCAGTACGAGCAGTTCTTCCACGAGATGCGCTGGAAATATCCCGACAGAGTGGCGTTCACCTGTGGATATATCCCTGACCTTGCAAAGAAAATCTATGCCGGAGCAAATATGTTCCTTATGCCCAGTAAGAGCGAGCCGTGCGGACTTGCACAGATGATCTCTCTGCGTTACGGCACTATCCCGATAGTACGCAAAACGGGCGGTCTTGCTGACAGCATAGTTGACTGCGGAGATGAGAACGGTACAGGCTACACCTTCCAGTCGTACAATGCTCACGATATGCTCTATGCGGTAAAGAGAGCGAAGGATTGCTACTGGAACAAGACAGAGTGGAACAAGCTGGTTACCAGAGCTATGAAGGCGGATTTCAGCTGGAAGCAGTCGGCTAAGCTGTATATCGGTCTTTACAAGGAGCTTGCAGGAGAGCAGTAAGCAATAAAAATCAATATGTACGGGCAGTCGCTTCTATGAAACGTCACTGCCCGTCATTCGTGTAACCGAAAAATTTAATGTGTTAAAAGAGAAAGAGGACAAAATGTTAATTGCGATAATCGCTCTTGTGATAGGCGCTGCGCTGTATGTTATGAATATGGTCGGCGTGAATATAAATGCAAATGTTATATGCTCGCTCGGCGTGCTGATAGTAGGATTCGCTATGCTGATAAAGGGTGCGGATCTGTTTGTCGATGGTGCGTCAAAAATTGCGGCTAAATTTAAGATTCCACAGATAGTAATAGGTCTTACGATAGTGGCGATGGGTACTTCTGCACCTGAGGCGGCTATCAGTATAAGTGCGGCGTTTCAGGATGCGGCGGCTATTTCGATAGGTAACGTGGTGGGCAGTAATATTATGAATATACTGCTGATACTTGGCGTCAGCGCAGTGATTACAAACCTTAAGATAAAGCCGAACACGCTTAAATTCGAGATACCGTTTGTTGTGATCATAACCGCTGTATTACTGCTGCTCGGCTGGATAGGCGGAGGGCTTGACAAGATAGACGGCGTGATTATGCTGGTGCTTTTTGCGGCGTTCTTAGGCTATCTGTTCTACCTTTACAAGAAGGGTGACGACAGCTCGGCAGATGAAGTGCCGCAGCTTACCGAAAAGGACAAGATACCTGTTCTGATACTTATCACTCTTATAGGACTTGTGAGCATCGTACTCGGAAGCGACCTTACGGTTGCATCAGCAAAGAGCATAGCGCAGGTAATAGGAGTGGACGACAGGACTATCTCGCTGACCGTTGTTGCATTCGGCACATCACTGCCGGAGCTTATAACCTGCATTGCGGCTTCGCTCAAGAAGAAATCGGATATTGCTATAGGCAATATAATCGGCAGTAACATTTTCAATATCTTGTTCGTTGTAGGTCTGGCATCAATATGCTCACCGAGCGTACTGACCTTCGGTGAGGCATTTATCATTGATACTATAGTTGCGATAGCTACCGCTGTACTGCTGGGTCTGCTCGTTTTACGCAAAAAGGAGCTTACAAGAGCGGGCGGTATAATCATGCTCGTTGCTTATGCAGGATATTTTGCGTATCTGTTTATTAACCCGTTAGGGCTTGCATGACAGGAGAAAATATGGTATTTGAAAAAATAAGAAAAGCTGACCGTGAAGAATATCTCGCTATGGAGCATGATTTCTATCATTCTCCCGCTGTGCTTCACCCTATCCCCGATGAAAATCATAAGCTTACATTCGATGTGCTTATGGAAGGCTCACCGTATACGGTATGCTTTATCTTCCGCAGTGACGATAAAAAAGAGGTTTACGGCTTTGCACTGCTTGCGCTTACTTATTCAAACGAGGCGGGCGGCATTGTGGTGTGGCTTGAGGAGATATATGTAAAGCCGGAGCATCGCTGTAAGGGCATAACAGGAGAATTTTTTAAGTTTATTGAAAAGGAATATGCCGATGTTGCAAGAATCCGTCTTGAAACAGAGCCTGACAACGAAAGAGCGGTAAGGCTGTACGAAAGAAACGGATTCACAAAACTCGGTTATTCGCAGATGTATAAAGGCAATTAACTTAAAAAACGTGTAAACGGTGTGAAAACGCAAAATTCGTTGTTGTTTATCCACAAAAAAGTTTTCAAAGTTTGGATTAGCTAATGGTTGATTGACGGTCGTAAATTTTGACAGGCTTGATAAGCTGAAGGATCCTGCTACATTTGAATCGGTATTTGAGTTCAAGAACGGTATAGGTCCTGATATAGCAGACTCTACAAACGGTGAAAACGCAGTGGGTCATCTCACATCAGACGTTATAATTGGCGGTAATTCGTTCACTACAGTCCGTGATGAAAACAAGGGTGTAATTGAAGCAAGAATCAAGGAACTTAACGCTACGGTTTCCTAAACCGAAAATCAATACAGATATAATGCCGACGGCAAAAGCCGTCGGCATTTCAGCTTGTAGAAAAAGTATGTTTTTTCAAAAAAAGTGCTTGTTCTCAATCCCTAACCCCAAACCCCTTCCCCGTGGGAAGGGGCTATTTTGCTGGGGCTACCGCCCCTAGACCCTGTCGGGGGCTACGCCCCTGCGACCCCATTTTCAGAAAATACAAAGGTTTATCGACAGTCTGTAATGCCGACGGCAAAAGCCGTCGGCATTTTTATATATCAGAATACGCTTGCCGGCGTTATCTGCTGACGGGTGATATACAGCTCGATAAGGCGTTTAAGCACGGCACATTCGGAATAAATATCGTCCTCGCCGTTTTCGGCAAATACTTTTATTCTGGCAAGGCTCATAGCTATTTCGTTGTCGCATTCGGTATCCTCTACAAAGATGGTATGCTGCGACATTTTCCGCCAAAGCTGTTCGGCAAGGTCTGCCTTTTCGATGGCTTTTGCGGTGTCGTTTTTGTCAACCGCCTGTGTAATTTCGTCGGCGGCAAGGTAGATCCTTCTTGCACAGGTGTCTGAATAATTGTAGCCGTAAAGGGCAAAAGCCACCATAGCTATGACTATTGCCGCACAGGCGGTAATTCGACCCATTTATTTATCCTCCGCTTTACATATCGGCTGTGTGCCGTATTTGTCATTGCTTTTAAGCACTGTATAAATGCCTTTGTCGGTGCTGTCTGTGAGCAGGAAAATATCCTTTATATCAAGCTTCATGCTTTTAATCATTTCACGCAGTTTTGCTTCATCGCCGTTCCAGCGGCGAAGTCCGGGATAGTTTATTTCGCCGTCCTTTATAAGCAGGCAGGGCGGATCGCAGTTTGTCACCTGAATCCCGACATCGCCGTTTTCAACGTTGCGGTAACAGCTTTTCTGATAGAAGTTTATCTTGCCGGTGGTTTCTACTATTGCGTACTGCACCTGTGAAATATCGAATATCATACATTCACGCATTGCTTCCATAAGTTCGTCAACGCTGTAGCGAAGGTGCTTCATAACCTTGCGGTCGATTATGCCGTCGGTAATGATTATCTGAGGTGTGCCTGTCACAAGGCGGCGGAAGCGTGAATTCTTCAGCATAATAAAAGACATGAAAACGTCCATGCAGACTATCATCAGTATCGGGATAACTCCGTATATCATCGGGACGGTAGAATCCTCGAGCGACAACGTGGCGATATTGGATATAAGTATTGTCGTTACAAGTTCGGAGGGCTGTAACTGAGCAAGCTGTTTTTTGCCCATAAGACGCAGGGCGAACACTATAAGGATATACAAAAGCACGGAACGGATAATTATTATCAGCATATTTTCCTCCATTGACGGAAAAGATAAGTTACAGATCGGCTACACAGCTATTATCTGCTGATTATCTTTCAATATGCGAGGAACTTAAATGAGCAATTCAAAAAAACTGCCTGATTTATCCGAAAAATCGGTAGAGAGCATAAACAGCGGCGACAGAAGGCTTGCCGCAAATCTTAATATCAACTGTTCTGAGGTAAGAAGGCTGATGAACAACAGTTCGGATCTTATAATCAAGTATTTTTCGTCCGACGGTCACAGGATGGCGGTTATCACCTGCGAGGGTATGATAGGAAAGGCAGAACTTGCAAATCTGATTTTCCGTCCGCTTGTATCCGCACCGCCGAAAATACAGGACGATAACGAATTTTTTACAAAGGTCTGCTCGGATATGCCGATTGCCGAAGAGCAAAAGCAGGTGTACGATTATGACTCGCTGTGCCTTTATATAATGTCGGGGTTCGCCGTGCTTTTGTGTGACGGGGCAGGGTTTGGCATAGCGATAGGCATACAGGGCTTTGCGCACCGAAGCATAGACGAGCCTTCAACGCACATAAATCTGAGAGCGTCAAGAGAGGGCTTTATCGAGGTGGTAAGAACCAACGTTGCTATGGTAAGGCGGAGAATGAAATCCCCGACGCTGAAAACGATAATGATGACCGTAGGGGAACGGAGCAAGACCGATGTTTCGGTTTGCTATCTTACCGACAAGGCGGATATGAATATAGTAAACGCCGTAACGGATAAGCTGAAGAACATTCCGCTCAACACTATTGCAGGCGGTGAGTATTTACAGAGCTTTCTTGAAGATGATGATTCTGTCCTTTTCTCACAGATATATACAACCGAACGTCCGGATGTATTTGTATCGAAGCTGTACGAGGGCAGAGTGGGGATAATCGTGGACGGAACGCCTTTTGCGCTTGTTCTTCCGTGTCTGTTTGCGGAGAACTTTGTAACGATGGACGATTATACGCACAAGCCGTACTTTTCGGCATTTCTTCGTATCATACGTTTCTTTGCGTTTATTGCGGGGGCTGTTCTGCCGGGTCTTTATGTTGCACTGTGCAACTTCCATCCGGAAATGTTCCGCTCGGCGCTCTTGCTGAATATTTATTCATCGGAGCAGACTGCCGCCTATCCCGTATTTGGAGAGTGTCTTATAATGTATATCCTGTATGAGATAATGAGGGAGGCGGGGCTGAGGCTTCCGCAGAGCATAGGTCACGCAGTAAGCATAGTCGGAGGTCTTGTGATAGGCGAAATCTCGGTATCGGCAGGTCTTATGAGCGCACCTGTGGTGCTTATCATAGCGGCAACCGGATTATGCTCGTTTGCCGTACCGGATCTATACGACAGCTGTATGATACTGAGGCTGGTATTTATAGTCGCAGGAGGCACGTTTGGCTTGTTCGGAATCACAGCCGTCGGTGTCGTAATATTTTTCAGAATGTGTTCAAAAAACTCATACGGAGTGCCTTATACCGCACCGTTTGCGCCTGTGACGCTGAAAAGCATTATCCGTGATACGTTTCGCAGGGAAAGCTGGAAGAAGCTGTCCGATACGGATATGACGGTACAGCAGTTATCCGGCAAGGCTAAGAGCGGTCACGGCGCAGAAAGGACGGGAGGCAATGAGCAGGATAAGTAACAGACAGCTTGTTATCACGTTTCTTGCTTGCAGGCTGTCGGCGGAAATGATGACTCTGCCTGCCGAAATCGAATTATACGGACCGGATCGCTTCACGGCGATATTTCTTGCGAAAATTATTGCGGCACTGCTTTATATCCCTCTTATTCTTGTGACGCTGAGGTTCAAGGGGGACAGCCCTATAACCTGTGCTTTCAGAAGAAACAAGGTCTTTGGGGTAACTGTGGGGGTCATTCTGGCTGTTACCCTGACGGCGACCGCCGTGCAGACGGTCATAAGCATACAGCATTATATAACCGATACGCTGCTCAATAACATTCTGACAATATCGGGTATTGCTGTGCTTGTCGCAGTGTCGGTATACGGTGCATTGAAGGGGCTTAGTGCGGTTACGAGAAGCTCTGTGTTTGCGGCGGCGGTATTCGGTCTGCTGATCATTCTTATCGGACTTACTATGTGGAACAAGGTCAATCCGGATTTCATATATCCTGCCTTTTTTGAGGACGGGCGGTACTTTGTGAAATGTACACTTTCCGAGATAAGTATGAACAGCGAAATTCTGATTTTTGCGGTGATAACCGATGAAATACGCAGTAAACCGCATAAAACGGTGCTTTATTATCTGCCGCTCCTGCTTGTGATACTGGAATTTCTTAACCTGCTCTACAACCTTATATTAGGTCCTTATATGAGCAAAATCGAATACCCTCTGTATATTATCGCATCTTTATCCGATATTGTAATATTCCGCAGGCTTGACGGAATAGACGCTATAGTGTGGCTGATGTGCGGAATTATTAAAACGGCGCTTATTATATATTGCGTAGGGCGGATATATTCTGTGTGCAGTAAGAGGCCCGACACGAAAAAGGCGGTTGTGGTATACGGAGCGTTTATATTTATGCTGTGTATGGTGCTTGGCAGTGACAGAACGGTATACGAGCATTTCAGTAGCGTTATGTCTGGCGGAATACACATATTGCTCGGCGGTGTTGCAGTTCCGCTGACGGCGCTTGTTGCAGGCAGAAAAAAGCAGAGCGGAGGAGAAAAGAAATGAGAATGATAAGAGCGGTTGCTATAATGCTTACGCTGACGGTGACAATAACCCTTGTCGGCTGTGTCAGCTATGTTGACCTGTCCGACAGGGCGATAGTGCAGGCGATAGGGATAGACTATCTTCCTGACAAAAAGGTATATCGTATAAGTATGCAGTATTTCAATCAATCGAGCGAGGGCGGACAGAATCAGATAGACAAGACGCAGGACAATGTGCTGAAAAGCGTAGGGGAGGGCGAAAGCATATTTGAGGCGGCGAAAAATGCTTCGATGCTGACGGGAAAGGATCTTCTGCTGAGCGAAAACAGGCTGATAATCATCGGAAAAGAACTGAGGAAGTATAAGCTGGGCGACACGCTTGAATTCTTTGTGGGCAATTACCATTCGCATCCGCAGGCATATGTTGCCGCTGCAGAGGATACGGCAGAGGAACTGCTCGATATACGCTTCAAGGAAGGCTCGACGTCTTCGCAGAGATTGGCGAACCTTATACACAACGCATCGGTCGAAAGCAGGAACAAAAGCACATATCCCTACCAGGTGATGACTATGCTATGCACATCTACGGAGAGTGCATTTCTTCCGCTGCTCACAACGGCAACACTAAAGACAGATGTAACTATTCCGAAGGAAACGGGAGGCGGAAAGGGCAACGGAGGCGGAGAAGAACAGAGCGAGGACGGAGAAAAGACAATAATACTTGACGGCGGAGTGGTTTTCAAGGGCGGCAAAGAACTTTGCAAGGTTGACGATGACGGGGCAACGGCTATATTCTTTATGAATGATATGCCTTCGGAATATTCGTTTACCGTGCCTTTGGGACAAAATGCGATGCCGAGCGTTACGCTTATTGAGGTTACAAGGAGTATAAAAGCTACAGAATATAACGGTAAGGTGAAATTTGATGTAACGTTCAGCGCATCGGGAAAGATAGGGACGAAGGGCGGAATAAAGGAAGACGATAAAAAAGCCGCCGAAAAGGTAGCCGAGCCTGCCGAAAGGGAACTGAAACGGAAAATAGAAAACTCGGTGATACCGATTGCAAAAAAAGGCTGTGATGTGTTCGGGCTTGAAAATACGCTAAGAAGGTGCTGTAACAGATTTTACAGAGAGAATAAGGACAGGGTAGGGGAATTAATAGCGGAAAGCAAAATTGAGGTCAATGTGAATATTGATATTTTTTCGCAGGGGATAGGCGGTGCGTGAGGGGTGGCAGAAAAGCTCCCTCGCTGTTTGTGAGGGAGCCCAGACTGTCGATAAACCCACGCACCGCAAAAATGCAGATAAAAAGTTTTAGATAAACTAAAAATCGGATAAGTAAAAAGAATTTCACACAGCCGTAAAAAACGGCTGTGTGAAAGCATTTTTGCTTACTGCGTCAACCGCCCCTCAACGTACCTTTGTACGCCTGTCGGGGCGGTTTCCTTGTCTGCGCGTGTTTCTCAACGTCTTCAGTGTGTCGAAAAAGTCTGTTTTTATAAAAAAATATGAAATCGGTTGCAAAAAATGAGCAAATATGGTAATATAAAATTATGAAAATGGTTTTAATGAGATAAGGAGAGGTTATGTCAAGAATAAAATACATTTTGCGAATAGTTTTTTTGTCTTTTATTATATTCATAAGTATTTCTGTCGGAGTATCGTTATCGGCACTTCTGGATGTGACCGCCGATAAGCTTGTTATGACCGACAAGGATTCAGGCGCTTCAATAACGGTAAAGACAAAGAACGGAGCTACTGCGTCGTATGAACAGGTAAAAGACGAGATAAAGCTCAAAATCAAAAGCGGAAGCAATTATGATGATATCAAGATAGTGATTACTCTGCCGGATGTCGGATATGATACAGCATATCTTGAAAGAGTTCTCGGTGACAGCGTGGAGCAGGAAAAGGAATATCTTGATTCGATGAAAAAAGGTCCGTGGAATTCAAAAGTGGATTATCGTCTTTACAAAGAGGGCGGAGAATACGACAAAAGCGCAGTGTATACGCTGACAGACGGCGATGATACTTACACCTCGTGTCTTACTTCACCGATAGCGGCGGCGTTCGATGAAACAGATCTCACCGAGATAAAAAAGGGCGGCAGGAAAACAATCGTTCTTACGGCGGGCAGTGAACAGTCGGGTGCGCTTGAAAGCGGTACATATGTTTTCCGTGCGGATCTAAAGCTTGTTTCAAGAGCCGAAAAAGACGCTGTGAAATTAACGTATCAGGACAGCTTCAAGGTTGTATTTAACGTTATAAAGGACGCTGTGAACCAGAAGGGACTTGAAAGCTTTTTCTCACCGTCGTCATGGCTTATGTCGTGGGCGACCGTATGCTTTATCGGAGGCCTGTTCTTCCTGTGGAAGGATATCTGCAACAGCTTCAACTTTGTCGGAGTGCTCCATGACAATGCGACCATTGAGGAATATATCGTGCACGTATACGTCGACGGAAAATGCGTAAGATCGGAGCATGTCATAAGCAGCAATGCACCGGGATTTGCACTGTCTGTTCTGATTGGCTTCTTCGTATATATGATTTCATTCCTGCTTATGCCGATAAGACTTGTGGTACTTCTTATATCCGATATTGTTCACGCAATAACCGGCAGTGAGGGAGGCTTTTCACTGTTCGGAAATCTGTGCGGAAGCGTAGGTGTGCTTCTGGTTCTCTATGCAATAATCATGTTGTTCTGCGCTGAATTTGTTCTCGCCGCAATATTCGGCGTTATCGGAATTGTTCTTTTGGTTGTTTCAAGATTCCTCTGCAATATGGCTGCGGAAATATAAGCTGATATAAGATAACGTCCCCTGAGTTTCAGGGGGCGTTGTCCTTTATATTGGTTACTGTATGAAGAAAAGTTTGTCTTTTAAACTTATCAGAAGATCGCTACAACTGCACCATTGTACTTTTCATTGATGAAGTTCTTTACATCGTCTGACTTGAGAGCCTTTATAAGAGCCTGAATCTTGGGGAGGTTTTCGTTACCGCTCTTTACAGCTACAATGTTTGCGTAGGTCTGAGCCGCATCGCCGGAAGCATCTTCAACTGCGAGAGCCTTGCTTATGTCAAGACCTGCGGCAAGAGCATAGTTACCGTTGATAACTGCTAAAGAACCTGCATCGCTGTTTGCAAACTGAGCGGCAACCGTATCAGCCTGTACCGTTGTTATCTTGTAGCCGTGGTCATCCTTTATGTCAAGCGTTGTAACGCCGTCCTTGGCATTTGCGCCCTCGGGAAGCTCGATAAGACCTTCCTGCTGTAAGAGAAGAAGCGCTCTTGTTTCGTTGCTGTCATCGGCAGGGATTATGATCGATGCGCCTTCCTTGACATCTGCCAGCTTTTCAACACCGTTGCCGTAAAGACCGAACGGCTCATAGTGAATGAGTGCGGCGGGAACTATGTCTGTTCCGTTCTTCTCATTGTAGTTGTTGAGGTAGGGTGTGTGCTGGTGGTAGTTTGCGTCAAGCTCTCCGCTTGCAACTGCGTTGTTGGGCAGTACATAATCATCGTAAATTGTGATCTGAAGATCGTAGCCTTCCTTAGCAAGCTTGTCCTTTACAAATTCGAGTATCTCGCCGTGCGGTGTAGCTGTTGCACCGATCTTTATAACGTTGTCTGTGTCTGCCGAGCTTTCTGCCGAGCTTGCGGCAGATGATGTTGCGTCTGATGATGAAGCATCGCTTGATGATGCTGTCGAACTTGTGCTGTTTGAACTGCACGCTGTGAGTGTTACACCTGCAAGAGCCGCTGTAATTATTAATGATAAAATCTTTTTCATGTCAATTCTCCGTTTCTGCGGTTTTACCGCCTGTCAATGTTGTATTTTGTTTATCTTTCTTTGTTCTGCACCGTTAGTTTACGGGTTTTATCTCTTTATATACTCTTATATACAACATCGGCACATTCGTCCGAAACGGAAATTCTGTCGCAACAGCTTTATGAAAAGCAGTGACATATTATATCTCTCCTTACTTGTTTATACGTTTGTCTGCCTTGCGTGCTATCAGCATACCAAACTCCTGAATAAGCTGTACTATGATAACCGTTAGCAGAACGCATATCCACACAATATCGTTATTGAAACGCTGATAACCGAATGAAATAGCTATCATACCAAGTCCGCCGCCGCCGATCGTTCCTGCCATTGCCGAGTAGCCGAGAATGGTTACAAGGGAAATGACTGCGCCGACCATAAGCGCGGGCTTTGCTTCGGGGATAAGCACCTTGTATATTATTTTGAATGTTGAACTGCCCATTGCCTGAGCCGCTTCAATAACGCCTTTGTCAACCTCTTTGAAAGAGGATTCTGTCATTCTTGCCACATAAGGTATAGCCGCTATAACGAGCATTACTATCATCGCCTTATTGCCAAGACTTGTTCCGACAATAACCTTTGCCGCCGGTAAGCAGGCAACCATCAGAATGATGAACGGGATACTGCGGAAAATATTAACTAAAATACCGATTATTTTGTTGAGCCACGGGATAGGGTGGATTCCGTCCTTGTCGGTCACTGTAAGAAGTACACCTATCGGAAGTCCGAAAACGTAAGCTACGAATGACGAAATGAACGTTAAGTATATCGTTTCCCATATACCCTGTAAAAGTACGCCTTTATCCCACAGCTGTATAAGATCGCCTGACATTTTTCTTCCCCCTTACACCTGTGAATAGGTAACGCTGTTGGCTTTAAGATAAGCTGTTATCTTTTCTGCCGATGTATCGTCATCGGGCAGCTGTACCAGAATCTGACCGTATGCCTTGCCGTCAATGTCCTTTGTATCTGCGTGAAGGATATTGACGGGAGTGCTGCATTTTAATATCATATCGGATAACAGCGACTTTGAAGAATTTTCACCGTTGTAGATAATTCTTATCTTCTTTCCGTGTTCGCTTGTTACCGGAAGCTCACCCTGCGGCATTATGAGCTTTTTGGCAATATCCGACTTGGGATTTGCGAATACCGTTCTTACATCGCCTATCTCTGCGACCGTGCTGTTATCAAGCACTGCGACCCTGTCGCATATACTGTCTATTACCTTCATCTCGTGAGTTATCACTATTATGGTAACTCCGAGTGTGCGGTTGATTTTCTTAAGAAGCTCAAGCACCGACCTTGTTGTGTCGGGGTCAAGTGCGCTTGTTGCCTCGTCGCACAGAAGATAGTGCGTTTTTGCGGCAAGCGCTCTTGCTATCGCTACTCTCTGCTTCTGTCCTCCCGAAAGCTGTGACGGATACGCCTTCGCTTTATCGGAAAGTCCTACAAGCTCGAGCAGGCTTTCGGCTCTCTTTACAGCGTCGGATTTTTTCATACCTGCGATTTCAAGCGGATAGCAGATGTTCTTTATTACATTTCGCTGTGCGAGAAGATTAAAGCCCTGAAACACCATTCCGATGTTCTGTCTTGTTTTAAGAAGCTCTTTTGTTTTAAGGCTTCCAAGCTCCTTGCCGTCTATTATTACCTGTCCCGAGGTCGGGCGCTCAAGGTAGTTTATGCAACGGACGAGTGTGCTTTTGCCGGCTCCCGAAAGTCCGATGATGCCGAATATCTCTCCGTCGTTTATTGTTATGTTGATGTCTTTTATCGCAGTAACGCTGCCTTTTGAGGTGCGGTACGTCTTTTCAAGGTTTTTAAGCTCTATCATATATCCTCCCATAAAAATAACGGACGTTTATTTTACGTCCGTGCGTTTGAACATCCGACAGGCTCAGACTTTCTTTCGGGACAGACGTATTATATTATTTGCACACATTCGCATTTTATTGTTTGCGGTTGTCGGTTTCATCCGGTCAGCCCCTTTCGTTTTCGTTGTTATGAGTATAACATACTAAACCTATGTTGTCAATAGGTTTAGTGGATTTAGCTTGTCGAAAATAATTACACAATCCTTATCGCTTTTGTAGGTTTTGTATAAACGAGGCTGAAATAAATATTACGGTAATTATTGACTTTTAAGAAGAGGTGTGTTATAATTGAGTAAACTCAAGACTAAACTATTGATTATAATACTGAGGTTGATAAGGAGGATACAAATTGAAGGGATTACAGCCAAAGGGCATAGCAAGACGGAATAAGATGCTACTTGCGGCTATTCAGTTATTTTTAGAGCAGGGGTACGAAAAGACGACCACTGCGCAGATAGCAAGGGCGGCAGGAATGTCACCGACATCGTTCTTTGCGGCATTTGAAAATAAGGAAGCGTTGCTTCTGACGCTGACGCAGATCATGTTTGAAAATCAGTTTGCAAAGGCGAGGGCATTTGCAAAGGATATGGAACCGCTCATGGTGTACTGCCTTGAAACGTCATTGCAGATATATATAACCGAGCTGTCCGAGCCGCTGAGGGAGATATATGTAATGGCGTATACCCTGCCAAGCACTACGGAATATATTTTAAAAAGTACAGCCGTACAGATAAAGGCTATATTCTCGCCGTTTATGCCTGATGCGGAGGATAAGGATTTCTACGAGATGGATATAGCGTCGGGAAGTATAATGCGTGGCTTTATGGCGAGGAAGTGCGACATTTATTTCACGGTGCAAAAGAAGATAGAGCGTTTTCTTGAGTGCTGTCTTAAGCTGTATGATGTGCCTAAGGAAAAACGTGCGAGCCTTATAGAAGCGGTACTTGCGTTTGATCTGCACTCGGTAGCAAAAAGACTTATAGATGAGATAATTGCAAAAGCGGAAACGGGGCTTGAAAAAGCAATCGAAAGTACGATTAACGAAAAAAACGAAAAAAACGAAAAAAACGAAAACGGATAATTACGGAGGTGGGTTATGTTCAGAAAGATGAAAGCAAGGAAAAGGATGGCGGCGTTAATTACGCTTATCACGCTGTTTGCGTTTTCAAGCGTGATGACGGTGATAACGGCGGCGCAGGAAGCGTCGCTCGTATCTGCAACGCTTGCTACGGACAAGGAGAGTTATGACGAGGGGGAAAATATCGGTATAACTCTTAATGTCACAAACGGTAACGTTTATGAAATCGACAAGGTAAAGTCGGTAATATCGTTACCCGCAGGACTGACCCTTAAAAACGGCAGTCTTACAAACGGAGAATATACACTTGCGGCGGGAGAGAGCAATACGCAAACGCTTACTGCGTACATAGAAACAACTCCTGCTCCGCCGGATACTCCTGCGCCTGTAACAACGCCGGAGGAAACTCCTGCGCCTGTAACAACGCCGGAGGAAACACCTGCGCCTGCAACAACACCGGAGGAAACTCCTGCACCTGCTACAACGCCGGAAGAAACACCTGCGCCTGCTACAACGCCGGAGGAAACACCTGCGCCTGTTACAACTGTTGCTGAAACATCGAAGCCGGAAATGCCGGTTTCACCCGACAATAACAGCAATCCTAACACAAGCGGAACACTGTGTCCGCTGTGGCTGGCACTGAGCATTTTATCGGGCGGTACTCTTGTCGCACTCGGTATAAAGAAGAAGCACGGCAAGAAGATATTGTCACTGTTCTTATGTGCTGTGATCTCGCTGACCGCACTTCCGACAGATGTATTTGCAGATGAGGTCATAATGCCGAGTGCAAGCGGAAGTGTTACGGCAAGTAAGGACATAACCGTAAACGGTGCTAAAAAGACGATAACCGCAGAGGTTACATATAACGAGAATATGCCTGCAGAAGAAGAGGTCACAGTGACCTTTGATGCGGGCGACGGTACACCGGTAGCCCCGATAACCTTAAAGAAGGGCGAAACTATAAGCAGACTTCCCGAATCATTCGGTGCGGGCAAGGCATTTATGGGCTGGTTTACCGATACGGCATTCACGACCGAATTTTTCACCAATACTCCGGTAAACGAGGATATGACCTTGTATGCCTCGTTTGCGGAATCTGCCGATGATTTCCAATCAGGTGTGAGAACCACCTACTATGTGGAGGACTGTGCGGAATATCAGCCGATCACGCTTATATGTGACGAAGAAATAACGGCAGATAATGTATGGGAGTACATCACCTTATTTGCGTATACGGGCGATACTCCGGAAAATTACGTTGTAACATCAAACGAGAAGGATGAATATACACTCGTTCCCGAAACAGCATACACAGCCGGCTGTATGTACCGTATGACAGCAGGCGAGGGAGTTACATTCAAGGGTCTTGACGATACGGTCAACGAGTATACATTCAAGATATACAAAGAGCAGACTAATATAGTAGAAGTCAAGGACAATATCAAGTATCTCGACAAGACCAAGCTGACCGCTACCGAGAACATTAACGAATATATGGTTTCGGCGGAGTATTTCGAGGAAAATTCTCTTGCTGTTGATGATGTAATATGCATCGATAACGGCACAAAGAATTTCACCGAAGACTGCCTGTTTGTAAAAATCACAGCTACCGCAAAGGACGGTGACGTTTACTATATACAGACAGCCGATTGCGAAGCGGAAGATGTTTATGACAATGTCGATGTTTATTTCACAGAGCCCGCGAAAAACAAATTCCTTGAAGAACAGATAGATACCGAGGCAATAGCGGAAGAAGTAAAGAACAGCGAGGGCGTACAGCAGCTGAACCTTGTGCTTGCCGCACTGCTTGCCGAGGATGAAACCGTAAACGAGATAATGGAGGGCGAACCGCTTGTTACCGATACAGTAACCGCCGCCTCGGACGATGACAGATTAAAGGATTTCTCGGACTATACACGTCCTAAAGAGGATACGCTCAAAAGCATCGCCGCAAGTCTTGCTATCGGTCTTTCCGTATCCGTAAAGGTCGGTGAAGCAGAAAACGATAATTTTACTACCGTTAACCCGGATTACTGGTCGGTCATTACATTTGAGCTGAACTATAAGACTACCATCAAGAAAAAGCTCAAGGTAGATGCAACATTTACAGTAAGCGAATATCTTAATGTTTCATTCCAGGGCTATAATTCATTTGAATTCAAGTGGTTTGAGCTGCCTGAACTTGAATTCAACTATGCGGCTAATATCTATACGCAGACGGATATTGAACTTAAAGTTCTTGTCTGCTCGGTAGGTTCGAACAGCTACAGGAATATCACGAGCGAAGTTGCAAAGATGCTCGGCAGTGATGAGAAGAACGATACCGCAGGTCTTGTAAAGGATGTCAAGGATATGCTTAACAAGAAGGGCGGAGAGATAGAAATATGCCGTATACCGTTCTTCACGGCATTTAAACCGCTGTCGCTGTTCCAGCTTAATTTTGAGCTCAGCCTTGTTGTAAAGATGAGCTTTGCAGGCGGCATAGGAAGTAAGTTCTCGATACTCGATGCAACGCAGGTAGGTACACACGGCAACTCAAAGGATAAAGAGTTCAGTATGTACAAAAACAAGCTTATCGAGGGCGACAGGTACAGCTTTGATCTTACTGTATTCGGATACGTCGGCGTTAAGATGGGCGTTTCAGGACAGCTTACCGTATCGTTCACGGGACTCAGGCGACTGGGCGAGGTCGGCGTTGAGGTTCAGGTAGGCGCATATCTCGATATATACGGTCTGGCAAAATATCACGTTGTCAAACCGGATCACCGATACAGTACGGTATACCGGACGCTGACAGGCGGATTTTATCTTGAAGCGGGAATTTATCTCGAAGTAAATCTTGTCGCAGAATCAAAGGTATTCAAAATACGACTTGAAGCACCGCTGATACCCGAAATCAAATGGCCGCTGTTCTCAATGGGCGACAAAGACCTTGTTATATGCCTTAACGACGTGACAACACCGATATTATTCAGCTCAAACGGCACTTACTGGGGAGAAGTCAATGTGAATGATCTACCCGCAGTGTCCGCACAGACGCTTGATATTACAACAGGCGTGATAAATTACAATGCGTCTGTACCGTGGAGCAAGCTGTCGATGAATGTTTCGGGCGAAGACTTCAGAATGCTCTATGACAGAAGAGGCAGATTTATCCGTTACGAGCAGCCATACAGTATGTCAGGCTTCTACAAGAACAGTACGGCTGAAGGTGTCGCTCAGATACACTATACAGGCACGTCACTTCAGTTCACAAAGACCGCCGACCCCGAAATGAGCCTTACAAAGTCGGTAAAGGTCATCTGGTACGATGAGTCGAGAGTTAAGGAAGAGGACGTAGGCAAGATATTCACTGTCAATTTCTACAGAGAGGTTGACGGAGTTAAAACTCTTGTTGAAACAAGAAAAGTACCTGCGGGTAGTCTTGCAGGCTCTTACAACACAAATAACGCTCCGGACAGCTGGAAGTACATTGACTGCAAGTGGAAGGATAAAGAGCCGTACTTCATAGCCGTTGACCACGATAACTACGAAATAGTATACACCGCAACAAGAGCGCAGGCTCTTACGGAAATAGAGTATTACGACACCGTAAACAAGGAATGGGTAGTCGAACTTTGGGCGGTGAATGCCGGCGATGTTCCTAAAGTTCCCGATAACTCAAGTGACGAGTATATGAAGCTGACCTCATGGCACGCAACCTACGGAGTACCGTTCGGTTTTGAAAAGATGTATAAGTATGCCGGGGATAAGCTGAGAGCGATAGACTCCGGATGCCGCAAGGATTACTATACCAGCGGTCAGCCGACAGATAAGCCGCTTTACAAGGTTACAGGCAGTACCCAGAGAGGTGCTTCCGAAAACTTCTATTTCAATCATCACAGCGACTATCAGAAAGTTGCACTTCACTTCAGTGCAAATTACGACAGAGCGTTGATGAACGTAACGTACAATTACTATAATTATGCCGGCGATAAGAAGTCTACAACCGTAAAAACACCTTACGGCACAAGACCGGAATTCTTCCTTTCAAGCTGGCCTTACGGTAAGACATTCATGGGCTACACTCCCGACGGCGGTAAAACTTTATACGATAAGGATACCGTATTCAATGAGCAATTGCCTTATGTATATGAGGATACCGTATACGATGCGGTTTACGAAGCCGGAATATTCGATGTTGAGATTCAGTATTATGATGATGTTGCCCGTGAATTCAAGACATATAAGACGCTGAAAATAGAGGGCGGTTCAAAGGTACCTCAGTCGGTATTTGACGAGGCTTGGAGCAAGAGCAATTGGCAGGAGGGTACAACGATACAGTTCATCGACTGGAGCGATGTATACCTGAGTGAAGAATACGGTGATGCGTACCTCAACGAGTTTATGCCCGACAAGACGCTCATTTACAAGAGTATTATACTCCGTCCGAGATTCAGACGTAATGTTACAATTAAGCTGGACGCAGGCGACGGCAGACTGATATTTGAAGAAAGCAAAGAGTTCAAGAGCTACAGTCAGGATAAATACGAGGTAGAAATTTCACGTTGGGCAACTAAGGATGCCGATAAGTACAACGATTATCAGCCTACAGGCTGGAAGGACAGCACTACAGGCGAGATATATGCCTTAGGTCAGACGGTAAAACTCGATTATTCGACAACGCTGACAGCAATCTATCAAGCTACGCCCAAGACTTATACGGTAAATGTATCCACACCATACGGTGTACTTCTCAACGGAGAAAAGACCGATACGTTCAGCGGCGGATATGATGCTTATCTCGCATTCGTTGAAAAGTACAACAATTATACTCCTGCCGATGTTGAGGGCGAGGGATATACTCTCGTGTTCAAGGGCTCATCAAGCAAAGCGTCCGAGGACGGTCTGACGCTTGATATAGTCTTCGGCAACTGGCAGAAGAATGTTCACAAGCACACATTAAAGCTGGACGCAAACGGCGGTAAGCTGACAGGAAGCGATGAACGCACGGCGGATTACGGTACTCAAATTAAGCTGTCGGATATGGCTGAAGCGTCAAAGACGGACGACCTGAGAGATTATATCTTCGGCGGCTGGAAGGACGAGGACGGAAATATCTACGATGCTGACGATATAATAACGCTGACAAAGGATACGACATTGACAGCGGTATGGACAGACGGTGCATACAAGGAATATGCAATAACCTTTGTCCTCGATAGTAAGACGATAAAAAGAGTGACTTATCACTATGGCGATGCACTTCCCGTATTTGACGCACCTGAAGAAGCTGACGGATATATCTTCAGCGGCTGGTCGTGGTACGGCACTGATGGCGAATTATCCGGACAGCCCGACACGATGCCTGCGTCAACGATTACTGCAATAGGTACGACCACAAAGTGCTATATTTCTTACGAATTTGACGGTACGGTATACGGCACAAAGGAGGTCGGCAAGATAGGCGATACGATAGCCCTTATCGCAAAGCCGACAAAGGATTATTACGATGTGACCGAATGGTCTGCAGACGGTATCACTGTAACAGACGGTAAGTTCGTAATGCCTGCTCACGATGTTACATTCAAGGCGACCTCATCGCCCAAGTTCTATAATGTCAATATGACGGTTGACGGTAAAACAAGCTCAGACAGTCCGATGAAAGCACAGTATATGAGTACGGTAACGCTTCCCGAACCTCCCAAAAAGAGCGGCTATACTTACTACTGGAAGTCTGACGATGTTGCTATTTATGAGGAAAACGGCGAATACAAGTTTACGATGCCTCATAATGATGTAAGCGTTGAGTGCGTTTACACAACGGCTACTTACAACGTCTACTATATGATAGAGGGCGAGGCTACGCCGTATATGACTATTACCGATGTCCCTGCAGGCAAGGAAATGTTCGCTTATATCGACCTGCCACGCAAGGAAGGCTATCTGTTCAACGAAACGTGGATATGCACGGACGCTTCTCTTGTAAGTAAGGAAGGCACCTATAAAATGCCCGACCGTGATGTTTACTTCTGTGGAAGATTCGCCAAGGATGACGACACTGTGGTTATGCTCAGTGCAGAGGTGTATGTTGACGGCAATCCGGAAACGCATTATACTCTTTACACGAACAGAGGCGAAACCGTAACGCTCCCCGATATATTCATAGACGGATATACAAAGTCATACGAAAGCGACACGCTGACAGTCACAAACGGAAATGTCACAATTCCGACAGGCGACGATGTCTTTGAGGTATCGCTCAGGATAAATTTCACCAAGAGTTAAACGCTACAAGTTTTTCTTGTTCCGTCACAACAGCCCCGACCGCAAGGTCGGGGCTGTAACTGCATAATCGTATAAAAAATCCTCACGTTTTACCGTGAGGATTTTTATGCTTATGTGCTTACTTAACTATCGTAATATCTGAGCCGAACCACTTTGTTGAAATATCGCCAAGCTTACCGTCAGCCTTCATCTCGCCCAGTGTCTTCTGAACTGCGTCACGCAGTGCCTGATCGTTCTTTCTGAATGCTATAGCGTACTGTTCTTCTTCAAGACCCTCTGCAAGCTTCTTGTAGTCCTTGCCGGAGTTCTTGATCTCATAGTCCGCAACTACTTCATCAAGGAATACAGCGTCAACAACGCCAAGCTCAAGCTGCTGTAATGCTTCTACATTTGTAGCGATGGGGCTGATCGTTATATCGTCCTTGATCGCACTGTTTTCAAGTATTGTCTGTGCCGAAGAACCGTTCTGAACAGAAATCTTCTTGCCCTTGAGGTCGTCCATCTTTGCAACTGTCGAATCGCCCTTTACAACGAATACCATAGCGTTCTTCATATAAGGCTCTGAAAGATTCATCTTTTCCTGACGCTCTTCGTTTATGCTAAGACCGTTCCATACGCAGTCGCACTTGCCGACATTAAGGTCGGTTGTGAGCGTATCCCAGTTGATAGGCTGTTTTACAAGCTTTACACCGAGTCTGTTGCAAACTTCCTCTGCTACGTCAATATCGAAGCCGACGATCTCGCCGTTCTCGTCAGTGTAGCCCATAGGCTTGAATGTAGCGTCAAGGCCTAATATGAACTGACCTGCGTCCTTAACCTTCTGCAGTGAGTTGTCGCCCTCTGCCTTGCTTTCTGTGACAGATGTGCTGTCGCCTGCTGTTGCACTGCTGTCTGCGGTTGAAGAATTACCGTTTGAACTACAGCCTGCAAGACCGAGCGTAAGAGCGGCTGCCATAGCTACGGCAATTGCCTTAAGATTTAATTTTTTCATTTTTATTTCCTTTCTGAGCGTTTTACACGCCTTAAAAATTACTTTAATATAGTAACACACAAATATGAAAAAGTAAATAGGCAAAATGAATAAAACGGCGGAAATTTGCAGGATTTCAGCAAATTTCCGCCGTTTTTTTGTTTTTAAAAGCCGATATTATCAATAAAGATATTCATATTGCGAAATATCCGGGCATTTTGAGGGCTGAAGCTCGTCTTCTTTGAAGCTGTATCTGATATTCTGATTATACATATACCACAGGCAGACCCTCATACCGCTCATTTCAAGGTGAGTGCCGTCCTCAAAGGCATACTTTTCCTTCAGCTTGTTATCACTGCCTTTAAGAAGGTCGGTAGGATCGACAAAATGATAGTGACTGTAGTAGCAGTTCTCAATCGCATATCGCAGTGCGGAATTATACTCGTCTATCTTTTCGTTCTTGCAGAACTTACTGCGGACAGGAGTTACAGCCATAATAATGAACTCGCTGTTAGGGCTTGCCTGCTTGCACTGGTAGAGAAGCCGCATATAGTTTTCTACAAATTGTTCTTTCGTGGTAAGGTTTACATCGTTAAGACCCATTGAGAAAAGAACGTATTTAGGCTGTTTGTTGTAAAGGTGAACAAGTACATCTGTGCTTAAATTGCCTGATGTTATAAGGAACTGGTGTATGTTCCACGCCGCAATGCTGGGTCGTGCGAGGTTGTTTTCCTGCTTGAAGTATCCTGCACTTGCAAAGCCTGAGCAAACGCTGTCACCGACAAGTGCGAACTGGTCGAAATATTTGTACATAGCGTCTGTGATAGTGTAATCAGGCTCAGGCTCAGGTACGGGCAGAGGATCTTCCTCTTTTATCTGAGAAGTTGTCTTATCTGTATCGGCAGACGTGCTTTCGGTCTGCGAATATGTATTGTCATAGCTTATACCGCCGTCGGATATGTTGACGGCGTAAGCGTTATTGCAGGCTGTGCATATAATAGCCGCCGCAAGCGGCAGACACAGCAATATGAAACGTTTCTTAGGCGAAACGGAACCGTATTTATTATAAAGCATTATATTTCCTTATTCTGTAGGGCGGTACAAATTACCGCAAAAGTATATAGTAAACCGATGAGGTTATGTTTCTTATTTAATTATAATGCTGATTTTACACTTTTGCAAGAATAAATTTACAAAATGTCGAAATGGGTCAAAATTTCATTGAATTGCACAACGATAAGGCAGATTTCACAGAGTTTTTATGTAAAGTGTATTTTTTGCGGATCTAAGTACAATATGTTGTGCTTTTTACACGAAGTTACATTGAGAAATACAGGGGATTAAGCGAGGGCGGCGATAATTGTTTTACCCGCAGTAAAGCACAGCTATATTTATGACGCTGAAAGGAAAAGTATGATTATCGGTGGGAATGGCAGGTAGAACTTACGGCGATTATACCTTATCGGGTATAATGAGCGGGGGTGAATTATAAATTATACCCTTTGGGGTATAAAAACTGAAGCAAATGCTTGACATTATACCCTAAAGGGTGTAAAATGTAATAAGATTATAACGGCGGAGATGATTTTCGGTGAATAAAATAGCACAGTTTATAAAAACTAAGAGGAAAGAAGCAGGGCTTACACAGGAAGAATTTGCGATGCGTTCCGGGCTTGGTCTGCGGTTTGTCCGTGAGCTTGAGCAGGGCAAGGAGACCGTGCGTATGGATAAAGTCAACACGGCGCTTGCAATGTTTAATATGGAAGCGGTGCCGGGAAGAAAGGAAGGCGGAAAGTGATGATACTCAGAACAGCTTATGTTTATGTCAGAAATATTTTTGCAGGACAGCTTTGCGAAAGTGACGAGGGATATACTTTTACCTATGACAAGACTTATCTCGAAAGCGAAAATGCAAGTGCCGTTTCACTTACTTTGCCTCTTAGTGAAGAAGCATACAGTTCGAAAACCTTGTTTTCTTTTTTTGACGGTCTGATTCCTGAGGGGTGGCTTTTAGATGTGGTGAGCCGTAACTGGAAAATCGACAACAGGGACAGATTCGGTTTGTTATTGGTTGCCTGCAAGGATTGTATCGGTAATGTTACAATTATGGAGGAAAAATTATGAAATGTCTGTGCTGTGGAAAAGATATTGACAAAAACGGTGAAAACGGGTGGCATAAAAGCTGTATAAAGCGTTTTTTCGGTGCATCAAAATTACCTGAAATAGAAATTGATGATGAAACGCTGAAAAAACTTGCCGATGAAACGGTAAATAACGGATTGACCGTTCCGGGAGTGCAGAAAAAACTGTCATTGCATCTTATTTCGGAAAATAAGTCGCCAAAACTCACCATTGTGAATTTTCCTACCGGTTATATTCTCAAGCCTCAGGTGCCGCAGTATGAAACCTTGCCCGAAGCCGAACACCTTGTAATGTCAATGGCGGATATAACGGGAATTTCAACTGTTCCGCACGCTCTTATTGGCAATAACGATACTTATGCGTATATTACAAAAAGAGCAGACAGGATAATGAACACCGACAGAACAGCAATGCTTGCAATGGAGGATTTCTGCCAGCTTGATTTAAGGCTTACGCAGGATAAATATAAAGGCTCGTATGAGCGCTGTGCAAAGGTGATAGAACGATACTCGTCAAGGGTGGGACTTGATATGACCGAACTTTTTATGCGGCTTGTTTTTTCTTTTGTAACGGGAAACTCGGATATGCACCTTAAAAACTTCTCGCTGATAGAAACTGCCGAAAAAAGCGGAGAATATGTTTTATCCCCTGCGTATGATTTGCTGCCGGTAAATGTTATTCTGCCTGCCGATATTGAGCAGACTGCCCTTACGCTGAACGGGAAGAAGCGAAATATACGCAGGAAGGATTTTTATTCGTTTTCCTATAAATGCGGTATTCCTAAAAATTCTGCAGAGAATATGATAAAAAAAGTAGTATCTTTAAAAGAAAAATATGAAGCTATGTGCCGTGATTCGTTGCTGTCGGATAATCTGAAAGAATGCTTTATGCGTCTGATAAACGAAAGATGCGATATACTCAGCTGAATAATAAAACCCGACAGATACGTTTATTGAATCGTACCTGTCGGGTTGATTTTATAGTCCGTTTGCTCCTTTATATGCTTCAATAAATACAAGCGCATCTGAATTTGAAGCCGCTATTTTTGAATTGTAGGCGGCAACTGCAGAGCAAGCCTCAATATTTTTGCTTGAATCTGTTAGTGTCGAAACTTGACTTGCAATTCTGTCAGATGTATCAAGGCAATCCTCTAAAGTTTCATACAGCATATACTGATTGTCTTTTATCTGATACAGACAATTGATCGCTACGTCAAGCTTTGAAATAATAGCATCTTGTCTTATCTCATCTTCATATTTGTTATATGCACCGTAAGCTCCCGTGAGTGCCGTACAGCGTCCGCTGTCAAAGTATTCAAGCAGTCGGATAACAGCAATCATATTTCTGTACTTTGGGTGAATAATGTTCACTGAATATACGCTCTCAAGTGTATTTGAAATTTGACTGACCTTTGAATGCAAATAAGACTGCTGTTGCCTTAATCTTTCTATTTCAAGACGATCTTTGGCTATTCTTGATTGTTCTTTATGCATCTTATTTTGATATTCGCGTTTTTCCTTTGATTTGACTGCCAAACAAGTGATTATAGGAGCGGTAATTATCACTAAAATTGATATAATACAAGCTAACATTGTTCTGTCTGCTTCAAAAACTGTTGCCGTTACATGAGAATAAATTATCAAACCTATAGAAAAAATTAAAGCGATTATAACTGCTATCCACGTTTTACGTCTAACATTATAATTGGGTTTCGAGATTGCTCTTATTATCCCAAGTCTATTTATCTTAGCCTGTAATTTATCAATCGTACAAAGCAGAGTATACCTCTCGCTCTCCAGTTCCTTTGCGATTGTCAGATGCTTAACAATCACGGACGGAGCGAGTTTATCAGCGGCATGGTATTCTCCGCCTATACTTTTTTCAGCCTGATATTCAATAGGACAGCCGCAGTTAGGGCAAGCATTCGCTCTGTCGGAGAATTCCCTGCCACACTCGGCACACTTTATCATTGCCATATTTTTAACCCCTTTAATTTTTAATGCTCGGAAAATCATATATCCGATAGTTTAATTCTAATCTGTTTCAGGTTAAAAGTCAAGACCTTTACACATAATGTTTATAATTTAATTATAAAAAGTGAAAGGCGCTGATAAAAATGTATAGCAGAATAAGAAACCTCCGTGAAGATTCAGACCTTAATCAGACGACAGTTGCAAAAATGCTCGGTATGTCGCAGACGGGTTATTCAAAATATGAAACAGGCGAAAATGACGTTCCTACGGCAATACTGATAAAGCTTGCGGAATATTATAAAACCAATGTGGATTATATCCTTGGGCTTACCGATAACCCGATCTATTATAAAGAAATATAAAACCCGACAGATACGTTTATTGAATCGTACCTGTCGGGTTTGTTTCATATTAAAGCACCTTTGATAAAAAGTCCTTAAGTCTTGGATTTTTGGGGTTTGCGAAGAATTCATCGGGAGGACCCTGTTCAACTATCTGTCCGTCCGACATAAACATTACTCTTGACGCAACCTCACGGGCAAATCCCATTTCGTGAGTTACGACAACCATTGTCATACCGTCGTCGGCAAGCTGTTTCATAAGATCGAGAACCTCTCCGACCATTTCGGGATCGAGTGCCGAGGTCGGCTCGTCGAAAAGCATAACATCGGGCTTCATGGCAAGCGCACGGACGATAGCAATCCTCTGCTTCTGACCGCCCGATAACTGCGGAGGATAAGCGTCCGCCTTGTCTGCAAGACCGACACGTTCTAAAAGCCGCATTGCCTCTGCGTCAGCCTCTTCCTTTGTCATAAGGCCGAGTTTAACGGGAGCCAAGGTTATGTTTTTCTTTATCGTCAGATGGGGGAACAGATTGAAGTGCTGGAACACCATACCCATCTTTCTTCTTATAAGGTTTACGTTAGCCTTGCGGTCGGTGATGTATTCGCCCTCAACGCAGATACTTCCGCTTGTCGGCTTTTCCATAAGGTTAAGGCAACGCAGGAACGTGCTTTTTCCCGAACCGGAAGGGCCTATGATAACTACCTTTTCACCTTTGTAGATATGCTCGTTTATCCCGTTGAGGACGTGGAGATTATCAAACGATTTGCTCAGATCCTTAACGTCTATCACTCTTGCCAAGCCTCCTCTCAAGCAGTTTCTGGAGTTTTGTCAGAACAAATACCAGTATCAGATAGAATGCCGCCGCAATGAGAAGCGGGGTAATAAGGTCATACGTCTTTGAGCCTACATACTGTGCCGCTTTGGTAATATCCGTTACCGCAATGTAGCCTGCTATCGAGGTTTCCTTTACCAGTACGATAAATTCGTTTCCGAGTGCGGGAAGTATGTTCTTTATAGCCTGCGGAAGCACGATAAGCCACATTGTCTGACCTGCGCCAAGACCGAGTGATCTTCCTGCCTCTGTCTGACCCTTGTCGATAGACTCGATACCTGCACGGACAATCTCCGCAACATAAGCACCTGAGTTTATACCGAAGCACAAAACTGCGGCAACTATTGCGTTTGCACCTCTGTAGTTGAACAGAACTGCGTTTATGAGCAACAGCTGTACAAGTACGGGCGTACCTCTTATTACGAATACATACAGGTCGCATATCTTAGCTATCCAGCCGATACCTCTCCTGCCTGCGCATAACTGCTTTACTACTGCCACGAAAGCACCGATAAGAAAACCGAGAATAACCGCAAACAGCGATATGAGCAGTGTGTTTCCGATACCGCTTAAATAGAATTCATAACGGTTTTCTCTTATAAGCGCCTTGTCAATGGCATCCCATATACCAAGAAAGAAGTCCAATTCTTAATTCCTCCGTCTTATGCCTTTCAAAAAATACGGGCGGCATTTCACCGCCCGGTAGTTTTATCAGTTAGCAGAATTATTCAGCCTTGCTGTCAGCGTCGGCATTTGCACCTGTTGTGTGCTTGAGTGTGAATTCGTCAACCTTGCCCTCGTCAATCAGCTTCTGAAGAACCTTGTTTACCTTTTCTTCAAGCTCTGTGTTGCCCTTCTTGAAAGCGAAAGCGTACTTGTCTGTGAATACCTCGCCGTCAAGGATCTCAAGGCTGTCGTTACCCTTTACCATTTCCTTTGCGGGAAGTTCGTCCATAACGATGCAGTCAACCTTATCGTTCTTTAAGTCTTCTGCAGCCTGAACGTACTTTGTATAACGTGAAGGCTCCTTCTTGAGATCATCTGTTACATAGAAGTCTGCAACTGTTGACATCTGAACGGCAATCTTTGTATCGCCGCCGAGGTCGTCAACGCTCTTTACTCTGTTTGCACCCTTGAGTACAACGATAACCTGCTTTGACTTAGCGTATTCGATTGAGAAGTCCATAACTTCCTGACGTTCGGGAGTAACCGAGATGCCTGCGGCTGCAAAGTCAACCTTGCCCTGCTGTACGGCTAAAAGCGCACCGTCAAAGTCCATTGTCTGAATCTCAAGTTCCATACCGAGTTCCTTTGCAACTTCTTTTGCAATATCAACGTCGATACCTACAACATCGTTACCGCTCGTATATTCATAAGGAGCGAAACCGGGTTCTGTAGCCATAATGAGTTTGCCGCCTGTTGTGCTTGACTGACAGCCTGCCATAGCAAGACCGCAGGTAGCGGCAACGAGAATGCCTGCAATTATTCTTTTGATCTTCATAAAAATACCTCTTTTATATTTCTTTGTTTTTTGTGCGCTTTCTGCGCTATCGTTAATATTATAGTGCATTTCTTTTCAATAAGCAAGAGTTTTTCGTTTTTTTGTGTAAAATACATATAAAAAATGTGCCGCAGTGAGATGCTGTGGCACATAATCTTTGCTTTTCCGGCTTACTTTCTTGAGAATAAGCCCTTTTTCTCGTAAGGTTCGCTTGTAATGTCTTTAAGTTCGTAGCCTGTGGGCTGCATAACCTCTCTGATCTTGTCTTCGGGAAGCGCCTCCTCGCTTATTATCACGGTTTCTCCCTTTGAATGAGAAGAAGTGACCTTCTTTACGGGAAAAGCATTTCTGATAGCATCGTTGACGTGTGATTCGCACATTCCGCACATCATTCCGTCGATTTTAAGTGTTGTCTTTACCATTGTAAATTCCTCCGTTACTTTATTGATATTACTTTATAGCCGCTGTTTTCAACGGCTTTTTTAAGCTGTTTGTCGGGTACTTCGCCTGAAAGCTCAGCCACTGCGATACCGTCTGTATGGCTTGCAGTAGCGCTTGCCACCTGCGGAATAGCCTCAAGTGCGGTCTTTACATGATGCTCGCACTTTTCGCACATCATACCCTTTATTTTTATTGTCTTTGTTATTTTCGCCGTGTCGGACGGCTGTAAAGCAATATTATTCATCGGCTTTGCTTTTCTGTCGTGCTTTGTGCTGTACAGCCTGCAGAAATTGAGCCTTAACGCATTCGATACGACACAGAAGCTGGAAAGGCTCATCGCCGCCGCACCGAACATTGGGTTAAGCGTAAGTCCGAGCGGAATAAATACGCCTGCGGCAAGCGGAATGCCGATAACGTTATAGATGAATGCCCAGAAAAGATTTTCGTGTATATTACGCAGTGACGAGCGTGAAAGCCTTATCGCCGCAGGAACATCGGTAAGTCTGCTCTTCATCAGCACAACATCTGCGGCATCTATCGCAACGTCTGTTCCTGCGCCTATAGCGATGCCTGTATCTGCGGCGGTAAGCGCAGGCGCATCGTTTATGCCGTCGCCTATCATAGCGACCTTACCCTGTGCCTTGAGCGAGCGGATGACCGCCTCTTTTCCGTCGGGGAGAACACCTGCTATCACCTCGTCAATGCCTGCTTTTTTGGCTACTGCCTTTGCGGTGCGCTCGTTATCGCCTGTCAGCATTATTACCCGTATGCCCATATTTCTAAGCTGTTTTACTGCATCGGGGCTGTCACTCTTTATCGTATCGGCTACTGCTATCATACCGAGCATACGGTTGTTTTTGCAGAAAAGCAGGGGAGTTTTACCCTCGCCTGAAAGACGATCCGCTTCGGATTTTATTCTGTCGCTGACAGCGATCTTTTCACCGATGAACTTAAGACTTCCGCCGTAAAGCGTATCACTGCCGATGGTAGCTGTAAGTCCGTTTCCGCTGAGCGCCTTGAAATTATCGACTGCTACCGGCGGGATTTTGTGCTCAGTGCCGTAACTGTTTATCGCTTTTGCAAGCGGGTGTTCGCTCTTTGCTTCAAGCGACAGTGCAAGGCTAAGAAGTTCGTTTTCGGTAACATCTTCCGCAGGGATTATATCCGTTACGACCGGCTCTCCTGCTGTTACGGTGCCTGTTTTATCAAGCACGGCTATCTGAGTTTTTCCCGTCTGCTCAAGCGAAACGGCGGTCTTGAAAAGTATGCCGTTCTTTGCGCCGACACCGTTTCCGACCATAATCGCAACGGGAGTGGCAAGTCCGAGCGCACACGGACAGCTTATCACAAGCACCGATATTCCTCTTGCCAGAGCATAAGCAAAATCCTGTCCGAGCAACAGCCACACTATTGTAGTGACAACGGCAATTGCAATAACGGTCGGAACAAATATCCCCGATACCTTGTCGGCAATCTTCGCAACGGGCGCTTTTGTTGCCGCCGCATCGCTCACCATTTTTATTATCTGCGATAAGGTGGTATCCTCGCCTACACGGGTAGCCCTGCAGGTGATGAAGCCCGTCTGATTTATGGTAGCCGCCGAAACATTATCTCCGACCGTCTTATCTACCGGTATGCTTTCGCCTGTCAGTGCGGATTCGTTGACCGTGCTTTCGCCGTCTGTTACTACTGCGTCAACGGGTATGCTTTCGCCGGGACGCACAACGAATATATCGCCCTTCATCACTTCTTTGGCAGGAACAGTATGCTCAGTGCCGTTCCTTATTACGTTTGCGGTCTTAGGGGCGAGGCTTACAAGCCCTTTCAACGCATCGGTGGTTTTGCCTTTTGAACGGGCTTCGAGCAGTTTTCCGACCGTGATCAGCGTCAGTATCATAGCCGCCGATTCAAAATAGAACTCGTCCATATACATCATAACGGCATCTGCATTTTGGTGAAGCTGTGCATCGGTCATCATAAACAGGGCGTATACGCTCCATACAAATGACGCACCTGAGCCGAGTGCTACAAGCGTATCCATATTCGGCGAGCGGTTGATAAAACCCTTGAAGCCGTTTATAAAGAATCTGCCGTTTATAATCATTATAATTGCGCTTAGCAGCAGCTGCACAAGACCCATAGCGACATGGTTTCCGTCAAACCACGAGGGAAGCGGAAATCCCCACATCATATGACCCATTGAGAAGTACATCAGTATCACAAGAAAAATGAGTGACGCTATCAGCCTTTTTCTAAGTCCGGGCGTTTCGGTATCACGCAGTGAATCGGCATCGGCATCGGTATCGTTATTTTCCGTTTTTGCGCCTTTCAGCCTTGCACCGTAGCCTGCCTTTTCAACGGCAGAGATTATTTCCTGCGGTGACGCTGTACCCTCGACACCCATTGAATTTGTAAGCAGGCTCACCGAACATGAGGTTACACCCTTTACCTTGCCGACCGCTTTTTCCACTCTTGCACTGCAGGCGGCACAGCTCATGCCTGTGACATCGTACTGCTCCATAATAAGACCCTCTTTCTTTTGCTGTATATCTTTATATTATGTCCGTCTGACGTTATTTCATCAGCTTTTGCAGAGTTGTGACAAGCTCGTCTATGACCTCGTCCCTGCCTTCTCTTATATCTCTTGCAACACAGCCTCTTATATGGCTTGCCAGCAGTTCCTTATTGAAGGCGTTCATTGCGGCATTGACGGCGGCGGATTGAATAAGCACATCGTTGCAGTATGCGTCATTCTCAATCATAGCCTCGATGCCACGCACCTGTCCTTCAATGCGTTTAAGGCGGTTAAGAAGCGCCTTTTTGTGCTTTTCGTCCCTTACGGTATGCTTTTCACAACACGGACAGACTTTTTTGACCGCTCTTTTATTTTCGATTTTATTTTCACTCATAGCGTTACCTCTGAATTTTTGCTGTAGCTTTAATATACCCTCACGGGGTATTTTTATTATATACTCCCCAGGGGTATTTGTCAAGGATAATTATATAATTTTTCGATAGCACGATGTCGGTTCAGTTGTTCGGAATACAGAGCGAAATATAGGTGCGACACAATTCCTTATATACAAAAAATTGAAAAACCGGTTTGCAGGACGGTTGCACTGCAAAAAAGCACTTCGGCATCTGTCCGCACATTTCACGATAATTCGGAAAGCACTTTCGGAGCAGGAATTGTGCGTATTTACCGAAGAATACGCTGCGGAATTGTGCAAAACGGAAAATTTTCAGAATCTCTTGAAAAACCGTTGTATTTATGCTACAATCAAACTGCCGGAAACGTTTTCGGTAATTTGATTCAGACAACAGGTGAGCCATTGACTATAAAGGATATTGCAAGACTTGCCGGCTGCGGCGTGAGCACGGTTTCACGGG
>Ga0129314_1000646_pt1 | contig 33838 bp, 53 predicted proteins | sample O1111metagenome_FD_94431 | JGI IMG/M metagenome (GOLD analysis project Ga0129314, IMG submission 94431) | Orangutan individual fecal microbial communities from fecal samples from Wisconsin, USA - O1111 metagenome | ecosystem: Host-associated > Mammals > Digestive system > Large intestine > Fecal... | reverse complement strand
GGTATAGTCGTCGGCGTTGTTATTGTAGTGGAAGTCGATGTAGCCGCCATGTCCGGCAGTCGCGCCGGGGAAAAGCTCGATCCCGGCGGGATTGATCGTCTTCCCCATGTGGTCGTGGCCGGTTCTCGCGGCCCCCGAATCTTTTAGCGCGTAGTCAACATTTCCAACATTGAGGCTGTCAACATAGTTTGTAGCCATATGCTATCCTCCGATCTTCAAAGTGTGCCCCTCCACGGTAATTGCGGAGGCACCGATATCCTGCAGGATCTCAGCAGGTGTTCGTTTATAGATCCACCCGTTTCCATCTAAAACCGCGATATACGGAGGAGTCTTCCCCAAGTTACTCGCTTCCGTTGTCTGCAGCAAAGTTCCAGAAAAGTATTTGCCATAGAGATTGCCGGTCAGTGTGCCGCCCGTTAATGGCAGATACTTGTTGCTGCCGTCGCTACCTGTCCCGAAGACCTTTTGTCCGTTGACATACGCCGTTTTGCCCTGAAGGATATCGTCTGCGGTCGCATCCGCATCAGACGTGTCGACAAACACGGCATTTCCGCCGCCCACATTCGGGACTTCAATGCTCGGCACGCCCATATAAGTTGCGCCGGCAATTTTAACATCCTGCGCCATGGCAGCCTCCTTTCAGGAAATCGTCAGCACCTTAGTCGTACTATCCTGCCCCACAATGGGGACAGTTGCCGTTCCAGTCATCTTTTCCAGACTGGAGCCGTAGAAGGTTTTTCCGTTGAGAACATCAGAAGGGGAGGCGTTACCAGACAGGCCAACGGCATTCACGTGAACCTTTTTCAGCAGTTTCCCTGCAGTTGGCGTGATATCCTGCGCGGAGTCGGCCGGCGTTGCAACCTTCTCCTCGACCTGGATATACATCGTTACCTTCGCCCCGGACTTGTCGCCACTGACATAACCAGCGGAAACCGACGCAGACGGCGTTACTTCGACAGGATACTCGGAAACCGCCTCTCCGATTTCATCTCCCGTCACGGCTGCGCTGGGAGTTACGCTGCCGTCCGCCACGTTCTTCGTGACGGATTCATCGTACATGCCGGCAGGCAGTGTCACGCTCTTTCCGTTCACAGAAACGTCAGGTGCAGAACGAGTTGGGACATTCCCGACCACCTCGCTGCCGTCCACCCACGCTTTTCTACCGCTCCGGAGGTCAGAAGCCGCCGCATCGCCGGAATCGGTGTCGACGAACTTCGCATAGCCGCTTCCGTCGGCCAGTGGGATATTGACATAGGGGACGCCGGAATAGGTTACGCCGTTGATGACTACATTTTTTGACATATTTAATTCCTCCATCAAGATACCGTAATTTCGTACCCGTTATACGTGATAAGCCCGTAGTTCTTTGGGATCGGATTTACAACGATGTTCTCTGTTGCGCGCCGATCGGCCGTCTGAAGGACCTGTGTTTCGGCTGAGGGGGTGACTTCGTACGGTCCGTTATATGGTTCAGCGCCGATAATGACCTTGTAATCATTTCTCACCCCGATGACCTGCGTCGGGGCGTTTGATGCGCCGATAGCCTGCTCTGGGACGTTTTTTACTGCGATGCGCTGCATACTCCGCACCCCCTCCGCAGGACGATCTTCCCGTTGTCACCGTTCTTGTACCGCTTTCCGTCGTCGGCCAAAACGTCGAAGTCGTATTCGGCGGCATCGCGCAGGAGCCAGCTCTCCTCGGGCGTGATCGTCACGGCGTGGATTTCTGCCGTTGAAAATTCGCGCTCGAAGAGAATGTCCCTGCAGCGATTGTTTTTAACTGTCATAATCACTTTTTTTATGCCGGTGAAATCGAACTCGGAAAGATCGACTTCCAGCAGCGTGTAGACCCCGACATCAACGCGAATAGAATCCATGCTTGCACACCTCCCATCAATGCGTTATCCTACCTGCCCGGCAGTGGAAATGACGAGCTTCGTCCCGCTTACTGATGCCGATACAGATGCGCTGCTGGCCATTTCTGCATACCGCTGAGCCAACGATGCGCTCTCCCTTGCGCTTGCGGCGCTGCTCACGGCGGACGAGATCTGTTCTGCCACAATGCTGTAGTAGTCACTACTAATGATCTCAGCATCAGCGTAGGCGTTAGGCAACACGTCTACAAAGAAGCAGAATGTAGCGAGCTTTTCGGCTCGTTTTCCTGTTTCCGTGCCGTAGATATCGACCTGTGCGCACACGGTCCCAGCTACGGCCAGCATCTGCGTGGCCACTGGAGCTGTCACGGTATTGCCGGAGGCGGTAACTTTGGCGCCGCCCTCCGTAGTATCATACAGTCCGCCAGTGCCATCCGGCTTTCGAAATCGAATCATGACAGATGCGCCGGCCGGCACGCTGTACGGCTGCGCACCGTCCCACAGCGTGGCTACGATCGTCCGGGAATTGCTATCGCCCTGCACCATGTGCAGACGAGCAGGAATGGTGTCGGCGGACAGATTTAGCGAAATAGCCTGTTTAACATTCAAAGAGATCCCTCCTTATCCGTTGTAAACTGTTTCCACCGAATCGACAGTCCCCGTTCCTCCTGTTTTCGATGCCCCACCGCTGCCATCAAACGAGAAAGCGCAGTACCAGTCGTTTGACGCGCACTGGAAAGTGCCGGAGGTGCCTGCTGGGATGAAGCAGGTCGCCTGATTATCGCTCCCGCCAGTACAGCAGACGACATAGCCGATGGGCTTCTTCTCAAACGGCTGGTAGTTTCTCCCCTCGACTTTCAGCGTGCTAAAGCTCGCGCTTTCCGCCTCGATTGCTTCTTGCGCGACCAAATTCACAGCCTCAACGGAGTTTGCTTTCACATTTGCAAAACCAGCAGACAAGACGATGTTCTCAGTGTCCGCGCCAGTGATGTTGTTGTGGTAGACACGATAGATCTTCAGGAGGTTGTTTCCGTCGGCAGGATCGATGCGCAGTCGCCACCGTGTAGTGAAGTTCACTGTCCGCGCTCCACCGATGATCTGCTGGATTTGCACGGTATCACTGACGGTTATGCGCCCGTCGCCGTTGACATCCAACTTCTCGTAATCAGATAACGTCGGCTCTACCATACCGACCGTGATTTGCGCGGAACGATCCGCATCCGCCTGCGAGTATTCGGAGTTTTTATAGGTCGCGCCGGTAGCGCTGGTGTCGATGGTACCTCCGTCGAGGTTAATAAAGAAGTTCTTCTGTTCACTGGAGATTGTGCCGGCAATCAGATGCGCGGCGGTGATCATCCACGCCTGGATTCCCCCAGCAATGGTAGCGCCCATCGTGTAGGGGCCATTGTAGCCGGTGCTGCTGGCGGCCCAGCCCTCATAGTTAAATCGCCAGACTTTCTTGGCCTTGGTGGGATCCGGATCGTCGGCGATATAGAGCTCGTCCGGCTCTCCGTCGCCGTTCGTGTCCAGAAGACGAACGGCGCCGCCATTCGCCCCCAAGAGGGCAGCTGCCAGGCTGGAGGAAATCTTCTCGACCAGAGAAGCGGACGGCTTGGCGTCGATCTCCTTCTGTTGGCCGGCAATAGTGGCCGCGATGTTGGCCTTCACACTGCCAAGAGCTACGCTGTCGTAGCGCTCCAGCAGGCAGTCCCAGATGATCTTGTTCACCCGCGCCTTGGCGTCCACACCCAGACGGTGGAAGTAGACGCCCACGGTATCGCCCAGATAGATCTGCTCCAGGAACGCCACATCCTCGTATCCGGAGGACTGCGCCAGCAGCGCCAGCTTTACATCCCAGCTCACCGCGGGGACGCCGATGCGATTCCGCTTGATGTAGGAGGAAGCTGCGGCCTGTAGCTGCGCCTTCGTTGGCTGCTGCTCGAAGCTGGAGGACAGATCCAGCGGCATAAGCCGCGTGTACCCAAAGTCGCCCTCCGCATACACCGGCGCGGCCGTGACAGTGATGTCGTTACCCCGCCAATACGGCACCGCACCCGTGTAGCAGTTGGCGCAGCTGGCGTCCTGCGTCAGATCGGTGAGGTTTTTCCCGTACCGCACCGACACACCGCGGTCCGCTCCGCGTCGCGTCAGCAGCCGCACTGCCCACTCGTCAAATTCGTACTCGCCGCCGTACACATCCAGCAGACTTCCCTGCTGGCCGCCCAGCAGACCCCACGCGCTGGAGGGAACCGTCACGGCCATGGCGGCCACGGTGGTCTTGTCGGTCGTCAGCGCAAAGGGGAAGCTCGTCGGCATCGCGTGGCTTTTAATAGCCGCCACAGCGGAGGGCGCATCTGCCGCCGTGAATGGAGACACCACATAGCCGCCGAGATCATAGGCGATGTGCCGCGCGTAGATGGCCGCTGTGCCGTTCATGCCCGGCACGATGCGGTATACCCTAAAGGGCTGCATCTTGCCGTCTGGGCCAACGGTAGCCCGGAGAATGGCGCGCAGCGCGATCTCTCCGTAGTGGATGCCTTCCACCGGGTAGTGCAGCTCCAGCTCGTACTGACCGTTCAGCTCCTGCGTCACCTTGCAGGACATGGCGTCTGCGAGGACGCCCAGCCCATTGTCAACGCCCGCCGGGAAGCTTGTGCGGTCGGCGTCATACAGAATCGGTTTCATAGTGTCCACCACCTCGGGATGATCTCCACGCCTGTAATGCCGCCCGTCCAGCGGACGGCGCTTTCTCCGGCCTGCAGCGTGGGAAACTCCGGCGCGGAGATAGTGCTGTTGAGGTTAAACGCCCCGTAGTAGGCGTTCTGCGTGTCCGAATCGAGCACGATCACGCCGCGAGGCATGCTGTTGATGGTGACGGTCACATCGCCCACCGTCAGGGTGCCGGCTCCCGTGCCGGTGACGGTGATCAGCGGCAGCGCGGCGAATGCCGTAGGATTCAGCAGCACCTGTCCCTGCACGGCCTGCACCGCCAGATCGCCAACGCGGAGAAACCGCTGCGGCTGGCAGTTAAACTCAATGGTCGCCCTGCCGAACCGGTGCAGGATGCTCTCCACATCCAGCGGCCCTGCGAAGTAGGCCCTGCGGTAGGTCTCCACGTCGTAGCTGTCCTCCAGCTTCTGGTACCCGGCGGGGCCGCAGAGCCAGTTGGCCACCTCCCGCATGGCGCGGGGGAGCCGGATGCGCTCTGCGCTGACGTAGATCTCGTAGGACTGCACGTAGTTCTGGTAGGCATTCTGCGGGAACAGCAGGTCGCCGTTCCTGCCGGGCACGGACTGGGTGTCCAGCTTGCGCCCGGCCAGCTCCACGCTGGGGTAGCGCTCCACCACGACGTGGACGTCATCGGAGGATCTCCCGGCCCAAAAAATCATGCAAACACCGCCTCTCTGCGCTCCACCGCGTGCTGCAGCTTGTACATAACAGCATCCGCCAGTGCGTTGACATCCTGCCCCTCAGCGCCGTAGACGTTCAGCACTACGCCGCCCATGTTAGTGGTCGTGCCGCCGCGTGTGGGCAGCGCCGACAGCGCGGACAGCTCTGCGCTCATGTCGCGCATAGCCCTCGGCATGGCCTGCTCTACGCCCAGCGTGATGCCGGGCGGGATAAATTTTCCGATCTCATTCGCAAAGACCTTAGACGGGGAATGAATGCCGAACAAGCCCTTGACCCAGCCCAGGACATCACTTACCCAGCCCCGAAGCTTGTCATAAAGCCAAGATGCCGCATTGGAGATTCCATCAAATAGGCCGTGAACCAGCTGCGACCCGACTTCACCGATAGAAGCCATTCCGGACAGGAGGCCCTTGACAATGGCGCCGATGATCTCCGGCAGCCGCACCACCAGACGGGGCAGCGCCTCGATCAGACCCTGCGTCAAGCCTGCGATAAGAGATCCCGCCGCGATGATGATCTCATCCACATGGTCCACCAGACCCTCGGCCACGGTGATGATGGCGTCAACAGCCGCGGGGATCAGCGCCGGGAGGCTTTCTCCGATGCCCGACGCAAGGGCGGCAATGATATCAATGCCGGCGTTCAGGATCTGCGGCAGCAGGATCGTGATCTGCTCGACCAGCATCGGCACGACCGCGGCTATCGCCTCTACGGCAGCAGGAAGCGCTTGCACGATGCCGGATACCAGACCGCCGACCCCCTCGACAAGCGGCGGTAGGAGAAGTTCCAGAGCCGGCGCTACATAGGGGATCATGCCGGAGATCAACTGCGTGAGACCCTGAACAAAGCGCGGCAGCATGATCTGCAGACGCGGCAGCAGGTTGTCTGCGAAGGTGTTGACGCTGTCGATCACATTCTGCACCAGCTTGTCCAGGTTTAGATTCTCGTTGCTCATGCCGGTGATAAGGTTACTCCACGCCGACTTCATGGCATTGGCGCTGCCCTGGATGGTGGTCGACGCCTCCTTTGCCGTCGTTCCCGTGATGCCCATTTCCGTCTGCACCACGTGGATGGCGTCCACGATGTCGGCATAGCTGGAAATGTCGTACTTGATTCCAGAGAACTTCTCGGCGTCTGCGAGCAGCCGCTCCATCTCCTGTTTAGTGCCGCCATAACCCAGCTTCAGGTTGTCCAGCATGGTGTAGTTCTGCTTGGCGAAGCCCTGATAGGCATTCTGGATGCTGGTCATGTCCGTGCCCAGCTTATTGGCGTTGTCGGACATGTCCGTAATAGCCTGGTCGGCCTTCTGAGCCGCCGCAGCCGTGTCGCCGCCCAGAGACTGCAGCAGGGATGCGGAGAAGCTGGTCACCGTCTCCATGTACTGGTTCGCGCTCAGGCCGGCAGTTTTGTAAGCGTCGTTGGCATACTGCTGCACCTGCGCGGAGGACTCCTTGAACAGGGTATCCACGCCGCCGATGAGCTGCTCCTGCTCGGCAAAGCCCATAATGGACTGCTTGCCGAGATCCACAAGCGCTGCGGCAGCCTCCTTGATGGCTGACGCCATGGCCTTGATGCCGGAAACGATAAAGTCAGAAGCGACGTTGGCCTTCAGGACATCGCCGAAGGACAAGGCCTTCTCGCTGCCCTCGCGCATATCATCGCCCAGCTCCTCTACGCCACTGGAGGCGTCGCGCAGCTCGCCCTGCATCTTGTTCAGCGTGGCAGTGGCTTCATTCAGCGCCTGCTGCCACTTCTGGGTCTTCTCGTCGCTCTCGCCGTACTTGGCGGCCGCTTTGCCGGCCTGCTCCGCCAGAAGCTTCACGCGCTCACGCTGCACATCGATCTGCTTGGTCAGTACGGAGGCGGTCTTGGCATTCCTCTCCTCCGCCGTCGTGGCAGCGGTAAACTGCGAAGCCACCAGCTTCATCTGGCTCTCCAGCGTTTTGGACTGCTGGATGATCTGGCTGATCTGTCGGCGATACTCCGCCTCGCCGTCTACGCCGATCTTAGGGCCAATGTTCACAGCCATAGGCTCACCTCACTTTCATAGCTTCGTCAAATGTCCAGTGTTTCTGTTTTTTCTTGGGGGTAGCCCCGTTATAAATGGCGAGGCAGGCGATCATGTCCAGCATCTCACCGTATCGCGTGACCATGATCTCCTGCCTCCCCATATTTAGCTTTCGCCCGTAAAACAGGAGCCAAGCAAGGTTCAGCTGGACGCCTGCGCCTTGCCGCTTTCTTTTTTTTCGGGCTCTACCTCCACCGTAGGCTTTCTGTCCTCCGCCCAGGACGCCAGCGCCTCCTGCTGCAAAGCGTTAAACTCACTGGGGCGCAGCGAAAACAGCTCGTCAACAGTCAGAGGGTCAGGCTTATGGCCAGGCACCTCGAAGGCGCGCGCCTGCTCGTACCCTTCACTCAGGGCCGCCATAATGGCTGCCGTGTCGCGGGTGATCTGCCCATACTGGCCATCCAGTACCTCCCCCAGACGGGTGATATCGCCGTCCGGGCAGAGGTCGGAGATCTTAGCGGAGGCGCCCACCGTGAAGCGGAAGCCAACTTCTCTGCCGTAGATCTGCATAGACGCCTCCTCCTTACACCGCGCCACCCAGAATCGCCTTGAGGACAGCCTCAGCGGCTGCCTCAGTGGGCTGATCAGCGCCCACCAGTTTCCAGTCGTGGTTGGTGGTGTCGTCGCGCATCAGCGTGGCGGTCAGTTCCTGCGTCTGCCAGTCGATGGACTCTTCCTGCGTAGCGGCATCCAGACCGGGCTGCTGGAACCGCGCCTTCGTCAGCACCACGGGCGCGTAGGTCACCACGCCGCCGCTCTGATAGCGGACGATAAAGCCGATGCCCACATAGGGGATCTCCATGCCGTCGCCGTAGTGGGAGACCTGTACCGCGCTGCCGCCCGCCTGGACCTCGGTGGCCTCAGGCAGGCCGAGGACAAACTTCTCCGCCGCTGCCAGAAGCCCGTCAACGGTCAGTGTGGCGGTGCCGTCTGCGAAAACAGCCGCCGCCGTCTCCGCGGAGATATTGTCGGCGTGGAACGTGTTTTCGTCCGTGGTATTCAGGGACAGGGACACGCTGACGCCACGCGCCAGCAGCATGACGCCGCTGTAGGTGACCACGCCGCCAGCGTTGGCATATTTGGCCACGTAGGGCTTGCTGAAGCCCGTACAGACCTTTCCTGCTGCGCTCATAGCAGCACCTCCTATTTCATGATTTTTTCAATTTCGCGGCTGCACGCCGCGTCCATTGCCGCTTCCGCCGCCTTCTTGGCGGAGTTCACGGCCTTGTCCACAAACTTCGTCTTTTTGCGAAAGGTAGTGCCGCTGTTGACAGATCTGGCAATCAGGACATTAGGCTGGCCGTTGGGATACTTTTCGGTTTTTGTCGAGTTGTATCCGTCAAAGCCCAGCTTGACGTTGATGAAGCCGTCGTCGTCCTTCATGCGGCTAATGCCAAAGCCATCCAGAAGCCCCGCCTTCTGCGGCAGGGTGACTGTGTCAACTAAGCCTCCATCTCGGGCGCGGCCGTCGCCCACAGGCAGAGCCTGTATCGCGCGCCGCACCGAATCAGCCACGACCTCGGCGCCGGCATAGACCGTCTTGCCCACCACGCCGTCCTTGGTGGACTGCTGCAGTTTGTTTAGCTGCGAGATGTAGTTGTTGATGCCGGAGAACTCGAACCGCGCCATCAGGCAAACACCTCCCAGTCCCACTCGTAGTGCCAGAAGCCGGTTTCTTCCTCGAACTGGCAGCTGTTCAGGCTCCAGACGATCTCTGCCGCGTCAAAGGCGGCCTCCAGCTCATCCCGCCATGGGTCAAACTCCTGCTTCGTGAATAGATCTGTGGAGCCGGTGACCGCTTTCTCAGCATGGACGCCGCCAGCTTCGAAGTCGTTCGCGCCGTCCTCCTGCCAGACAAGGTAACGGTCGGACTGGATGCGCCCGCCGTGGCTGACGGCATCGGTCACGGCGATATGCGCCGCGATGATCCGCTGCGCCCACAGAGGCGTCCTGTCGGTGTCCGATTTGGACACATTTCGCTTATTACTCATTGGACACCTCATACTTCTGCTCGATCCGGATGAGCGTCAAATCCATGGACGGCGGGTAGACGTCCTGCAGCTGCTGCACCAGCTCGATGCCGTATTGCGTGCCATCCTCCGTGACAGCGATGCACTGAGGATTCACCGTGGGCCGCGTCTGTGTCCGGATCACGCGCTCCACCTGCACCTGCGCCTGCTTGCCGCTGTAATACCGCTGCAGGCCGACGCGCCGCTCCGCGTAGAACAACGTTTCCACCAGCGTAGGTGTAGGCTTAGGCTGGTATCCGGGCTGGGCGGCGTCCGCTACGGTGTAGATCTTGACCACGCCGTCCCGGTAGGGCTGGGTGATTTGCCGGTCAGCAGGACGAAACGGTACCTTCCGCATAATTTCTCACCTGCCTGTCATTCTGCATAGCCAGAAGCCGATTTAGGTAGTTCGACTCAAACACGTCCAGAGCGTCGCTTAAGCCATACCGGACGTATTCCTTCAGCAGTGTCAATGGCTCCCCGGGGGTCTCATAGTCCCCGGCCGCGCCGAGCTTCCCGTCAATATATGCCTCCCCGGAGGCGATAAGGTCGGACACCTTGGCGTCCGTAGCCTCATCGCTCCAGGTGATGCTGCAGGCGAGCTTGACGGACGACAGCAGCGCGGCGTTCACCGCGCCCGCCACCGTTAAGACTTGGTGACGGTGACCTTGTAGGTCTTGGTGGTGGTGCCGTCAGCAGCGGTCACAACGACCTGCAGAGCGTTGCTGCCGGTCTTCCACGTGGCAGCGGTGCCATTGTTGATCTCGGTGCCGTTCACGGTCAGCTTCATGGCAGCCGCAGCGTTGCCAGGCACAGCGGTCACCACATCAGACGCGCTGGTGGTGGTCGCGGTGTAGGTCAGCGTGCCGGAGGCGAACGCGGGGGCCAGAGCCAGATCGCCCACGGTCAGAGCGGTCAGCGTGGCGTCGGTAGACGCTGCGGGAGGATCCACCTGCGTCACCTTGTAGGTGGCGGGCGTCAGGCCGGAGATATCCAGCACCAGGAACGCGTTGTTATCCAGAGGCATACCATTGGCGTAGGCCTTGATCAGATAGACGCGCTCGTCCTCCAGGAAGCGGTAGTGGTCGCTGTACTCGATGCGGCCCTCGGGGGAGGTGCCTGCCATCGCCAGATAACGATAAGCGATACCGATGACAGCCTTGCCGCGGGGCAGTGCGTGGGTCTGGATGATGTCCATGGGATAGGGCAGGACGTCGTTACGGTAGGTGCCGTCCGGCGCCATCAGCGTGGTGGCGGGCATGACCTTCTGCAGGTAGTCCTGGGGGTTCACCAGCAGGATCACATCCCGGACACGGCGAGGCTTGCCGTTGGGATCAGCCGCCACGATGGACAGCAGGTTGCCCACAGTGTGGGGGGACAGATCATCCACCTTGACGGCAGCCTTCTCGGGGTATGCGCCACCGGTGACGGTGACGCCGTCGCCCACCTGACGGATCATGCCGATGGGCTTCTTGTTGCCGTCGCCGGAGACAATGCCCGCCTCCATACCGTTGCTCAGAGCCTCATAGAGCGTCTGGCGGATGAAGTTGTCCAGCCACTCCGCACCCAGCTCCAGCATCGCCTTGCAGACAGGCAGGAATGCGGACAGCTTCAGCAGCGTGGTGGGGATCTTCTTAATGCCAGCGGTCAGCTCCTTGACAATGTCGTCGCACAGCTCGCCCCACACGGCCTCCTCATAGCCGTTGGTGTTTACCATGATCTCGACGGCGCCGCCGGTGGCGCGGAAGTTGATGCGGCTCAGCAGGGGATGTGCCGTCTGCAGCTCGTCAAAGACGGAGTCAATCACCGTCTTGGGCAGCGTCTCATCCAGACCGGTGACAGCCTGCCGGGGGTCGGTGGAGCGCATAGCTGCGGCCAGCTTCTGGTAGTAGCTGCGCTCCTCGCTGGTCAGCTGGTGGACGCCGCGCTGGGCGAGGATGCGGGAATCGACTTCCTGCCGCAGGTCATCAAACCTCTGCTCGTACTCGGCCTGAATGTCCAGACTGATGCGCTGCATCATCTCATCCAGGACGGAAGAGAACGCGCCGGTGTCGCCGGAGATGGCAGCCTGCTGGAGAGCCTGCCGCAGTTCCTCGCGGGTGCGAATGTCGTTGTTGTTCATTCTTTTTCTCCTTTCGATTCTCAAGAAAACAATCCGAGAACTTTGTTATTTTTTTCAGGGCTTCCGCCGCCCTGGGGATCCTTGTTGGGCGCAGGTACCGAGGGTGCCGCTGCCAGGTCGCGGAGCTGCGCCGCCAGCGACTTCTGATACCGGAGATGCTGCTCCATGCCGGCGTTCATCTTCTGCAGGATGGCGGCCGCGCCGCTCATGTCAGCGTCGGTGTCGGCAAGGCGATCCGCGAGACCGAGCTCAACGCACTGCTCAGCGTTCAGCCACGTTTCCGCATCCATCATCTCCGACAGACGCTCCTCCGTCAGCTTGTCGCCGGCCTTCTGCAAATACGCCTGCCGCCCCGCAGTGTTGATGACATCCAGATCATCCGCCGCCTTCCGCAGCTCCGCGGCATTGCCACAGGCACACACCCACATGTTATGGATCATCATCAGGGTGTTGCGCGGCATGATCACCTCGTCGCCCGCCATGGCGATCACGGAGGCGATGGAGCAAGCAAAGCCGTCCACGTGCACCACCTTCCGCGCCGGGTGGCGCTTCAGCTGGTTGTAGATCGCCGTGCCTTCAAAGACGCTGCCGCCGTAGCTGTTGATGTAGATCTCGATGCGCGACACGTCGGGATGCTTCGCCAGCTCTTCGCGGAAGTGCTCCGCGCTGTTGTCGCTCTGGACAAACCGCCAGTTCTCCCAATCGAACTCCTCGCCTTCTACGTCACCGTAGATGTAGAGCTGCAGGACGCCCTCCGCGGCCTGCTTGATTTCCCAAAGGGGTTTCCTCATGCGTTTCCTCCTTCCGCGCCGCCGAGCACGGAGGTCTCCGCGCCCAACGTTGCAATATTCTTCGTGAGATAGTGCTTGTCCGCCCAGTCCTCAGGGATGGCGGGCAGACCCGCCGCCCGCAAGACCTCATTGATGGAGAACACACCGGAGCCGACCAGCTTCTCCACATTCGCCGCGTTGGCGAACATATCGAAGTGGCGGATGCTGCTGGTATCAATGCGGAGATAGTCGCCGCGCTGGATCCGGTCGTAGCCGTACCGCTTGCGGTTGATCTCCTCCTGCAGCTGATCGCAGATGGGATCGATGCAGCCGGTCAGGAATCTGCCCTGCGCGTCCTCCGTGCCTTGGATGCTGCCATCCACCAGTACCGCCGGGATCTGGAACGCCTTCGCTGTGAACGCAAAGATGTCCTTCATCTGGCTCTGGATGTCCGACAGCTCTACGGCAGCCTTGCCGCCCTCGTTCGTATAGGCGTAGCCTTCAAACTCCGGCAAGACTGCCCCATCAGAGTCGAGGAAGGTTTTCACCTGTTCTTCGATCATCTGCGAGAACTTCTGCGTGAAGTCATCCGCGCCGGAGGCCAGCTGACTCACGTGGACTTTCCAGTGCTGCCCCTTGTCCCACGCATACCGCCGCATGGCGGCATCGATGAGCCGCACGTAGGAGCCGTACAGGCCATCCAGCACCGGCTTGATGTCCAAGTGGTTCAGCGTCAGATGCAGTACCTCCCGCTCGCGGAAGGTCTTCTCGTAGGACACGTCCCCCACCTGCACGTTCGTGTACTCGTTCTGCTTGCTGGGGTAGCTGCCGCCGGTCATATAGCTGTCCGCCACGACCAACGCGTCATAGCCCTCCCGCTGCCGGGTGCCGATGACCAGCACCTCGTTGTCCACCAGCAGCTTTGCCACCAGCTTGTGCAGGAACGCCGTGGAGTTCTGGTTCACGTTCGGCTCTACGTTCCAGAGATAGTGTTCGCGCTCCCGAACTTCCTTTCCTTCCCGGAATGTCCGGAACTCACAACGCCCGACGGCGTTGGCGATCATGTTCGCGCAGATCCAGAAGCAGGTGTCCCGCAGCTGGAATTCCTGCGTCGCTGCCAGAAGATCGCGGCACGTGATCTCCACCGTAGTGGGAGAACGAGCCCTGCCTCCGGCGAGCCACTTCCAAAAATTAAGTGCCATTGCCCACCTCCTATAGCCGGATCGCGCCGATGGGCGGCAGCTTTACCGGCTCGCCGGTGCCAAGCACCGCCTCCTCGGTCATAGATGCCACCAGAGCCATGAACGGATCCGTCTTCCGGCTCTTCGGTTCGATCTTGGCGTAGTAAAAATTCCCTGTATTCGTACCGGCACGTTGGCCGCTGCGTACTCTCTTGGTATTGTTCACCGCCCAGCGCAGGGGCGGGTTGTCACCCCATGTAAACAGGTCGCGGTCAAAGCACTCCTGAATCACCGGGTCAACCTGCATGATGTCGCTGGGTCGAACCAGCTTCACGCGGTTCTTGTCCCTGGCGTCAAAGCCGATGCGCCGCATGGCGTCGCTCACCAGCGTCCAGCGGAAGTGATCCATCGACAGCTTGACGATGTTGTACTTCAAGCCCATCTCCTTCAGGTAGTCCGCCAGAAGGTTGGGGTCGATACTCACATCGTCCACCACCGTCAGCTTCCCCGCCTCTGCCCAGGATCGCCACGGGGCGACGATGCGGGAGAGCGACCGGCTTTGCAGGCAGACCCACGAATGGCTGATGTCATAACGCTGCGCGCCCACACGGAAGTGCAGATTGACGCTTGCCCAGTCGTTGATCTCCGCGTAGTCGATGCCGGCCACGCAGGACTTCCCGCGGAGATCCGGCAGCGGCCGGTTGGTCGCCTTGACCTTGGCATAGTCCGTCACGCTGATCTCCAGCTGGCCGGCGCGGATGCCCATCCGCTTCGTCAGGAAGTCTCCGTTCTGCTCCGGATTGACCAGCCAGTCCGCGTATTCCTCCTCGATCTCTTGCCGTAGGTGGGGGACATAGGACAGCGATGGGTTCGCCATGAACCAGTTCTCCGGGTCGTTGACCTGCTCCCGGTTTTCCAGGCAGCAGATGAACGGGAGATAGCCGCCCTCCGGCTCCGCCTCGTTCTCGAAGAGGATCCGCCGCCCCTGGGCTATGAAGTCGTCCAGCGGGCCATCAGACACGTCGCCGTTGGACGTGAACATCCCGATGCGCGGCTGTCCAACCTTGCCCAGGCCGGTGACGAAAACCTTGTAGTTGTTGTAGTTCTCAAAGGCGTGGACTTCGTTAAAGACAACCTTGCCGGAGCGCATACCGTCCCGCCCCTTCGGGTTGTTGGTGCGCCCCTTCATCACGCCCTTGTTCTTCCGGCCCTGCACCATCTCTTTGGTGTGGTAGTAGTGCCGGTTAAGCTTCGACTCCCACTTGGGGGATTCAAGGACTTCGGAAAGATCCTTTACCGGCGTGACCGCCTGCTCCTCGTTGTTGGCGCACACGTCCACGTTGTAGTTCTTTACGGGGTTGTAGGGGGAGATGGAGCATGCGCCGTCAAAGGCGATGAAACCGTCCTTGCCTGCACCGCGTCCCACCATGCAGAGCAGCTTCTTCCACCGCGGCCGACCGTCGGCGCGGTAGGTGCAGTCCCACAGCGCGAGGAGGAACTCCTCCCACGGGAACAGCCGTTCATAAGGGAAGTAGCGCAGCAGGCTCAGGTACCGGCGCAGTTGCTCCGTGTCCACGTAGATGTCCTCCGTGTCGAACACGCGGCGGATCATCGCCACCAGTGCGTGCTGCTCAGGACAGGCGCGGGGATTATTGGACTCGACGATCTCGATATAGCGCAGAACCTCCGCGGGGATCTCACAGCTCATCGTCGTCATCGCCCCGGGCGGCAGCCGCCAGAGCGTCCTCCTTAAAGCCCAGCGTGGTGAAGATCGCCAGCATCTGGCGGGAGACCTGGATCTCCAGCGACACGCTGCGGTTCTCCATCAGCCGTCCCCGGTCATCCGTGACGGTCAGCCCGCGCCGGGCGATGTCGTCCCGCAGCTCCTGCCGCCTCACCCAGAAGTCCATATACTCCTGCACCTTGTCCCGGTACACGTCGCCGTCAAGATCTCTGTCGATCAGATTCTGCAGCATCGACTGCCGAAGCTCCTTATAGGCGTCCGTCAGGCGGTAGTTCTTCCGCTTCTGCGGGGGCGCGTCGTGACCCGCCCGCTGCGCCTCCAGATGCCGCGCCATGGACACATTCTTCTTCGCTGCGGCGACCTGGTCGCGGCGCAGAGCAATGCGTCCCATCATAGCCAGCCGGTCAAACGCGCTCCGGAATTCCTCACCGTAGGTGTCCACGCACCAAGTATTTAGAGCTGTCTCATCACAGCCAAACCAACCGCACAGCTCCTCCACGGAGCACTGCATGCCGCACAGGCTCTCAAATTGCTTTCGGTCAAATTCTCTAAACTGGGGCAACTTAAAGCACCTCCCTTCTTCAGCCAAGAGACGCAACGATGGCTTTTTCCCGATCAGAGAGCTGCCATTTTTCTGCCGCCGCTTTCTCTGCCGCTGCTTTCTCTGCCGCTGCTTTCTCTGCCGCTGCTTTCTCTGCCGCTGCTTTCTCTGCCGCTGCTTTCTCCGAAATCAAGAAGCCACTACCAAAGAGCCCCTTGCCTTTCTCGCGCTGAGAATCCAAAGACCGAATAAATGACAGGTGGGCGCGGGGAACTCTGAAATCCACACCATGCGAGGAAAAGTATTGCACCATTGTGCCGGTCAAAACGTTCGCCGGATAGGAGTACACAGGGAGATCCTTTCGGGCTGCGCTCAAGTTTTCGTCGTTTGCAGCCTTAAGGAGTCCTCGGAGATCAGGAGCGGATTCCACCGCGAAGTCTCCCATGTTCGTCACGAAGGAGATACTTATATTTGCGCCGTTCTCGAATACGACAGGGGCTCCGCAGGCAATATAGTTCAGGCGTCCTCGACCAATGCCCAGAAGCGTAAGAGCCGGGGCAAACAAAAAGAATCGGACGCCATTCTGCATGTACCAGTTGCAGATCTCGGAGATGATTGAGAAGGGCGGGTTATCTATAACAACGGCATTCTCGTCATAGGTCACCGCCCTATAATCGCCACCCGGATAGAACGGGCGCAGCACCTCCGCGCCAGATAAGCCATAACGATCAACGGCCCAATCCTTAACTACCGCGTAGACATTCTCCGGCGTGTAGCAGTCGTCTGTCGTTTTCTTTGGCATGAATTTCTCCACAAAGGACTGGTAGTCGGGGTCTTCGTCGCTTAAAGGATTTTCAGAAACAGCGGCAGCACAGGCAGCGGGGGAGCCGATGTCAAATCCCGCGCCGGGCAACTCGCCCCACTCAAAATCGAACGCTGACAGATCCAGCTCCGGCAGCTCGGCGCCCAGAAGGTCGAGATCCCAAGGACTCTCGTTGCTCTTGTTGTCCACAAGACGCAGAGCGTTCACCTGCTCCGGCGTCAAATCATCCACGCAGACGCAGGGCACCTCAACCATGCCCAGCTTCTCCGCCGCCAGGGCGCGGCAGTGACCAATGACGATCACGCCGTCCCGGTCTACCACGACCGGCTGCACAAAGCCGTACTGCCGGATGCTCTCCGCCACGTTGGCCACCTGCGCGGCGTCGTGCTTTTTGGCGTTGGCTCGATACGGCGTCAGCTCCGCCAGCGGTCTGTTCTCGATTCGCATTAAGTCACCTCCCGTGCCCGATTCGGACACCGCGTCCGCCTCAGGCCAAACAGCCTACGTCAATACCCCGCGCATCCAGCGCAGGCCTTCGGATGACCAGCCCGAGGCATTCTTCTGCGGCTTTGCGGGACGGGCGGACGAGCCGCCCGAACCGAGGAAAAAGGAGAAGAGTACTTCCGGGGCTGCCCGCCCCGCAAAACCGCAGTTCATTCTGGAATTGCCCGGCGATCCTCGCGCCCACGCGCAGCGCGGCGACGCGCAGACGCGGAAATCGCTGGAATGTCCTGGACCCCCACGAGTAGCAAAAAAGACGCGAGGGGCGTTTTTTCGAGGGGGGGTCAGTCCCACCGCTCCGGCGTCAGAGGCGGCGCAGGCGGCGCGTATTGCCGCTGGCTATCCGGATGCAGCTCCTCGTGACAGCGCTTGCAGACGGCCTCCAGCTGCCGGGAATCGCCATCGTAAACGGACAGTGCCAGGTCGGGGCGATCGCGCAGATGCCTGATGTGATGGACGATACTGGCCTTGGAGTACACGCCGCGCCGCTTGCACTCCTGACACTCGCAGTTATCAACCGCGAGCACCTCCCGGCGCAGCCGCCGCCACTCTGGCCAGGAGTAGAACTCATGCTCCGCCCCCGACTCGAGAAGCCCGCGCAGCTCCGCGAGCCTGCTTGCTGAAATGCCCATGTGTTCCTCCCGTCTTCGTCTCCGGCATTCCGGCTCGCGGCTATCACCTCGCGGCAAAACAAAAACGCCGGAGACCATGACGCAGCACCAACGTGTGGTGTCTAATCATGGGCTCCGGCGTTCAACGCTCCGGCCTCTTGCTCGATATGCAGGATGATCTCCGTTTTACAGTCCCGGCAGTACACAGGCAGCTCCGTGGCGGATGTGCCGGGCAGCACCCGCAGGAAGTGTCGATTGCGGTTGCACCTGGGACAGGTCAACCACCCATCGCTCCTTGGGGATATTGTACCGTATTCGGATGTGATACGCAAGGGGTTTTCCTCCTTTTCGTGATTTGTTCAACTATATCACAAGTTACATTTACTATTTAGTACATACCAAAACCGCCTTGATGCGGCATACGCTTCCCGTCTATCACAGTCGGATGGAGAGGATCCTGCTCGATGTACCAGCCATACTGGTAGTGGCCAAACCCGTTATCCACCGTATACCGGCCGCACACCCGGCAATCGTCCGGAATCTCAATGCGGCCCGAATCAGATCGGAAGTATTCAGGCGGCGGCAACTGCCGCGCAAGACTGCGCGACGCCACCCACGTCCTGGCATCGATCGGAATGACAATGCCGTCGCTGCGCTCCTTGCAGTAGTATCTGGCAGTACGCCGATAGCTGTCAAACGCACCCAGCAGCAGGGGCTGCGACGAGATGATGTATCCCTGCCTCCAGAGATCTTCCATGGTCATGGGCGGGAAGTCATTGTATCGCACCGTAAGATGCATGTGATATCGATGATCCCCATGGCGCCCCTCGATGAGGTAGACATAGTCAGGCGTCACGCCGTCATGCCACTTCTTCATTTGGTAGAGCAATCGGCGCCAGCATAATCGGACCTCTGCAAAGCTGGGTGGCAAATGCGCCTCGTCAAAAGTCAGCGTGTAGCTCCACCCATCAAAACCGAAAAGCGCCAGCAATAGCTCCAGGCGATCCATGCGCGTCCGGCAGACGCCGGAGTCCCGCGGCGGGCGGAGGATTTTATTTTTCTCCGCCCGCTCATACGGGCTGTCGTACTGGCTGAGCCGCGGCCGGACAGCACGCTGCTCCTTCACCAGCGGGCCTGCCCGCTGCCGGATACAGATCCAGCGTCCTTCACCGTCCATCTTGAGCCTCCACGCAAACCGCTTGCAAGCTGTCAGCCATGACACACTGCGCCGCATCAATCGCTTTGCTCACAGCATCCATCACGACCACTGCCGTGGATATGGCTCCGTAGACCTTAGGCGGAACGCGCGCGGCAGACTCATCCAGATACGCCCTCAGGACTTCGGCCGACTCCACAATGCCCATCATACCAACTCTACCTCCACGTTGTATTCCTTCAGCATGCGCCGCACGCCGGCCCAGGTGACATACCCCTCCGCCACGCACTCGGCGGCATGGTTCAGCTCCGCGGCCAACTGCTGCACGTCTTCCATCGGCGCGGCGTGCTTGTCGATCAGCACGTACAGCATCAGCTCGATGCCGCGATTCAGGCCCTCGGTGACGCCCTTTGCGTAGGCGGCCGCCACGTCAGCCTCTGTTCGAGGTACCCGCCGCGGGTTCACCTTAGCGCTCATCACGATATTCCATGACGCTGATAGGCCTGCCCTCTGCCAGCGTCTGCTCCAGCCATGCGATCGTTTTCCGCAGAATTGCGCACCCATGAACGCCGCAGTTGTGCTCATAGCCGCAGCCCAGGCACACCAGACTTCCGGTCTCCACCTTCAGCCGCCGCAGCGCGGCCAACAGATCTTCGTCACGCATGTTCGGCCTCCTCTTCTCTTGCGCCGTTCTCTACGAAGTTGCAGACCCTGGCCGCGCAAGAGAGGCACAGTTGCTTCTCCGCAGAAAATGGTTTCTTAAAACTCACAACGCCGTAGTGATTAAAATCCAGATTCACGCCGTCAACCTCGTAGTCGATCTCGCGCCCGCACATATCGCAGAACACTTTAACCATCACTCCACCCCCAACGCTTGCCGCAAGATGTCTATGCAGCGCGAGAAATACTTGCTGTCTTCATCCTTAAGCGCAAAAGCCATCGGATCCGAAAAGAATTCAGCCAGTCCTCCATGTCGGTCCGATAAGAGGGTCCAGTCTCCCTCGCAACCCAAGCTGCCGCCTGGCAGTAGTTCCGCGGGAGACCGCAGGCCATCAGCAGCTTAACGTACCTTTTTCTGGTCATGCATTCACCTTCTCCCGCAGCGCGGCGATCAACACCGCAGGGCCGGCGCGGTGGTACAGCTGCGTATACAGCCCGTGAACCATCATACAGATTTCAGCGGCGATCTCCAGCCCACTTCCGGCAAACGTCATGGTGCTTACGCCCTTGTCAATCTTCACGTCAATCATCGTTACCATCCTCCTTTTCCACCTCCGGCAGCGCCAGCCACCGGACGACACGCACCTCGATCTTGTCTCTGCTCTTCCCGAACCGGAACGCCTCACCGTCCCACCGGCAGAGCGAGCGAGATGTCAGCTCGCCGTCGCTGCTCAGGTCGAACTCCGCCACCACGTCACACGGCTCTGCCGGCGTCGTGCCGCCGGGCATCCACGCGGCAAGCGCCATCTGACTGGCGCAGACCCGCGGGACGGCGGCCACTTCATCCGCCATACGCGGCTCGCCGGTGCGCAGCATCAGGTAATCCACGCTGCAGCCCAGCGTATCCGCCGCAGCCACCCATTGATTGATATGGGACAGGCCAACATTGTAGCCGAACGGAAGTCCTTCGTTTGGCTCGATTTTCTCGCGGCCGGCTTCGAGAGATTCCGCCCTCTCAATAAGCCCGCTATATGGGCAGCCGATTTTCTCAAAATACTGCTTCGGCGTCAGGCCTGCCCGTTCGCGCAGGGCGCCGAACCTCTGCCAGATGGCGCCGACGCGCTCTGCGTCCGGCCGCTGCCGCGCTTCTTTTTCGGCCGCCTCCCGCTGCCGCTCCGCCTTGGCGGCGGCCTTCAGCTCCTTCTGCTTGCCAATCAAATTTGGACACACATCTTTACAGCTTTGCAGCGAGCTGCACTTCGCGCAGCAGCCATACTCACACCCGCAGTCCGACCAGCGGCTCTTGACCTTCACCTTGATGGTATGGGAGACCTGCGCATCCTTGTGCGAGCATGCCGCGCCATCGGGGCACTTCGCCGGGCTACCGTTAACCTTGCTCACGGACTTAGTCACAGCCTCCACCGTGCTTGCGTAGAGATATTTCAGGCCGCTGTCGCCCTGGGCCTGACCGCGGTATGCATCAACCACCTGACGCTGCACGTCCACCGGAAGACGGGCGAGGGTGTAGGCCGCATCCTCGCTCAAACTCTTACTCTGGGGGCCGTCCCAGTAGAATTTCCGGATGCCAGGAGCCAAGCCCTTCCGGATAACATCCAGCCGCGCCAGCTTGCTTTTGCTGATTTTGCAGGCCTCGGCCACATGATCCCGCATGCGGCCGGGGAACTCGTAGCCTTCCTCCTTCAGCTGGTACAGCAGCTCCCGCACCTTCTCCACCTGCTGGGAGATCTCCGGGGAACTCAGCGCGCGGGTACTGCTGTTGGCGTAGATCAGGCGCAGCTCCCGCAGCGCCGGAGACGCATCACCCTTTTCACGAATACAGGGTACCTCGCGGAGATCCGTCCGCCCGTCCTCCACCAGCTTGCGGATAGCCGCCACGCGGCGGTGGCCGGAGACGATCACCGCGTGACCGTTCTCGCCGTCCCGCACCCGGATGGGCTGCTGGAGGCCGATGGTAGCGATGTTGTCCGCCAGACTATCCAAATCGCGGAGCTCGTAGAAGTTGCCGGGGTCACTGTCCAGAAGATCCATGTCTATGTACTCGATCTGCTCCCGCCCGGTGCCCGACTCGGACACCGGCTGCGCCAGCGTCTTGGCAAACTCACCCATGTCAAACTTCGCCACGGTCTGCACCTCCCTCCATCAGATACTCCCAAACCCATGCGCGGTAGTCGGCCGCCGCCGCGCTGCGGGGGCTATAGTCCATGACCGGCTGCCGGGAGAACGTGCTCTCCGGCACCTTCTCCGTCCGACGGATCACCGACGTGAACACCGGCAGGCTCAAGCCTCGCAGCAGCGCCTCGCCCTGTCGCACCACCTCGCTGTTGTGCCACTGACAGATCAAAACGCCGGCCACCCTGATAGCGGGGTTGGCAGCCCTCATGCTGTTGATCTGCGCCGCCATGTCGCTGACGCCCCAGACGGAGAAGCCATCCACCACCATGGGGACGACCACCTCGTTTGCCGCCATCAGCGCCGCACAGCTTGCCGCAGTGAAGCCGGGAGGGCAGTCAAAGATCATGTAGTCCATGCCGTCGACCGCCGCCGCGTCACGGAAGTCCCGCAGAGAGCTGATGCTGTGGATGCTGCTTTTCAGCGCCCGCACATCCAGCCCGTACAGGGCGCTGGATGCCGGCAGCAGCTGCACAAGGCCGCCGGCGTCCACGGGGATGGTGCTGTCGCTCCACACGGGCTCCGCCTCGCCCTCCAGCACATCCGCCACCGTGGCGGCGTTGTCCGGGTCGAGATCCGGGAAGTAGAACCGCGTCAGGCTCATCTGCCCGTCGCAGTCCACCAGCACCACCCGTCTGCCGGCGCGCCGCAGGGCGTCCGCCAGATTGATGGCCGTGACGGTTTTCCCCACGCCGCCCTTCAAGTTCATGATCGCTATGGTTTTCATTGCTCGTACCTCACTTTTTCGTTTTTATGCACGGGACGCACTCCCGATACTTGTACCGCCCTATGCTGCGCTCCACCACCGCAAAGCGGCCCTCCGGATGCACCCAGACCACAGGCACCGTCACGCTGGGCGCCCGCAGCTCCGTGTCCTTTGCGTAGCGCAACACGAAGGGAACGTATGTAACCTTGTCGCCGACCTGCATAGGCCCTCCTCTCAGAACGGCACGTCGCCGTCGTCTTTGATTTCGTGAAAGCTGACCTGCGCCGGAAGCGGCGCCGCCTTCTCCACCGGCTTCGGCATGGGACGGAAGCTCTGGATGCGGCCCTGAAACTGCATCACCTTGTACCAGCCCGCCTGTCCGTCCTTGTTTTTGTCGCATTTCAGGACGCGCGCCCCGGAGCGGTCCTCCGGATCCTCCAGATACAGCAGGAAGATGGCGTCCGCGTCCATGGTAATCTGTCGACTCTCGCGCAGGTCGTACATGGTGGGAGCCTCGGCCTTCTTCCACCCGGCGTCCGGCGTCAGCTGGGACAGCACCACCGCCGTGATGCCGTGCTCGTGGCTCATCCGCTGCAGGCCGCGGCTGATGGAACTGACCTCCTCCGGACGGCTCCAGCCCCTCCGTCCGTCCGCCTCGATGAGCTGCAGGTAGTCGATGAACACCACGTCATAGTGCCGGGACAGCGCCACGGACTGGATGTCCGCCACGGTAAAGCCGCTGCACTGCATGATCTGCAGGCCCGTCCTGCTCAGACTGGACGCCGCGTAGGCCAGCTCCTCCCACTCCTTTTCGCCCAGCTTGTTTTGCTTGATGTCGCTCAGGTCGATCATGGCCTTGGCGGACATGATGCGGTCGGCCAGCTTGGCCTTGTCCGTCTCGAAGGAGAAAAAGCCCACCCGGTACCGCTCCGCCATCTTCATGGCCATGCCCAGCGCCAGACACGTCTTTCCGGCGCTGGGATATCCGCCGATGACGCAGTAGTCGCCCCGGGTTGTGTATACCCGCTCGTCGATAAAGTCATACCCCCAGCGGATGTACTCCGGCTTCTCCGTCTCCTCATGGCGTACGGAGAAGTTCTCCCACATCTGGGTCATGTCCCAGACCTCCACGCCGGACTTCAGGCTCATGGCGGCGTTGGCCTTCTCCATCAGCTTTTCCGCCGCCGGGAGATCTTCCGTCTCCGCCAGCGCCGCGCCGATGCTCCGCAGCCGCCACACGATGCTCTCCCGCTTTAGGATCTCCACGTAGGAGCCCACGTTGGCGCTGGTGGGCGTCACGTCCATCAGCTGCACCAACAGCTCTCCGTAGTCCTGCCCGGCGCGCTCCTTCAGTGCCGCGCCCACCGTCACGGGGTCGACCGGCTGCGCCGCCTGAAACAGCTGCCGGATGCAGCCGTACACCGTGCGGTAGGCCGACGACACGAACATGGCCTCCGACGTATCCGCCAGCACATCAGCAATGCAGTCCGCGTCGATCAGCATCGCGCCCAGCACGGCGGCCTGCGCCGTCGCCAGCCGCTGGGACTGGATCGGGCTGTCTGTTGTCATATCTCGTAGTCACCCTTCCTCTCCTGCACACGGGTGGATGCCTGCACGGCAGGGGAGGGCGCGTCCAGCTCGTCAGCGTCCTTCCACCGTTGCCCGTTCAGGAACGTGGCCACGTGGGGGATGCCAATGCCGCGCTGCCACTCCTCCGTGGCCAGCAGCTTCTCCAGCGCCCGCCCGATCCGGGCGATCAGTGCGTCGTCCGGCTTCAGCTTGTCCCAGGCGTCCATGGCCCGCTGCTTGTTCCGCCGCCCCTTGGCCGGGTAGTAGCTCCACATCCCCGCGAAGCGCTCCGGCTTCCAGTCCGGCTGCTCCCGCGGCACACCCTTGTGCACACGTTTTTGCACACCTGCCCCCAATGGGGGTATGGGGGTTATATTATAATTATCTGTTCTTATATTGTGGGGGGTCGACTTTTTTGCCGACACCCCCCCGACTTTTTTGCCGAGAGGGGTCTCGGCATTTTTGCCGACACCCCTTGTGCAAACACCGGCAAAAATCCGGCGTTCGCTGCCGGTGGCCGTAGGCACCATCTCCACCGTCAGATAGCCCGCGTCCCGGAGTTTCCGGATCAGCCGCGTCACCGTATCCGATGACCAGCCGTACAGCTCGGCGAAGTAGTCGTTTTTCGCCCAGCAGAAGCCCTTCCTGTCACACAATGCGGAGATCTCGCCATACAGCAGCTTCGCGTTGGCAGGGAGGCGGTCGTCGTACCGCACGGGGGCAGGGATGACGCCCCAATAGGCGGGCTGTTCAAATTTTTTACTCATGGCAGTCCTTACCCCCTTGTAAAAGCCTCCCGGCTCTGGTATAATTATCTTGCTCGTGAGAAGCGCATGCGCTTCGACTCACTGAACCGCTTTCTGGCTCCACCCAGAGGGCGGTTCTTTTTTTGCGCCTTGCCGCAGCCGTCCACCCAGCGGACGACGGCCGCCGCACCGGCTGCCGCGCAGATGTACTGCACCGCCATTGCCCAGCTATCCACAGATCACACCTCCCTCCGGCGTATCCAGCGGCATGAAGCGGATATCGGTGTAGTATTTCTTCCAGCGGGCGGGATCCTCAATGCCGCCGCCGCTCCGGTAAAACCACAACTTCCGGGCGTCCGGCTCCCGAGGGTCCGTCGCGAAGTGCCCCACGCGGTAGGTGGCGTCCTTGGCAAAACTCAGCGACCCCGTGCGCACCACCACCGCCTGGCCCAGAGGGGGCCGCATATCGGGGTGTCGGAGATCCAGATAGTTCCACATTGGCATCCCGTCACCTCCTCAGCACGCCTTCGCCCATGCGGCGAACAGCTCGTCCTTGGGGATGCGCGCCGCCTTGGCGATAGCCGCGATCTCCTTGCCGGAGCAGCTGGGCAGGTCCCGGATCCGGGCGTAGATGGTGCTGCGGCTCATGCCCGCCGCCCGCGCCATGCCGTCCAGACCGCCGTGCAGGGCGTAGGCCTGCGCCTTGATGCGTACCGCCATGTCCTTGGCGGCGTCCGTTTTCGCGCTCAAAACCGTCCGGGGCATCACTACACCTCCTCTGCGTACTGCAAGGCCAGTGCGGCCTGCACGATATCCCCCAGCTCACAGGCGATCTCATCAAAAAGTGCCCGCTCGCCGTCGCTGATGATGCCGTCCTCGGCGATCTCCATCAGCTGGTCACTGCGGTGCGCCTCCGCGAAGTGCATCACTCGACGCACCAGCTTGATCACTGCCACCGGCAGAGGCTCCGGACGCGCCCCCTGTACGCAGTCCGGCAGCAGCGCCGTCTTCAGCTGCAGGTGCTGCAAGCCCAGATACTGCACGTTGTACACCGCGCACATCCGAGCCACGATGTCGTCGCCGGGCAGCCGCTCCCCGGACTCGTAGGCGCGGATGCTGGTGTCGCTGACCGCCAGCCGCTCCGCCGCGGCCTCCTGCGTCAGACCCGCCGCTTTCCGGGCGGTCTGGTAGATGTTTCCGCCGTCCCTTGCCATGGACAACTCCTCCTTTCTCCGCTATGCTGACCTCAGTGAGCGGCGTCGCTCATCAGCTCCGTCTCCGTGCACTGCAAGATCGCACACAGCATGGCGCGGTGCTTCTTGCAGGGCGTCGCCTTGCCTCGCTCCCAGTAGCTGATCACAGACCGGTCGACGTTCAGCTTGTCCGCCAGCGCCTCCTGCGTCATGCCGGTGCGCTCTCGGTACTCCTTGATCCGCACTTGATTCACCTCCAATCGTGAAATTTCACCTTGCGCGCCGGAAAAAAGGGTGGTATAGTGTTCATGTCAGTAAACATCTACACACCCGTTTTTCCGAGGGGGATACAACCTGCGCAAGACCCAGTGGAAACCCTCAAACAACAACAGACAGGGAAGAACATGGAGCCCGATAGAATCCGCCTGAACAACGCAGCCATACGACAGGCCGTCAAGACTGCGCTTCAGGATCTTCTGCCGGAGGATTGACACCGCTGTGCCACATCAGCAGGCTGGGCAGCGCCGCCACTTCCTGTGGGGTGCCATTGCCAGCCAGCACACGACGGGCAAAGTCAGCGATGTCCTGCGTCAGGACCGTGCGAAGGTCTTCCATCTTCTCACCTCCCTCTCGTTCTCATCTGAGGGACAAGCTAAGCATAAATGAGAAATTTCTCATTGTCAATAGATAATGCTAAATTTCTCATTTATTGTTTGCGTTCACAATTTTAGCGGTTACGTTTTGTCTATATCGTCTACATCGGAGGCGCATCATGAATAAAGACACATCTCACGTCATGCCTTTTAGTGGCCCGGAAGGTCTGTCCGACTATGTGGTCATAGATCTCGAAACCACAGGAGTTGATCCTCAGACCTGCAGAATCATCCAACTCGCCGCGGTGCGATACATTAAGCACCACGAGAGCGATAGTTACAAAACCTACGTCAATCCGGAGTCCCCTATACCGTCCACAGTGACAGAGTTAACTGGGATTACGGAGGATATGGTCGCTACTGCCCCAACCATCGACGAGGTGATTGGCGCTTTCGCAGAATTTGTATCTGCATCCCCGTACACCGCAGGATGGAATGTTTCTTTTGACGCCAGTTTTTTGGAGGCGGCGGAGGGAACTATTAGAGATTGCTTCGCCCGCTGCTTTGACGTGATGACTCTTTACGGGCGAGTCACTGGTCATCCTTACAGTAAGCTATCTGATGCATGCGAGAAAATCGGTTACATGACGCGCTTTCACGATGCGCTTGAGGATTGTCGCGCGTGTGGAGCAATCCTATCTTGGCTTTGCAGTGACAACAGGCTGGATCATGCGCTTCACAGCAAAGGCGAACGAAATGCTGCACTGCGATCCTATCTTCAAAAGTCTGCGTCAGGAACGTGTCCAATATCAGTCGGTGACATATGCCGAGGTGGAGAATTGGACGGCAAGGCCGTCGTATTTACTGGTGCGTTGAGCTTTCCGCGCGCAGCAGCCAAATCCCTCGCAGAGGCTGCCGGCGCCACTGTAAAAAGCGCCGTATCAAAAAAGACCCACTATTTGGTGGTCGGAGAGCAGGACGAAATCATCGTCGGTTGCGACGGCATGAGCGATAAGGAGGAAAAGGCGGCCGCGCTCAATGCAAAGGGCGCATCAATTGCCGTGATATCCGAACAGGAGTTTCTGAAACTCCTATAATCTCACTTGACGAGGCCACTATGGACAAAGAGCTTTTTGTAAGAAATATCAAAGAAAGGTGTCGAGTAAAAGGGGTCAAGCCTACGGTAGCTTGTCGCGAAAGCGGCGTTGGAACCAGTTTCATCACGGACGTAAACAAGGGCACGACGCCCTCTGTGGCCAAGGTGCAACTGCTGGCCCAATACCTGGACTGCACCGTCTCCGACCTGCTGGGGGAAAAGGAGACACCGCCGGATCCGGTGCGGCAGGAGTTTATGCGCCTGCTGGACAGCATGACCGCTGAGCAGCGGAACGAACTGTTTGCCTTTATGCTCCGCCTGAGACGGGAGCGGGAAAAATAAAACGGTGCCCGAATCGGGCACCGTCTCTTAGAGGATCTCGCCGCCAATGATTTTCAGTGCGGCCGCCAGGGCCTCGGCCCGCGCCGCTTCGTCCAGACTGTCGAACAACGCCAACAAGTCCTCCTCCCACTCGCTCATGTCGCGTCCCTCCTCAATGGTACCTTTATTGTACCACTTCGACAGAATATATCCAGTAAAACGTAAATTCTTTGCAAAAATATATGTAAGCGGCAGATTTGCCGCGGAAAGAGGAGCAGATAGAGGCGGTGTCCGATTCGGGCACCGCTTTCTCAAAAGGAGGGAGGTCATGCCATGCAGTGCAAGAATAAGGGCTGCGGCCGCGAGATAGACGCCGACTCCGTCTACTGCAAATGGTGCGGCGCCCGGCAGGTCCGGGAGCAGCGCAGCAAGAACACCGCCCACACGCCCACCGCCCGGAAGCTTCCCAGCGGCTCGTGGGCCTGCCGTGTCCGCGTCAACGGGCAGGACGTGTCCATCACGCGCGAGACCAAGGAGGAAGCCATTGCCGAGGCCATGGCCATCAAGCACGGTCTGAAGGCGCCCGAAAAGGCCGCCTCGACCATGACCTTGAGGGAGGCTTACCGAAAGTACATCGAATCCCGGGACGGCGTGATCTCCCCCTCCACCGCCGCAGAGTACAAGCGCCTCGCAAAAACATCCTTCCCAAGCCTGATGAAACTGCCGGCTTCCTCTATCACCTCCGAGCAGATCCAGCGGGAGATCGGAAAGATGGTGAAAAACGGGAAGAGCCCCAAGTATATCCGAAACGTTGAAGGACTTCTTGTCTCTGTCCTCAAGCAGTTTGCGCCAGATTCAAAGATCTCTATCATTCTTCCGCAGAAGCGGAAAGTGGAGCTGCGCAGGATTGAGGACGCCGAGATTGGCAAGATCATCGCGGCATTCTCCGGCACGGACATGGAGCTGCCCGTGCTCATGGCGCTGTGGATGGGGATGCGCATGTCGGAGATCCGCGGCGCCAGGTTCGAGGATATCTCCGGAGGCCGGCTGCATATCTGCCGCGCCATTGTCTCCGGCGAACATGGCGACGAGGTAAAGCCGCCGAAGACCTTTTCCGGCGATCGCCGGATATCTGTCCCCGCCCACATTCAGGCTCTGATAGATGCCACCGGACGCAGTGAGGGCTACATCGTTCCAGTCTCCGGCCAGACGCTCTACAATCGCTTTATTCGCGGCCTCGCTGCCGCCGGCATTCCCCGCTGCCGCTTCCACGACCTGCGCCACGCCAACGCCGCCATCATGGTCCGCCTGGGCGTGGAATCAAAATACGCGCAGGAGCGAAACGGCTGGTCCGACGACTGGGTGTACAAGCAGGTCTACGCCTACACGATGGATGACAGAATGGCAGAAATCGACAAGTCTATTGATGCCTACTTTGACAACAAAATGGCAACGGAAGTTTGAAAGAAGCGAGTATTTAAGCAGCGTATACCAGTTTTTTCAACGGGTTCGACTCCCGTACCCTGCTCCAAAACCAGAAACCGCCTGATTGCAACGATCAGGCGGGTTTCTCTTTATTTACAAGGATTTTAGGCTCGCCGCGCGTCCGAGCCAGCACAAAAGCCGTCCAGCCTTGCGGACGGCTTTGCGCTTAATAAAAACAACTTTTGACAACGAAATGACAACGGGCTATCCCCACGGCCGCTGATATGCTCCGGTTGCCTGTGCCAGCAGGAGACGGAGATAGTCGGGGCAGCTCCGAGCGCCGCGCTCCCAGTCCTCCAGCGTGCGGGTGGGGATGCAGTAGCGCGTGGCAAAGGCCGCTTGGGATAGGCCGGTATGCTGGCGGATGTCGCGGATCGTCAGGTGGGCGGCATCCCATATGCCGCCAAGTACAGCGATGCGTTCCGCTGGGATGTTTGCGGCGTCATCCCAGACAGAGGAAAGCGCCCAGTCGGAGATAAAGTTATCGCGGTCGGCGGCATCCAGCGCCGCGCTGAAGATGGTGTAAAACAGTTTGTCAGTCATATCTTATCCTTTCTTTGCAAAAAAGGAAAAGCACCGGAAGCCCGGTGCTTTTCCTGCGCTTGAAGTGTTTGTCCTTCTCACTATTTCAATCCACGGCGGCGGGATTGCGCCGCACCAGATGCAAGCGCCTCTTGCATCCGACAAAAATAGTTTACCACGCTGCGTAGGAAATGTCAAGCACCGTCATGACTGCGCGCCGCCCGCCAGATATGTGGCGTTCTCGCGCTCCCAGCCTTCTTCTTCCGTCAAGGTTCGGGCAATCATGTCCGCGATACGCTGCGGGGATTTGAAACGGATTGCGAGGCCGACCTTGATAACATCATCATCGTGGTAGACCGTCCATTCCTCGCGGTCCCAGTGATACTTTCCCCATACCTCGCCGGTGGACTTGTCGTAAAAAATCTCCATGTACTCCCCCGTGCGGGAGCCGAGGCCCCTGGTATATTCGGACGCTTCTGCAAGATCCGCCATGTTGATTTTTCTGCCGTGGGTGTTGATCTCCATGTTTGCCATGACATAGCCCCCTTAGTCCCAAATATTCCGTCCGCAGTGTGCCGCCCACGCACTGTTCATGGCGGCGATGGCCTGCTCGTGGTTGTCGCCGTTGATGATGACCTCCAGCGCCATCATGCCGGCTGCGGACTTTGCGTCGTTTTCGGACGCCGCAAAATCTGCAGCGTCCAGATACGCCTTGGCGCGGGGGTACTGGGCGTACATGGCATCCATGTCATACTTAGGCTTGGGACGGACACCCACGCCGCCGCCGTTCTCGCCGTCAAAGCTGGCGTCAAATTCCAGTTTCCAGTTTACCAGATCGGCGCGGGCGGCTTCAATCTCCCGCAGTCCGGGAATGGCGGCGATTTTCTTCTGCCGCTCCTGTTCGGCGCGGAGGGCGGTTTCTCGCTGCTCCAGCAGCGTGGGCACGATCTCCGGCTTTGCGGCTTTGATAGCGGCAAGAGCCGCTTTGTCGGCGCGGTACACAACCAGATTTCCTGTGGGCTGGCCGTGTTCGTCGAGTTTCAGGGAGATCCTGTGCCGCAAAATCAGCTCCTGTGCGTTCATGCTCTGTTCCTCCTGTTCAAAAATTTTCATGGGGTGGGGCTGATGCGCTCAACCCCACCAGAAGCGTTGTTGCCGCTATCAGTGGGTCAGCGCTACTGCCGTAGCGGCCACGCGCTCCTCGGCGGTGCGGATGCTGTCCGCCTTGCGGTAGGTGTGGGCGACCGGGGCATCCCGGAAATCGTGCGCCGCGAAGTCGGCGGCGACGTCCTTGTTGTCAAACCATGCCTCCCGGCAGAAGCTGGATCCCCACACTGCATAGGTGACGCTGTAAAAAAGTCTTAGCCATGATGTTCCTCCCTTTCTGCCGCTGTGCGGCTACCCTTTCTTGATCTGTTTATATATTGCCACGCATTGCGTGGTATGTCAAGAAGAAAATTATAATTTAAGGCAAAAAGATATCCCGCGCCATACGGCGCGGGATATCTTTTTTCACGTTATACCCCCAGCAGCTTGCCCCAAGTACCCTTCCCTGCAATTCCGTCAGCGCCGAGGCCGTACTTGGTCTGAAACTTCTTCAGCGCCGCTTCCGTGCCGCTGCCGAAGTCGCCGTCCGCACCAGCCGCGCCGCAGGAGAACCCGTAGGCGATCAGCGCCGCTTGCAGGGTCTTCACGTCCGCGCCCTTCATGCCGCGCTTGAGCATCCGCACCTGCATATCCAAAGTCTTCTCTGCCTCCTTCTTCTCTGCGGGAGCGTCCCGCTCGCCGTCCTTCCACTTCGGGCGGCCGTAGCCCACGATGTTCCACGAGCCGAGGCTATACGACTTGCGGAACACCCCGCCGCCGTTTGCCACCACACCGCCGTCACCGGAGGTGTTGCCCTCGATGGTGTACACCGTCGTGCTGTCCACCGCCACCACGCGCCCCACATGGGCGTAGCGATACCGGGATGTGCGGAAGAAAATGAAATCGCCCACCTGCGGCTGTACATACCACGCTCCGGCGCTGCGGAAATACCCCGCCAGCCACTCGCAGTTGTACGCCTTGCACTTGGCAGGATCCGGCAGGTAGAACCGCTCCCGCGCCTCTGCCGCGCCGGACAGGTGCAGCTCCGGCCAGATCGCCAGACTGCAGCACCACGCCTGCCCCTGATACCGTGCGTCGTTGATGCCCGCCGCGTCGATGTCCCGGGTGTACTTGGTGTAGTTGTTATACCCCGCGTTGGCGGTCTTGCTGTCCAGCTGGGCGTTGGACTTCTTTTCCAGATAGCCCCGCTCGCCCTCCAGCAGCGCCACCACAGCCTGTACCGTCGGCATGGCTCACACCTCCAGTTTATTTTCCTTGTGATACTGCGCCGTGGAGATGCACAGCACCGCGCCCAAGAACGTGTCCACGGCGGTGATGGTGGTCACCACCTCGTCTGGGTAAGGCCATGCCCACACACCCGCCAGAGCCGCGTACAGCGTAGCCACAGCGGGCAGCACGATGATGACCAACCACTTCATGGTGTCATATACTTTGTTGTTCAGCTTCATAACAGTTTCCTTTCCGGCGCGTCTGCGCCTGTCTTTTATTCCCCGCTTTTGAGCAGCGCCGCCGCACAAAAGCCAACACACGCACCGATCATGATGTATACGATCTCCATTTTTACGCCTCCCCGTATGCCTCACCGTATGGGTAGCTTCCGCACTTCCTCCATGACGCGCCGTGCGCTGCCGTTGCCGCCCATCTCCTCGTACGGCTCGTAGAGGTACACCTGCAAATTCTCGTACTCGTCCTGCGTGACGTAGCCCCGCTCGACGTACACCATGCCAAGGTGGATGATGCGGTCGTGGGCCAGTCCCACCAGCATCTTCCGCTCCGCCTCATCGGTCTTGCTGCGTTTCGCCGTCAGCTCCATCCGCTTGAGGATCACCTTGCTCACCACGCCCCACAGGGCGGTGGAGGTCAGCAGCGCCACGATCAGCGGCACGCCTACGCTCTCCCATGCTTCCATCCGGTCACCTCCTTACACCGCGCCGTATGCCTCGCCGGTGATCTCGGTGTACTCTGCCGCGGTGAGCTTCCCCTTGGCCACGGCGTTACGCACCATGTCCTTCGTCCACAAGCCCAGCTTGTACCACTTTTCAATGCGTTCCCTCATATCACACCTCCATCAGCGTGTCTGTCATCATGGCGGTATACGCCAGCTGTGCCTCCACCCTGTCCAGCTGGGTCGGCACAGCAGCCGTCTCCACCGGGATCTCCTCGCCGTTTCCGGCAGACACCACCTCCAGCCGCGTAAAGGCGGGGAACAAGACCTTTTTGCCATCCATGACCGCCTCGTGGGAGACCTCCGCTGTCTCGATCTCCACCCACGGGAATTTCTCCGGCAGCGGCACCGCGTCGGTGTTCCAGTAGGCCTGTCCTTCCTGCATATTGCCGCCGCACTGGAAGGCGCGGCTGCCATCTGCGTTCTTTTCGATATGAATAAACATTTCCATGATTGCCGAACCTCCTTAGAAATTGAGGATTAAGATATTAAGGTGTGTACTAAATGTTGCACCATTTTTCGCAACAATAGATAGTTTTCCGTTTGCCGGGATGTGAACAGCTAATGCAGTATCTTGAAAGGTGCTTGCTACAGTACCGGCACGAAACTGTGCAAAGCATACGCAATTACCTCTGATAGCAGTATTACTATACTCGGCTATACCATTTGTAAATGTAACGGCTACATTCCAAGCGGAAATAATGTTCGCCCGCGTCATGATCTCACTTCCGTTCAGCTGCACATGGCCGGAAGGCGCCTCAATGATGCGGCTGGTATAGTCGTCGGCGTTGTTATTGTAGTGGAAGTCGATGTAGCCGCCATGTCCGGCAGTCGCGCCGGGGAAAAGCTCGATCCCGGCGGGATTGATCGTCTTCCCCATGTGGTCGTGGCCGGT
>Ga0129314_1000644_pt1 | contig 33940 bp, 21 predicted proteins | sample O1111metagenome_FD_94431 | JGI IMG/M metagenome (GOLD analysis project Ga0129314, IMG submission 94431) | Orangutan individual fecal microbial communities from fecal samples from Wisconsin, USA - O1111 metagenome | ecosystem: Host-associated > Mammals > Digestive system > Large intestine > Fecal... | reverse complement strand
TGTTCGTTCATCACATCATAACTCTCCCGGCTATACTTAACTTTCTCTTCGGCCGCAACGAACTGAGCTTGTGAAGCCAGGGTATTTAAATAGGCCGTTTCAATGTCGGCATACAGTTCTTTTCGGATACTTAATTCGTTCAATTGTGATGAATAGACATTGATGCCGGCTTTCTCCACGGCGCTTTTGACAGTCCTGTTGGAAAAAACAGGAATACTGACCGACAATCCGATCACGTTGTTCCAGTTATTCTTCAACTGGGAACCGAAAGAATATCCGGATTGATTATAGAGGTTACCGGTTCCTGTATTTGCCTGTAAACTGACAGTAGGATAAAAACCTGCCTTCGCTTTTTCAATATCCAGTTGCGCATATTCAGTGTTAAGCTGGCTGTTTCTTATTTGTGGCATCACATGTAAAGCCGTCTGATAAATCGTCTGTTTATCGGGGATCAGGGATAATACATCTTCCTCATCGGGAGGTGTGAGTATCAAATCCATGGTGTCAAGCCTGTCCAGTTCCAGAAGTTGTTTCAGTTGTAATTTATAAGTCTCCAGGGTGGTTTGGGCATTCACCAGATTGTAATTATCCGCTGCATACTGTGATTCCCATTGGGAAACATCGCTTTTGGCTACCGAACCGACAGATAATTTTATTTTATTGCTCTCCAATTGGGCTTTGCTTAATTCTACAGCATCCTCATAAGCCTTTAGCGCCTCATTGGCATAAAGAATTTGGAGATAGTTTTGTATGATGGCTAATTTGATGTTGTTTTTACTCTCTTCAATTTCCAAATCGGCGATCCGGTTGTTTAATTCGGCCTGTTTGATACCGGTAATACGTGAACCACCGTCGAATATAGTCCATGATGCATTCAGGCTGTAACTTCCGGATGTGGAAAGGGAGGACGTTCCGGAAGATGTATCTTCTTGTGAAAACGGATAATTGGTCAGGTTTTGACCAATAGATGCCGAGAGAGAAGGGAGCATTGCCGCTTTTGCCAGTTTGGTATCGACCAATCCGGTTTCTTTATTGGCTTCACTCTGTTTTATTTGTATATTATTTTCAAGTGCATAATCGATACACGCCTGTAAATCCCATTGCAAGGGTAAGGTTTTTTCTTGCGAATATGCGGCCGATGTTCCTGACAAAAGCAATATTACCAGCGTGATACAAGCAGAAGCAATATTTGTCCTTATCAGAAAGAATGGATAAAAAATGTACCTCATAAATAATCCTTTTTTCAGGCAAAAGTAGCGTCGCCGGACGAGCTCCGAAAAACATTTCGACGAAGGTTAGGTATTTATCGACCAAAAAAAGGAATCACGGTATTAATGACTCTCCGGGAAATGTATTTTTTCCCGGAACATCATCAGGGTAAGAGGCAAATCATTACAGACCGGTAAAAGACGGTTAAAAAAAAATTGGAAGCGAGGTCTTCAGTATAACCCCGTCTTCCAATTTTACCATATAACTGTACTGTATATTCAGAGCTTACGTGCTCCGTCGCTGATGACTACATCATAGACTTTCGGTTCATGGCCGTACTTGGCCTTGAACTGCGCTTTGGCATCGGCGATAAATGAATCATACAACTCATCCTTCACCAGGTTGATGGTACAACCGCCAAAGCCGCCTCCCATCACACGCGAACCGGTCACACCGTGCTCACGGGCTACATCATTCAGGAAATCGAGTTCTTCACAGCTTACTTCGTAGAGCTTACTCATGCCGTGGTGCGTTTCATACATCTTCTGACCGACGGTCTCATAATCGCCTTTCTCCAATGCATCGCACACATCGAGTACCCGTTGGGTTTCCTCAATCACATATTTGGCACGCATATAGTCTTCTTCCGAAATTTCATTCTTCACTTCGTCGAGCATTTCCATGGAAGCATCACGCATGAATTCTACCTCAGGGTGGTGCTTTGCAATGGTTCTCGCGGCATGTTCGCACGATTCCCGCCGTTTGTTATATGCCGATGAAGCCAACTCATGTTTTACAACAGTATCAAGCAACACCAGTTTATATCCTTTGGGATCAAACGGGAAATAGGCGTATTCCATTGATTTGGTATCGAGACGGATCAAATTGCCTTTTTTTCCGAAGATGGAAGCGAACTGGTCCATAATACCGCATTTCACACCTACATAGTTGTGTTCGGTGGATTGACCGATACGCGCCAGTTCGAATTTGTCGATACCAAGGTTCAACAGGTCGTTCAATGCGAAAGCATAGGTGCTTTCCAATGCGGCTGAAGAAGACATCCCGGCACCGAGAGGCACATCGCCTGCAAATACGGTGTCGAATCCCTTCACCGTACCACCTCTTTTAATGATCTCACGGCATACCCCAAACAGGTATTTAGCCCAACCTTCTTTCGGAAGATCTTCTTCATTGAGCCCGAACTCGGAACTTTCATCCAGATCGATCGCATAGGCCCTCACTTTATCGGTTCCATTGAACCGAATAGCGGCGATCATCCCTTTATCGATAGCGCCGGGGAATACGAAGCTCCCATTGTAATCGGTATGCTCCCCTATTAAGTTGATACGTCCCGGTGAGGCATAGACCTCCGGGGTTTGGTCGCCGAATTTCTCAGAAAATATTTTTATTACTTCTTCTTTCGTCATTATAATTATTTTGTTATATCTACAAATTACTCTTCTACCGGTACACTTTGAGAAGCTGTTTCCACTGGTACTTCTTCATCCGTTACAGAAACACCGGTGGTTACGTTCTTCGATCCTACCAGGGCGTAGAATAACAGGTAAGCTAATCCTATGGCAATCACCCAATAGCTTGCCAGATAACTGACAGAATCGGCTATACCACCCTGGATCCAAGGAAGGATACCGCCACCGCATACCAGGGTCATAAATATTCCCGTAGCAGCCGGTGTGAACTTACCCAAACCTTCCACGGCCAGATTATAGATGCTTCCCCACATGATCGATGTGCAGAAACCGACCAATACCATAAACATTGCATTAATGGGTATCTGTACCAACCCAAACGAAAGGCCGCCTTCCGAGGTAAACGCCGGGAAGGTAACTTCGATGGTTGTCGGTGAGAAGATAGCTGCCAGGATTAATAACAATCCTACTAATGAGGCTGTAGTAAGCATTGCCTTACTGGAAATTTTACTTCCTAAGGAAGCCCCGATTAACCTGCCGGCTAACATAAAAAGCCAATAGATCCCGGCTACAAATCCCGCGGTTGTTTTACCGACCGGTGTGTCGGATAACCATAATATCATTACACCGGGTGTGCCCACTTCAACTCCTACATAAACAAAAATAGCAATGGCTCCCAAAACAAAATGTCTGAACTTCAATGCACCTGACATTAATTTGCCCATAGGTTCTTTTGTCTTTGTGGCATGTGGTTCGGGAATTCTTACTGCCATCATTACAAAGAACACAACGGCAAAAACACCCATAGCGATGTACATCACGGGGAATACATCTTTGATATTGGCTTTAGCGGCTTCTCCAATTAAAATACCCACGAACGCGGGAGTAAATGTAGCCATCACGGAGTTGAAGGAACCTCCGACCTGGATCAATTGGTTGCCTTTGTTACCACCCCCACCTAATGTATTCAACATAGGGTTGACCACAGTATTCAACAGACACATGGAAAAACCGGCGATAAACGCTCCGAGCAAGTAAATAACAAAAGCGGATTCCTGGGGAGAATGTCCTGAGAGAAACTGCACCAGCACACCTATGAAACCCACGGCAATAGCGATCAGGGCCGTCTTTTTATACCCTACACGTTGTAAAAGCATGCCTCCGGGTATTCCCATCACAGCGTAAGCAATAAAGTTGGCTAAATTCCCCAGCAATCCCAGAGAATTAGAAACGCCGAATTGTTCTTTTAATACTTGTCCCATCGGTGCCGCCAAATTGGTAACAAATGAGATCATTCCGAAAAGCGCAATCATCATAATGATAGGCACAATCCGATTCTTGTTCTGATCAGTAGTCGTGTTCATACTTTTTGATTAATTAATTATTAATTATTATTCTATTAACTGTTAATGGTCTAATACAAAATCATTTTGAATCCTCGTTCAAAAACCGGTAGGTTGTCCTTGATGCAAAAGTTTCATCCGGGCGTAGGATCACCGACGGATATTCCGGCTTATTGATGCTATCGGGGAAATGTTGTGTTTCGAAACAAACAGCCGATCTTGCAGGATAGCGTTTTCCATGCTTCCCGGCAAAATTACCGGTCATCCAATTGCCGGTATAGACCTGCATACCTGGTTCGGTAGTATAAATCTCCATTTTGACTCCTGTTTTCGGAGAAAGACAGTAACCCGCATAAACGTATTCATCCATACTCTTTTTATCCAAAATAAAAGTATGATCGTATCCTTTGCCAAAATGTAGTTGTTCAAAATCGTCATCGATCCGCTCTCCTATTGTATGGGGTACGGTAAAATCGAACGGCGTTCCTTTTACCGGTGCCGGTTCACCATAAGGTATGGCCGTATTATCGGTAGGCAAGTAACTCTCTGCGTTAATCACTAGCCAATGATCACTAATGGATGGATCCCCTTGTCCGGAAAGATTGAAATAAGAATGATTGGTGAGATTCAGGATGGTCGTTTTGTCGGTAGTGGCCTTATAATGAATATCCAGAGCATTATCGTCCGTCAAAGTGTAAGTCAATGTAACGGCGAGATTACCGGGAAACCCTTCTTCCCCGTCGGGCGAGAGATAAAACAGTTCGATACTCTGGTCAGTCATTTTTTTCACTTCCCATACCACAGCATTGAACCCCTTAATTCCTCCATGGAGTGAGTTAGGGCCATTGTTCACTGCCAATTGGTATTCTTTCCCTTCAAGAGTAAAACGGCCTTTGGCGATCCGGTTAGCCGTCCTGCCGCAAATAGCACCGAAATAAGCCTCTTCCGAAGTCAGGTATTCATCTATCGTATTATGGCCCAATACAACGTCAACCAATGTTCCGTCTCTATCGGGTACCATCAGCGAAACTATTTTAGCACCATAATTGGTGACTGCCAGTTCGCATCCATTCTCATTTGTCAGAGTGTACAACCCGGTTTGCCTGCCGTCTACCGTTTTCTGAAAAGCATCGACAAGCAAACCGGATTTGCCATACAATTTGTTCATGTAATTTTCTGGGTTTAAAATTAAGATATCGATGAAGATTGATTCTATATAAATCTGCGGTAAAATTACCACCTATTTTCGACGTAGCATGAAAAAATTTTGTGTTATATAACATAAAACTTTTTAATTATTACATAAATACTTCATCAACTTCTTTTAATTTTTTTGTTACTAAAACTTTATCTATTTTATTTCCGTCCACATCCACAATCTCGAAATGAAGATTGTCATAATCGAACTGATCTCCTACCGCCGGGATTTTATTGATGCATTCAAACACAAAGCCGGCTACAGTAGAATAATCAATCTTGTCAAAATTTACAATAAAGTCTTCGTCCATCTGCGACAATATCTCTATAGGAGCCTCTCCACTTACCAGGGCGGACTGGTCATCACGTATAAATATAAGTGGATCCGAGAGTTCATCTTCGGTCTCTTCAGGAATAGCGCCCACCAAGTTTTCAAAGATATCATGAATCGTGATAATTCCATCAAGGCTTCCATATTCGTCCACCACTACAGCCACAAACTTGTGGTTATTTTTGAAATTCTCTAGTACTTTTTGTGCCAGCTGATTATTCGGGACAATAATAGGCTCCATGATCAGATCCTCTATTGAAAAGAGATCCCGCTTATTGAGCCGTAACAGGAAATCTCTCATTGAGATGGTACCTACAAAATCATCGATCTCTTTTCTGCAGGCAAGTATCTTACTGTGTTTTGTTTGCAACAGGTCCTCTATGATCTCCTCCCTGTTCTTGCTTATATCTACCCATTCCACATCAGTACGATGCGTCATAAGGTGGATGGCACGTTTATCGGAAAAATAAAAAACCTGCTCGTGGATTATATTTTCTTCAGCATCGATAACTCCCTCATGGGAAGCGGTCTTCAACATGGCTCTCAACTCCATTTCCGAGACTACCTCCACTTTGGGTTTCAGCCCTATCAACCGGTTGACAAAGCTGGTCGATACCGACAACAGTTTTACAAACGGATAGAAGATGATACTCACCACATGGATTGTAGGTGCCACTGCAATCGCCATTTTTTCGGGATTATTCAACGCGATGGTTTTGGGAACTAATTCACCTATCACTATGGAAACATAAGTGATAAGAAATACTACAATTACCATGGAGACGACTTCAGCAAAAGGAGCAATAGTCGGAAACTGCTGGAAGAAAGGAACCAGATAAACAGTGAAAGCCTGCCCTCCGTAAGCACCGTTGATGATACCGATCAGGGTAATTCCTACCTGTACAGACGATAGGAAATTACCGGGGTCGGAACGTAATTTCAATGCTCGTTTTGCACCTAACTTACCTTTCTTCCGTTCTGCCTCCAGTTTATTCTTCTTGGTAGATACAATAGCGATCTCCGACAAGGCGAAAAAACCGTTAAAAAGAATCAGTATAAGAATGATAATGATGTCAATCCACATAGCAGGCCAGTTCTGTAAAATATAACCGTGATGATTTTACCACAATGGAGAGGGATATATTCCCTCATCGACAAGACTTTTCAACTTTGCCACAACTCCAGGACGGTCTTCGGCATAAGTTACACCGAACCATGAGGAAGGCGTATCGAGCACTTTCACAGAAGCATTACCATTAACGATCAGGTGATTGACCAATAACGGTATAAAATATTCTGCTTTTAGATTTTCGGCATTTTCTTTAAGGAATTGCACGAAATAATCATCGGAATATTTGAAATAGTCGGGCGTAAAACCCCACATATTCATGGATACAGGAGTGTTATCATCGATGGCAACCCATTGGTCGTTTTCGTCCTTATAGCTCACTTTCCCATCCACACGCATTACCTGGGTACGTTCCACTACTCCGGTAAGATTGCGTTCTTCGTCAGTTTCACAAACCCCACGCGCTACGGTTCCACTTTCAGAAAGAGTGTTTCCCACACGGTAGCCCACCATACAATATTTGTTTTCATTTCCTTCCAGCGTAGAAAGATAATCAGCCAATACCTTATAGCTCTCACGCCCGTAGAAATCATCGGCGTTAATCACCGCAAAAGGCTCATTAATGACCTCTTTACCCATCATCACGGCATGGTTGGTACCCCAGGGTTTGACACGGTCAGGATGAGGCGTAAAACCTTCCGGCAATTTATCCAGTTCCTGGAATACCAGTTCTACCGGTATTTTTTTCTCATATTTACTGACGATCTTCTCCCGGAAATCATTTTCAAACGACTGACGGATTACGAAGACCAGCTTCCCAAAGCCGGCATTCACCGCGTCGTAAATAGAATAATCCATAATGGTCTCACCACCCGGGCCCAATCCGTCTAATTGTTTCAGTCCTCCATAGCGGCTACCCATTCCCGCTGCCAATACAAATAAAGTTGGTTTCATTTAAATTGATTTGATAATTTAATGATTTATTGATTTGTAGATTTATACTTTTTTCCCTTAATAATGTCAGTTCATACACCGATATGCAAATGTAAGATTTTTATCTTAAAATTCATTCACTGCTTTATGGATAATATCGAATTCCTGCGGCTTATTAAGCAAAAAAATTATAAAATTGCATCTTTCACTTCAAATGATTTCCATAAATTATCGTTCGGTACAGGTGCGGTGACCAGTATCTTTTCTTTGGAGACAGGATGGATAAACGAGATAGTACGTGCATGGAGACTGATGCTCCCGTCCGGATTAGAACGGGCTGCGCCATATTTGAGATCTCCCTTGATTGGGCATCCTATTTTGGCTAATTGAACCCGGATTTGATGGTGTCTTCCGGTCTCCAGATCTATCTCCAGCAAATAATAATTCTGCGAAACGGCGATCAGCCGGTAATGCAATACCGCTTTTTTTGTATGGGGTTTTTCATTGGCATATGCATTGGATTTGTTAGTCTTTTCATTTTTAATCAGATAGTGTATCAACTGATCTTCCTCTTTCGGGGGACGATTTTTCACAATGGCCCAATAGGTCTTGTCTATCTCGCCATTACGAAACATATCGTTAAGCCGAGACAACGCTTTACTGGTCTTTGCAAACACCACCACTCCACTCGTAGGACGGTCGAGCCGGTGCGTCACACCACAAAAAACGTTGCCGGGCTTATTGTATTTCTCTTTCAGATACTCCTTCACCATCTCGGACAACGGCTGGTCGCCCGTTTTGTCACCCTGCACGATCTCACCCGGCACCTTGTTGACAATAATGATGTGGTTATCTTCGTAAAGAACTGTCATCTAATCAGGTATTCATACCACCACAGACATTGATTACTTGTCCGCTTACATACGAAGAGAGGTCGGAAGCAAGGAAAAGAGCTGTATTCGCAACATCTTCCGGTGTACCTCCGCGTCGTAATGGAATCTGTTTTGCCCATTCGTTACGCACTTCTTCCGACAACTGTCCGGTCATTTCGGTAATGATGAAACCAGGAGCAATGGCATTGACACGGATACCGCGTGAACCTAACTCTTTCGCCATCGATTTCGCCAGACCGATCATACCTGCTTTGGAAGCAGAATAGTTGGCCTGACCGGCGTTCCCGGATACTCCCACCACGGAACTCATGTTTACGATGCTACCTGATTTCTGACGCATCATCACGGGTGTCACCGCATGAATAAAATTGAATGCCGATTTCAGGTTGACATTGATCACCGCATCCCATTGCTGCTCGCTCATCCGCATCATCAACCCGTCTTTAGTGATACCGGCATTGTTGATCAGGATATCTATGCGGCCAAAATCCTGCATCACCTGCTCAACCACCTTGTGTGTTTCTTCAAAATCGGCAGCATTGGAGGCATAGCCTTTACACTTCACTCCCAAAGAAGCGATTTCGTGCTCGGTAGCTGCACCGACCTCGTCTATAGTTAAATCCGTAAATGCGATATTCGCTCCTTCCGAAGCAAACTTCAATGCAATTGCTTTCCCAATACCACGGGCAGCTCCGGTAACTAACGCTGTTTTTCCTTCTAATAACTTCATATTATGTTAATTACTAATTATTAATTTCCCACTCCTCGTCTCCCCAATCTTCACTTTTCACTTTTCATCTTTCACTCCTACTATACAATCCCTTAAAAAGAATATCAGAGATAATCTCCCTATCTTCTTTTTTGTTATAGTCGAGTCCTAATGTACCCCGGATAGAAGGTACTTCCAATCCTTTAAAAGCATAATGCAATATTACCGCAGTCTGTTTCACATTCTTCAACACGAAGATACCTTTATTACAACCATCCTGGATAATTCCTTCAAGATAGCTGATCTCTTTCCTGTCGAACTCCTTGCGGACGTTTTCCACCTGCCAGATATCCCTAAAGAAATTGGCACGTAACGTACCATTGCGTGTAACCACCTCCTTGACGGCACTCAAGCGTGTAAAAGCCAGCAGGATGAGTTTCTCATCAGCCGGAATATCACGTTTGATTACTTCCTCAAGCCTGTGGTACAGCACGTTGAGTTCCGACTCAATAACTGCCTTGTAAATATCGTATTTGCTGTTGAAATAGGTATAGAGAGTGCGACGGCCACGTTGTGATGCTTCGGCAATATCATTCATCGTTGTGTTCTCAACACCCTTTTTGGCGAAAAGCTGCTGTGCTACATCGATTAAATCTTTCTTTGTTTTGGAAATTGCAGAAACCATACTATTATGCACATTTTACTTATGTGTGTGCAAAAATAGCACAAGATTCTAAATTGAGAAAGCAAATAGGATAAAAAATCAAGAAATTACTCTTCCCCTTTCAGCAATTTGGCGGCTTCACACACTTCATTATACCACTCTTCCCCAAATTTTCTGATCAACGGTTCTCTCAGGAAGCGATAAAGGGGTATCCCTTCTTTCCTCCCAAGTCTTACGGCCGGCTCACATATTGACCAACGGTGATAATTGACTGCAGTGAAATCACTGTATTCTGTCAATCTTATTGGGTAAAGATGGCACGATACCGGTTTACGGACAGATATCCGACCTTCACGGTAAGCATTGTCGATGGCACATTTGCAAATTCCATCTGCATCGAAGTAGGTGAATACACACTCTTTTCCATTTACAAGTGAGGTAACCAGTTCCCCATCATAATCGGTATAGGCGATACCCTGCTTATTAATCACCTCCTGTGCCTTCGGGGAAAGATCATTCCAGATTTCAGACAGAATTCCTTCTATCTCCTGGAACTCCTCTTTTGTAATAGGTGCTCCCGACTCCCCCTCTACACAACATTCTCCCTTGCATTTGCAGAGGTCACAGATAAATCGTTCTTCGAATATATCGTCTGACAAAAGCGTATTTTGAATTTGTATCATTATTTCTAATTTTTCACTTTTAATGTTTCAATCCTAACTTCCCAACCACTCAGCCACTTCATCCACTTAAGCACCTAACCACTTCTTTCTATATCCCCGAAACAGCAGCACGGTACATAAGGCGCTCCCAACAGCGACAAAGGCAAACCACCCGTCGACCGGCATCTCGTCTAACTGCTGAATCCATTTACTGTCACCCCAGAAATAATGTAACACGACTATGAAAGCATTATTCATAAAGTGGAACAGGATAGGTACCCATAGATTCCGCGTGTAAAGGAACAGATATCCCAACAGGGCGCCCAAAAGGAGTCTCGGCAAAAATCCATAAAACTGAAAATGGACCAGACTGAATACCAGTGCCGTGATCCAGACAGCCACATGTCCGTTCGGAAACTTCTCCTGAATAAATTGTTGTAAGGCTCCACGGAAAAACATCTCTTCCGACACTGCTGCAAACCCTGCCACAATAATCAGGTTCAGGATAAGACTTCCGATGGTCTTACCCGATAGCAACAAACCGGTGGTCTCGAGTGCAGCATCTTCCATGGAGCGTAATACCTGCTCCACTTCATGCATAGATGCGGGAAGTTCCATCCCTTTGTTCCATTGGGACAGAAACGAAGCTAAACAGTAAGAGAAGATAAAAGCCAGAACGGCGAATATCATTTTTTCTCCCATCCCGCCATTGGTAGTCATCTTCAGGTAGCGTACCGGGGCAGTGTGAGTTAAAACGACAATAAAATATGCCGGCAAAGCGGTGCCCAACACCGATTGCATTACCGAGCCCACATAAATTGCAGTCACCCCGCTTCCGCTGTCCACTCCCGGTATCATCAGAATAAGATTTGTCAGGATACCGGCTGTGATTACACCAATCAGCAGAAACAAAAAAAGCCAGGCTATCTTATAGCCGGGTGTGAAGGACGAAAAAAGAGGTTTCATTGCCGCTGTCATTTAAAGTGCAAAGGTAGTACAATAATCCGGTAACAGAATTGCAGCGGGTTCAATAAAATATTTTTTGCAGATTAAAAGAATAACACTAATTTTGCAATCTTATTTTTTAAAATGTTTCAAACGGTTGAATTTTACGCACTTTCAACAAAAAACAATCATTTTCATATATTATAATGAAGTCAACACTGAACAAAACGAACGATGTGAATGGAACCATCGTCATTGAACTGGAAAAAGCAGATTATCAGGAAAAGGTAGATAAATCACTGAATCAATACCGTCAAAGGGCCAATATTCCCGGATTCCGTCAGGGAAAAGTACCCAAAAGCCTGATCCGGAAATTATATGGAAAAGCTATATTGGTCGACGAAATCAATAAAATTGTTTCCGACGAAATAGGGAATTTCATCCGCGACAATAAACTTAAAGTACTCGGTGAACCCCTGCCGGCTGATAACCTGGATGAAGAGATTGATCTGGAGAAAGACGAAGTACTCAAATTCTCATTTGACGTGGCGCTTACTCCCGAATTCGACCTGAAGCTGGATAAAAGTGTTGAACTGACCTCTTACAAAGTACAACTGGAACCGGAACTGTTCGAACGGCAGATGGATGCCTACAAACAGAATTACGGCACTTATGCTTCTGTAGAAGAGGAAGCAAAAGATACCGATCTGATCAAAGGCACCCTTGTCGAAATGGATGGTGACAAGGAAAAAGAGAACGGCCAGGTAATAGAAAACGCTATCCTGATGCCGTCCTATATTAAGGATGAAGAGACTAAAAACAGCTTTATCGGAGCCAAAGTAGGTGACAGCGTGGTACTCAATCCCAGAAAGGCCTATGACAATAACGAAGCCGAAATCGCATCGCTGCTGCAAACCACTAAAGAAAACGTAGCGGAGATAAATTCCGATTTCCGATTCGACATTAAAGAGGTAACCCGCTATAAAGAAGCAGAAATGAATCAGGAGCTTTTCGACAAAGTATTGGGTGAAGGAGCAGCCACTACGGAAGAGGAGTTCAGAACAAAGGTGGGAGAAGAACTGGTGAAACAATTTAAACCGGACGTCGATCATCTGTTCATTCATGAAGCACGGGATCTCATTGTAAAGATGATGGAAGAAGTAACATTCCCCGACGAACTACTGAAACGTTGGTTGCTCGAAGCGGATGAAAAACGTACAGCCGAAGAGATAGAAGAAGATTTTCCGAAAATTCTGGAAGACCTGAAATTCCATGTGGCAAGACAGAAAATCGTGGAAGAAAATGAGATCAAAGTCGACTTCACAGATATTGAAGCGCTTGCAACGGAAGTAGCAAGAGCACAGTTTGCCCAATATGGAATGACCAACCTGCCTGCGGATGTACTGCAAAATTACACCAAGAGTCTGCTCGAAAAAGAAGAAACAGTCCGTAACCTGTTCGACAGGGCTACCGAAAACAAACTTATCGACTGGCTAAAAGAAAATGTGACCGTAATTGAAAAAGAGATCTCATCGAAAGATTTCAGCGAATTGATGAGCGGACATATGCATCAACACGGTGAACATACAGAAGAGCACGGTCGTGATGAAGATGTTGTGGGGGAAATCGTTTCCGACAATAGTGTAACAGAAGAGGCGGCCGACACAGAGCAACCTGTTTCTAACGACACACCTGACACAGAAGAGGGGACGGAGTCAACCGAAAAACCGGCAAAAAAAAGAAAAACTTCAACAAAAAAATAAATATCTGCTGAGCAACCTATCAATTGTTTATCAGGATTTTATTTTGTAATTCGATAATTCGTTATAAATTTGTTGTATAATTCTAAAGCTGATAAGTATACCGGGGTGTAAATTTGGCACTCTGTTTGCAGTTACTTTACAGGTAATAAATAGAATTATAAACATCAAACAAAATTTTATGCATAACGATTTTAGAAAATATGCGGTGAAACATCTGGGCATGAACGGCTCCAGATTGGACAGTTACATGAATATCACCAGCCAGGGAGGATACATCTCCCCCACTATCATCGAGGAACGCCAGCTCAACGTAGCACAAATGGATGTTTTTTCACGTCTGATGATGGATCGTATTATCTTCCTCGGCACTGCAGTCGACGATTATACGGCCAATGTGATCCAGGCTCAGTTACTCTATCTCGATTCATCCGATCCGGGAAAGGATATCTCCATCTACATTAACTCACCCGGCGGGTCGGTCTATGCAGGGTTAGGTATCTATGACACCATGCAATTTATCTCAAGCGATATATCTACCATTTGTACCGGTATTGCCGCTTCCATGTCTGCTGTATTACTGGTAGCCGGTACCGAGAAAAAACGGTTTGCCCTCAACCACTCACGCGTGATGATCCATCAACCGTTGGGAGGTGTACAGGGACAAGCCTCGGACATAGAAATTACCGCCCGTGAAATAGCAAAGATCAAACAGGAACTCTATGGCATCATATCCACCCATTCGGGTAAGCCTATTGAAGATGTGGCCAGAGACTCCGACCGCGATTTCTGGATGACGGCATCCGAAGCTAAAGAGTACGGTATGGTAGATGACGTCCTGACAAAAAAGAAATAAACAATGGCAAAAAAGGCGAATAGTAGCAATCATTGCAGTTTTTGTGGAAGAAGTGAGCAGGAAGTAAATCTGCTCATTTCGGGTATGACCGGCTTTATCTGCGACATGTGTGCCGAACAGGCACACGAAATTGTGAACGACTCGTTCCAAAGCAACAAGAAATCAGACATCGGACTTTCCCTCTCCTCGCTCCCTAAACCGGCACAGATCAAGGAGTTTTTAGATCAATATGTGATCAAACAGGAGAGTGCAAAGCGTTTTCTGTCGGTATCGGTCTATAACCACTATAAACGCATCCTGCAGAAGAATACCAAAGATGATGTGGAGATTGAAAAATCGAACATCATTATGGTAGGGGCAACAGGTACAGGAAAAACATTGCTGGCCAGAACCATTGCAAAGATGCTGCAGGTACCCTTTACTATTGTGGATGCTACCGTGCTTACTGAAGCCGGCTATGTGGGAGAGGATATAGAAAGTATTCTCACCCGTCTGCTCCAGGTCGCCGATTATAACGTGAACGCTGCGGAAAGAGGGATCGTTTTTATCGACGAAATCGATAAAATCGCCCGTAAGAGCGACAACCCTTCTATCACCCGCGATGTGAGTGGTGAAGGAGTACAGCAGGGATTACTGAAACTACTCGAGGGCTCGGTGGTAAATGTGCCGCCCCAAGGGGGCCGAAAACATCCGGAACAACGGATGATCGCCGTAAATACCAAAAACATATTGTTCATTTGCGGGGGTGCCTTCGACGGGATAGAGAAAAAAATCGCCCAGCGCCTCAACACACGGGTGGTAGGTTATGCTGCCAGCAATCAAACTTCGGTAATCGACCGGAATAACCTGATGAAATACATCACTCCGCTCGACCTGAAATCGTTCGGCCTGATCCCTGAAATCATCGGACGCCTTCCCGTCCTGACCTATTTGGAGCCGCTTGACCGGGATGCATTGCTACGTATATTGGTGGAACCCAAAAACTCGATCATCAAACAATATCAGAAGTTATTTGAGATGGATAATGTAACGCTCACTTTCGATCAGGATGCTTACGAATATATTGTTGATAAGGCGATTGAATTCAAACTGGGAGCACGCGGACTGCGTTCTATCGTAGAAGCGATCATGATAGAAGCGATGTTCACCCTTCCTTCTTCTGCCGAAAAGAAAAAAATGCACGTCACCCGCGAATATGCTACTCACCAGTTGGAAAATTCAGACCTCCACCATTTAAGAGTAGCCTGACAGAGATTCCATTCGCGACATATAGGAACTCCGGCCGGTGAAAGCCGGTTGCGTGTGAATCAAAAAAACGCATGTTCAGCCTGCGTTTTTTTCATGTGTTCACCACCCGTTCTTTATTGAATTAGAGAGGATTTACAGCACAACCACAAATATTCATTTTGTATTACTATAAATCTTATTTGGAAATATAAAATACTTTCCTAAATTTGTGCTTGCCTTTAGGAAAAGGCAGATTTGATTACAGAGTGATTTGCTCAATGGAAAAACAAGATCTATTATACAAAGGGTTAAAAAAATATTTTGGGTTCGATACTTTTAAAGGTAACCAGGAGGCCATCATTGAAAGTATCTTATCCGGAAAAGACACTTTTGTATTGATGCCTACCGGTGGCGGAAAATCACTCTGCTACCAACTCCCCGCATTGCTGATGGAGGGAACGGCGATTGTCATTTCACCGCTTATCGCACTGATGAAAAATCAGGTGGATGCCATGCGCAATTACAGTGAGGAGAACGGTATTGCCCATTTTCTAAACTCTTCACTCAACAAGCAGGAGATAGAAGAGGTAAAAAAAGATGTGCTCTCCGGCAGGACAAAGATGCTCTATGTAGCGCCCGAGTCGCTCACCAAGACCGAAAACGTGGAATTCCTCCGGAATATCCCCATTTCATTTTATGCTGTGGATGAAGCGCATTGTATTTCGGAATGGGGTCACGATTTCCGGCCGGAATACCGCCGCATCAGGCCTATCATCAGTGAGATCAGCGTACGCCCTATCATCACTTTAACTGCAACAGCCACACCAAAGGTACAGCACGATATCCAGAAGAATCTCGGGATGACTAACGCAGTGGTATTTAAATCATCCTTCAACCGCCCCAACCTCTATTACGAGATCCGTAATAAGACTGAACAAATAGACAGGGAGATCATCAGGTATATTCTCTCCCAGGGCAAGAAATCAGGAATTATCTATTGCCTGAGCAGAAAAAAAGTAGACGATTTTGCAGAGATCCTGCAGGCAAACGATATCAGGGCATTGCCTTACCACGCCGGAATGGATGCTGCCACGCGCAGCAATAACCAGGATGCTTTCCTCATGGAGAAGGTGGACGTGATCGTAGCGACCATTGCCTTCGGTATGGGGATCGATAAGCCCGACGTGCGCTATGTGATCCATTACGACATTCCCAAGAGCCTCGAGGGTTATTACCAGGAGACCGGCCGTGCCGGACGCGATGGCGGAGAGGGAAAATGCATCGCATTTTATTCAGAAAAAGACCTGCAGAAACTGGAACGTTTCATGCAGGGTAAACCGGTTTCCGAACAGGAAATCGGGAAACAACTGCTACTGGAAACAGCCGCTTATGCAGAAACATCCGTATGCCGGAGAAAAGTGCTGCTGCACTACTTTGGCGAAGAGTATAACGAACCGAATTGTGAACATTGTGACAATTGTTTAAATCCCAAGAAGAAAGTGGAAGCGAAAGAGTTACTTATTACTGTATTGGAAGCGATTACCGCTCTCAAAGAAAAACAAAAAGCCGATTATCTTATAAATTTCCTTATTGGAAAAGAATCATCTGATATAGAGACATACGGGCATAATGAACTGGAGGAATTCGGATCGGGCGCCGATGAAGAAGAAAGCACCTGGGAAGTAGTTATCCGTCAGGCACTACTCGATAACTATCTGAAAAAAGATATCGAAAACTACGGTATTCTCAAGATCACCAAGAAGGGGAAAGACTTCTTGAAAAGCCCTGTCTCATTTAAGATAACGAAAGATGATGAAGATGAGGACAGCATGACCGATCCGGAAAGTGATGATTCAGATGTGATCTCTGCCGGTGGAAGCGGTGGAGCTGCCGACCCCGTGCTTTTCTCCATGATGAAGGACCTGAGGAAAAAACTATCGAAAAAATTAAACGTTCCTCCTTATGTTATTTTCCAGCCTTCGTCACTCGAAGCCATGGCCACCTCCTATCCCATTACGCTTGAGGAATTGCAAAATATTCCCGGAGTGGGTGCCGGAAAAGCAAAACGCTATGGCAAAGAATTCGTGGATCTGATAAAGAAACACGTGGAGGAAAACGACATTACCCGTCCCGAAGATCTCCGTGTGAAGACCGTCGCCAATAAATCGAAACTCAAAGTCTCTATCGTACAGGCTATTGACAGGAAAGTGGCACTTGACGATTTAGCGGAATCAAAAGGTATTGATTTTAACGAAATGCTGTCGGAAGTAGAAGCCATTGTATATTCGGGTACCAAGATCAATATCGATTATTTCCTCAATGAAGTGATGGATCAGGATGTACTGCAGGATATTTACTCCTACTTCAAAGAGACCGAGACAGATGATCTGGAGAAGGCACAGGAAGAATTGTCAGATTATACAGAAACCGAAATACGCCTGGTTCGTATCAAGTTCTTCTCCGATATGGCGAATTAAGGTAGAAAAGTGGGAAGGTGGAAAAATGGAAAGGTCTATGAATGATTAGGATAATTATAAACTATTTTATACCTAAACCCGTTATTAAAGAAGAAAACTATGTGCAGAATTATGAAACGAGCAGTAAATCTAAACATTGTCTTTTTTCTTTATTCTTTACCCCTTATTCTAAATAAAACAAGCGTATGCAATATTTACAACATATAAACAGCCCCGACGATCTGAAAAAACTCAGCATAGAACAACTGGAAACAGTTTGCAGCGAACTGAGGGAATTCATCATCGAACAGCTTTCCAATAACCCCGGACATTTTGGATCGAGCCTGGGAACTGTAGAGTTGACTGTGGCGCTCCATTACCTCTATAATACTCCCTACGACCGACTCGTTTGGGATGTAGGACATCAGGCCTATAGCCATAAGATACTGACCGGCCGCCGCGACCGGTTTTCAACCAACCGTAAGCTGGGAGGGCTTTCTGGGTTCACCAACCCCAATGAGAGCGAATACGATACTTTTGCCGCCGGCCATGCGTCCACCTCCATCTCGGCAGCGTTGGGTATGGCTGTAGCAGCCAATCTCCGCAAAGAGATAGACCGGCATATCGTTGCCATCATCGGCGATGGATCCATGACCGGTGGATTGGCCTACGAAGGGATCAACAACGCCTGCTCGCAACCCAATAACCTGTTGATCATCCTTAACGACAATGATATGTCGATCGATAACAACGTGGGTGGAATGCAGGATTACCTGGTGAAACTGACCACTTCTGCAAAATACAATAAGGTACGTAACAATATCTACCAGGGTTTCAAAAAACGAAATCTGATTTCGGAAAAAGAAAAGAACCTCGTCTTGCGGTTCAATAACAGCGTCAAATCCCTGATAACCAAAGAGCAAAATCTGTTCGAAGGATTTAATATACGATATTTCGGGCCGGTCGATGGGCATGACCTGCCGGGATTGATCCGTATACTCCGCAATATCAAAGATATGCAGGGACCGAAGTTACTTCACATCAAAACCGTCAAAGGCAAAGGATTCAGGCCGGCTGAAAAATCGGCCACCATCTGGCATTCACCGGGTCTTTTCAATAAAGAGACCGGCGAGCGGATCCTGAAGGATAATGCAAACCAACCCCAGCTTTATCAGGATGTGTTCGGACATACCCTTGTGGAGATGGCTGAGAAAAATGAGAAAATCGTGGGAGTGACTCCGGCCATGCCCACCGGCTGTTCCATGACTTTTATGGCAGACAGATTCCCCGACAGGTCATTCGATGTGGGCATTGCCGAAGCACACGCCGTAACCTTTTCCGCCGGCATGGCAAAGGAAGAATTGATCCCGTTTTGTAATATTTACTCATCGTTTATGCAACGGGCATACGATCAGGTAATCCACGATGTGGCACTACAAAAACTGAAAGTGATCTTCTGTCTTGACAGGGCAGGCTTAGTAGGGCCCGATGGTCCTACGCATCATGGTGTATTTGACCTTGCCTATCTTCGTCCCATACCCAACCTGATTATCTCATCGCCCTACAACGAACATGAATTGCGTAACCTGATGCATACTGGTGTATACGGAAATGAGGGGCCATTTGCGATCCGGTATCCCCGTGGGCAGGGTGAGATGACCGAATGGAAAAACGAACCCCACATCCTTCCGATCGGTAAAGGGAGGAAACTAAGAAAAGGGAAAGATATAGCCCTCCTCTCCATTGGTGCTATCGGCAATAATGCAGCAAGAGCAATCGACGAAGCGGAGAAATCGGGCATCAGTGTAGCCCATTATGATATGGTCTTCCTGAAACCCATCGATGAGGAGTTGCTCCATAAGGTGGCAAGGAAATTCAGATATATCATCACCGTGGAAGATGGGGTCATTAAAGGAGGTTTGGGGAGCGCCGTCCTCGAATTCCTTGCGGAAAACGACTACACTGATGTTCATGTATTCCGCGTAGGTATCCCCGATGAATTCATCACCCACGGCTCTATCAGGGAACTTCAACAGATTACCGGAATTGATGAAAAAGGGATCCTGGAGCATATTACTCGTGTGTATAATGAGATCAGGGGGACTTATCCCCATCTACAACCATCGCACAACAGGATAACCCCTGTTGCACAGATACATAACCGTTGAGATAGAGAATCATTAACTGCAAAGGATGCAATGAAGATTTTAATAGCAGGTGCGGGCGCCGTCGGAACCCATCTGGCGAAACTTCTCGGACAGGAAAATCACGACATAACACTTATCGATGCCGATAAAGACCGGCTTGCCATTATACGCGATAACACCGATATACTTACCTATATCGGAAACTGCACGTCTTTAAAAGATCTTACGGAAGCAGGTGCGGCCAATACCGATCTTTATATAGGTGTAACACCTGAAGAGTCCAAAAACATCACCTCCTGTATGCTCGCATCCAATTTAGGAGCGAAAAGGACGCTTGCGCGCATAGACAATTATGAATACCTGTTGCCCAAAAACAAAGAATTCTTTGAGAAACTGGGGATCCATTCCATGATTTATCCGGAACTGATCGCAGCCAGGGAGATCGCTATGTCGCTTAAAACACCGTGGGCGCGGTTCTGGTGGGAATTATGCAACGGCACGGTGATCCTTGCCGCCGCCAAAGTAAGGGAAAACTCCCCCATCGTAAATACTTATCTGTCTGATCTTGCCCAGACAAACAAACGCTTCCACATGGTGGCTATCAAGCGTAATACACACACCCTCATACCCAAAGGAAGCGACCAGATACTTCCTGATGATATTCTGTATTTCACTACGCTCAGGAAACATATAGATTCACTCCCCGAACTGTTCGGGAAAAAATCGTTCGAAACAAAAAAAATCATGTTCATGGGAGGTAGCCGTATCACTATGAGAACAATTCAACAACTCCCGCAGAACATCAGCATAAAGATTATTGAAAGGGATAAGGAACGTGCTCAGATGTTAGTCGAAATGGCTCCATCCAATGTTACTGTTTTTGTGGAAGATGGAAGGAATACCGAATTTCTGCTGCGGGAAAGTATCGCCGATACCGACGCCTTCCTCGCCCTTACCGGTAATTCCGAGGCCAATATTCTGGGATGTATAATGGCTAAACAGTACGGGGTAAAAAGGACAGTGGCCGAAGTAGAGAATATCGATTATATTGCGATGGCGGAACGGTTCGATATCGGAACGGTGATCAATAAGAAGCTGATTGCAGCCAGCAAGATCTACGAACTGTTGCTGAAAGCCGATGCTTCCAATATAAAGAGCCTTACTATTGCCGATGCCAATGTGGGCGAAGTCATTGCCAAGCCGAACTCCAAAGTGACAAAAAAACTGATCAGGAATTTGAACCTGCCCCCTGACATCACTTTCGGAGCGCTTATCAGAAACGGAGAACCCATGCTGGTAGATGGAGATACATTGATCGAACCCTATGATCAGGTAGTAGTGTTTTTTCTCAATAAATCTTTAAAAAGTATCGAGAAACTGTTTAATTAAATTGGCCACGGGCGGATTATGTACCCCATAAGTACAACACGCCTCAAGACAAACTACAAAGCATGCAGAGATTTAACTATCAGTTTGTATTGAATACCGTAGGTCTGCTCCTGATAATTGAAGCGATCTTCATGCTCTTTTCCGCATTAGTAGGCGAATATTATAACGAAACTGCCGTAAGGAGTATCTACCTTTCATCGCTTATCAGCTTCGGCTCGGGAGGGCTCATCACTTTTTGGGGAAGAAAAAGAAGGCGTACGACGGGTAATATTACCAAACGGGAAGTTTTCCTCACTGTCACGCTCTCCTGGTTAATGATGGCGCTGTTCGGTACACTACCCTACCTCCTCAGTGGTGCCATTCCCACTTTCACGAATGCATTTTTTGAGAGCATGTGCGGTTTCACCACTACGGGCAGCTCTACACTTGTCAATATAGAGGCATTTCCCAAATCACTCCATTTCTGGCGTAGCTTTACTCAATGGATCGGAGGGATCGGGATTATCATCTTCGTCCTCTCGTTTATGCCTATCTTCGGAGGGATCTCAAACCAATTCTATGAAGCAGAAGCTACAGGTATTGCAGAGGATCAGTTCCGCCCACGTATCAGTGAGATCACCAAACAGATGGCATTCACCTATCTTGGCCTGACCATTCTTGGATTCTTCTTTCTCTGGGCTGGTCCGATGGATGCGTTCGATGCAGCTTGTCACACACTCACAGCCATCTCCACAGGTGGTTTTTCCACCAAGCAGGCAAGTATTGCCTTTTTCAACTCTCCCTATACGGAATATGTGATCACCTTGCTTATGTTTCTCGGGGGTACCAATTTCCTTCTTATCTCGGCGCTTGTCACACGCTTCAAGACTACTATTATCAGGGATGAAGAGTTCAAATGGTACTTCCTGATTATCATCCTTTTCACTGTAGGGATTACCGCAGGTCTGCTGACTTCAGGGCAGATGAACGATATAGAACAAACTTTCCGGATAGTGCTCTTCCAGGTCGTGGCCGCAGTCACCACCACAGGATTTGCCACAGCCGATTTTCAGTTGTGGGGCTCCGGTTACTGGCTTCTTTTCCTGACGATGATCCTCTTTTGCGGCAGTGAAGGTTCCACTTCGGGCGGCATGAAGATTTCCCGCCTGATAGCACTTTCTAAAAACGCACTATTGGTTTTCAAGCGGCAAGTACATCCCAACGCACTTTATGTGGTGAAGATGAACAGGAAAGTGATCACCAGCGAAACCATGTCTCGTCTATTTGCTTTTGTCTTTCTGTATATCACCCTCACGGTGATCAGTGCCGTAATATTGGGTCTTACAGGGATGAATTTCGAAGAATCTATCGGTGTCTCACTCTCGTCCATCAGCAATTACGGCTTCGGGTTAGGCTCTTACGGACCCAGCGGTACGTTCGAATCAGCCACTCCTTTTATGAAATACTATCTCAGTTTTCTTATGCTGATAGGACGTCTTGAGATATTTACCGTACTCTCGTTGTTCATCCCCGGATTCTGGAAAAGGTGATTCAAAATTCAAAAAAGTGGAATCGGAGCCATGTCCGTTCCACTCTCACCAGATAATCTTTCATCCTTAATTTTTCACTTTTAATTCTTCATTTTTAACTTTTCATTCTTAACTTTTCAGAGTTAGTTCCTGAAAAAGATCGTATCATCTATCGCATCGATTACGATCGGTTTTGTCTTATCCACTTTTCCTGCCAGCAGGTCTTTCGAAAGCTGGTTCAGCACCTTGCGCTGGATCAACCGTTTCACGGGACGTGCTCCGAACTCAGGATCAAAACCGGCTACAGAAATGCTTCTGACTGCTTCGTCGGTGTACCTCAGTTCTATACCGTTCTCCGACAACATTTTCCCTACAGTACCGAGTTGGATGCGGACAATCTGTTCGATTTCATCCTCCTTCAGCGGAGCAAACATAATAATATCGTCGATCCGGTTCAAAAATTCCGGGCGGATAGTTCTTTTCAGCATATCCATCACCAGATTACGGGTATTTTCGATGATCTCTTCACGGTTCGAAGGAGTGATCCTTTCAAAATTCTCACGGATCAGGTTCGACCCCATGTTAGAGGTCATGATGATAATGGTATTTTTGAAATTCACCACCCTACCCTTGTTATCGGTCAACCGGCCGTCATCCAGCACCTGCAACAGGATATTGAACACATCCGGATGGGCCTTTTCAATCTCATCAAACAATACCACTGAATAGGGTTTACGACGGATAGCTTCAGTGAGTTGTCCACCTTCATCATACCCCACATATCCCGGAGGTGCTCCAATCAGCCGGGTAGCACTGAATTTCTCCTGATACTCGCTCATATCAATACGGGTCATCATATTCTCATCATCGAAGAGGTATTCTGCCAGTGCTTTCGCCAACTCCGTCTTACCAACACCCGTCGTACCCAAGAAGATGAAAGAACCGACAGGACGTTTCGGGTCGCTCAATCCGGCACGGTTACGCCGCACGGCATCTGCCACGGCAGTGATGGCTTCATCCTGGCCGACCACCCGCTTATGAAGTTCGTCTTCGAGATGAAGCAGTTTCTCCCGTTCGCTCTGCATCATCTTGCTTACGGGAATACCCGTCCACCGCGATACCACATCGGCAATATCTTCCGCGTCCACTTCTTCCTTGATCATCGCACGGCCACCCTGGCGTTCGTGTAACTGCTGTTGCAGCGCTTCTATCTCGCTTTCCTTCTCCTTGATCGTTCCGTAGCGCAATTCGGCCACCTTGCCGTAATCGCCTTCACGTTCGGCACGTTCTGCCTCGAACTTGGCATTTTCAATATCAATCTTGTCTTGTTGTATTTTATTGATGATCTCTTTTTCGGATTGCCATTTGGCTTTGTATTCCGATTCCTCCGCCTTCAGGTCTTCGATCTGCCTGGTAAGCAACTCCTCTTTCTGGGTATCGTTTTCACGACGTATTGCTTCACGTTCGATCTCCAATTGCTTGATTTTCCGCATGATCTCATCCAACTCCTCGGGCACAGAGTCCACCTCCATACGCAGTTTGGCTGCTGCCTCGTCCATCAGGTCAATCGCCTTGTCGGGCAGGAAACGATCCGTGATATAACGGCTTGAAAGCTGTACGGCAGCAATAATCGCCTCGTCTTTGATGCGCACCTTATGGTGATTCTCATACCTCTCCTTCAGACCACGAAGGATCGAGATTGTATCCGATTCACTCGGTTCGTCCACCATCACTGTCTGGAAACGACGCTCCAGGGCTTTATCCTTTTCGAAATACTTCTGGTATTCATCCAGCGTAGTAGCTCCGATAGCACGCAATTCACCACGCGCCAGAGCAGGTTTCAGGATATTGGCCGCATCCATCGCCCCTTCACTCTTTCCGGCACCGACCAGCGTATGAATTTCATCAATGAAAAGGATGATCTCTCCATCCGACTTCACCACTTCGTTGATTACTGACTTCAACCGTTCCTCGAACTCACCTTTGTACTTTGCACCGGCAATCAGCGCTCCCATATCCAGAGAATATATCTGTTTGCTCTTAAGGTTCTCCGGCACATCTCCCCGTACGATACGGTATGCCAATCCTTCGGCAATGGCAGTCTTTCCTGTTCCCGGTTCACCGATCAGGATAGGATTGTTCTTTGTGCGCCGGCTCAGGATCTGCAAAACACGACGGATCTCTTCATCACGTCCGATAACAGGGTCAAGTTTACCGTTACGGGCACGTTCGGTCAGGTTCACAGCATATTTGCCCAGCGACTGGTAAGTATCTTCGGCCGACTGGCTTGTCACTTTTTGTCCTTTACGTAAATCCTGAATAGCTGCCTGTAACTGGTTCAGTGAAATGCCCGCATCTTTCATCATCTGTGATGCACTGTTCTTTTCATCCAGAATTGCCAACAGCAGATGTTCCAGCGATACGAACTGGTCACCCATCTTGCTGGTGAAATCGTTCGCTTTCTGGAAAACGGCATTAGCCTCCCGGCTTAACATCGGGTCGCCACCTGATACACGGGGAAATGACTCAATTTCCTTGTCGAGCACTCTCTCCAGATTTTGAGGATTTACACCCAGTTTCTGAAACAGAAAACTGGTTATATTTTCACCCACCAGCATCACTCCTTTGAGCAGGTGTGCCGGCTCAATCATCTGCTGATTATTTCCCTGTGCCAGGTCGATAGCCTTCTGTACCGCCTCCTGCGCTTTTATTGTAAAATTATTAAAGTTCATATATATTATCTCCTTTCTTATCTTATTGTTAAACGTGACAACCAACTCAAAAGTTTCACATATAATGCTGAAAATACTCCTGTCGGGATCAGCTGAATGATGAATTTCGAACCCGCTTCACGCTGATTTACATTAGAATGTTGTCAAAATCTATGCCAAAGCATGCAATATGACTTTTTGGCAGGAGCGATCATATACGCCACGGCCAAAAGGGAATTTGTCCATACCGTTTTTCATCTATTTGTGTTACTCGGTCTGGCAAGCCATATTTATGCAGCCTGGCTTATTCCGCTATACATATTCTTACAGTGAATCGAGCGGACTTTTTATTTTTGACTTCGACAGGTCGGTCACGTGTGTATAGATTTCGGTCGTTTTAACAGATTGGTGGCCAAGCAAATCTTTGATAAAACGTATATCTGTACCGGTTTCCAACAGGTGTGTGGCATAACTGTGGCGCAGCCCATGTATGCCGATTTGTTTTTTGATTCCAGCCTTTTTTAATCCCGATTTAAAAACTTGTTGGGCACTCCGGATGGAATATTGCCCTCCATCCTGTCCTTCGAAGAAATATATTTTAGGACGATAGTCCTTATAATAACTTCGCATATCTTCAAGTACTGATTCCGGGAGGGGAACCACACGGTCTTTTTTCCCTTTACCCTGTTCTATTCGGACTAACATGGCGGTACTGTCGATATCCGAAATTTTCAGGCTGACCAGTTCGCTGACACGTAACCCCATACCATAAGCAAGTTTCAACATCAGTTTATGTTTCGGATTTTGGGTAACTTCAATAATTTTTTGCACTTCTTTCTTATTGAGCATTTTTGGAAGTGTCTGCGGTTTTTTGGGACGTGGAATATCAAAGAACATTTTCTCGCGGTGTAACACTTGTTCATAGTAGAATTTTATTGCGTTGATACGGCTATGGATTTCACTTTCCGACAATTTCAGTGTCCGGTGACAATAAAGAAAATAACCACGTAACCGATCAGGAGTAAGCTCATTGACCGGATACGATTTAAGGATGTACAGCAATTGAGCAAATTCCAATGTATAGGTTCTAAGCGTATTTTCGCTGTATCCTTTCAGTATTATCTGTTCCTGAAACCGTTTTAGAGCTGGTAGGTTTTTAGCATGAATTTTGCTCAGTACTTCTTTACCGGCAATCACCGGCTTCAAACCAAATAACTCACGATAATATCGGTTATCGGTAACATACCATGATTTCTTCGATGCCGACCATCTTGCTTTTGTATGATTGCGCAGATAGGAGATAAGTTGGTTGTCTTTTTCGAACCTAATCCAAATCACCTGCTTGCCGTTATATTCACCCGGCTCAAAATGATATCTTTTATCTCTAAAATCCATAACTGCGTATTTCAGATATGTTAAACATCCACTTTTAAATCTCTGTTGGAGTTGAAAGATAGTATAATAATTCGAAATACGCAACAAAATATCTGTTTTCAATCAACTGATTCACATAGATGTAAAACCCATTTTAATTTTTATTGAAACAAATGATTATTTTTTAATATTATTGCGTATATTTGTGCGTTGTATGCCATGCTGAAAAAGCCACCGCACAAATAGCACATTTGGTTTCTGCCAACACGCAAAGCCAACACAGAAAAACCAAAAGAGCTATTCTTAGCTAGGAAATGACAATACTAAATAATATATGGAGCCAATATCAATTACAATTATAACATACGTATCTCTCAAGTTTGTTGATCAATTTATAAAAGAAGAAGGTTACGGACGGCTAAAGAAATTTTTCTTCCCAACAAAAAAGTATCAAAATAGACTGGTTAAAATAATTTATGAAACAGTTGAGGAATTTGAGAAAAAAAATCCAACAGAAACCGCTTCCAACAAGTTCCCTTTTTATCACTCCCAAATATTGTTTGATGAACTAAACAAGTATATTCTATTCAACAATTCACAAACCGATTATGGTTCTGTTATTGAATTATTGAAAACTAACTGCAACATTTTGATTCCTAGAACTAATGAATTGGAGGCTTTTTATGGAATTTTCACAGAAAAGATTAACAATGACAGCAAACTGAAGAAGTTATTTATTGAAGAAAATTACAAGGCCAAAATCTTTGATTTAGGTGAAAGTATCAATAGGATAGAAAGAAAACTTGACACAATAAGTTCAACTGTTCAAACTCTTCACTCCGAAACGATATTTCAACCTGATCAAAAATGGTTCATTGAGCAATGTAAATCATCAATACATGATCTTGGAAAAAGATATACTCCAGAGTTAAATGTAAAACTTGAAGTATCCGAAATCTTCGAAGGGCTAGGAAGAACCGAAGAGTTCAAAAAGAAATCAACAAAGCTTTTTGATCTATTTCTGATAAAAGGGAAAAAGGTATTAAAGAATCAACTTGAAGTAAAAGAAAGTCTTGGGAGTTTAGAGAACACCTTTGATGAATTACAGACTTTGTTTCATAAAATTGATTTCTTAGGAACTGACCCAATTCCAGTAAATGAGTTTGATGGGTTATTGAATAAAGCTCATAGCTCCGTACAACAAATCTATGATTACTATATAACAGAAGAACGCAAAGTACAAAAAGAAAAAAATGATTATCAATATTATCATAAACACGGTTTTGAATTAAGAAACATTAGAGAATTTGAGCATGAACTTTCTTCCATTCAAAATTTAATTCATGGTTCTTCATTTAAGCTTGCAAATAATCCTTTTTTACTCCTAGATGGTGAAGCTGGCATTGGGAAATCACATCTGATTGGAGATATAGTTTCAAGGAGAATTAAAAAAGAACATGAAAGTGTTTTTCTTCTGGGGCAGCATTTTGTTACGGACGAAGATCCATGGACACAAATTTTCAAAAGGCTTCAAATCAACTCTAAGTCAGCCGATTTTCTCAGAAAATTAAATAAACGAGCGGAAGAGTCCGGAAAGCGAATAGTATTTTTTATTGATGCTATCAATGAAGGCAAAGGCAACTATTTCTGGAATGATTTTGTAAAAAGCTTCATTAATGAGATAAAAAAATATGAATGGCTTGGTCTTGTACTGACTATAAGAACCTCCTACAAGAAGTTAATTTTTCCTGAAGAAGAAAGGACTAGCCTAGACATTATTGAACATCATCATTATGGGTTTAGGAATATCGAATATGAAGCTAGTAAATTGTTTTTTGAGAATTATAACATTGAACTGCCTAATGTGCCTCTGTTGCACCCAGAATTTCAAAATCCTCTCTTCTTAAAACTATTTTGTGAGGGGATTAACAAGGCTGGATTAACCCGCATCCCTGATGGCCTTCAAGGAATAACTTCAATTATTAACTTCTTCGTCAAAAACGTAAATGTTGTTTTATCAAGGCCGAAAAGAGTTGGGTACTCAGATAGTTTAAACCTAGTACGAAAGTCCATTAATGCTTTAATAAAGTGCAAAGTTGACAATGAACTTAGATATGTGCCATATGAACAAGCTTATGAAGTCGTCAATGAATCTATTTCAAGTTTTATCGACAAAAAAGGATTTATAGATGAATTAATTACAGAAGGGGTACTATCAAAAAACCTCTTTTGGAAAGAAGCGGATGATTATGAAGAGGGAGTTTATTTAGCCTACGAGCGATTTGAAGACCATTTAACTGTTCAATACTTGCTTGAACAATATCCTGAATTAGAAAAAGATTTCAAAGAAAATGGCAAACTCTACAAATATGTAGAAAATGAAAACTCAATTTATAGGTATAAAGGACTAATTGAGGCTTTTTCAATTCAGATTCCTGAAATCAAAGGTTATGAGTTTTATAGCCTTATTCCAGACCTAAAGGATAAATATCCAATTGTTGAGTCTTTTGTTGAAAGTTTACTTTGGAGAAAGGTAGATACCATTAATGAAGAATCAAAGAAATATGTAAATGAACATGTATTATCCTATCAAGGTACACATGATTATTTCTGGGAAACTATTCTTGCAGTTACAGCAATACCAAACCATTTCTTCAATGCCCACTCTTTACATAATCATTTACTCAAGTTCTCACTTGCTGACCGAGATGCAAATTGGACTCAATTACTTAAATACAAATATGATGATGAATCATCAGTAAAACGGCTTATTGATTGGGCCTGGAGTGAAACAGACAAATCGCACATCTCGGATGAATCAGTTTTGCTTTCGAGCATTACCTTGTCATGGTTTCATACTTCTACAAACAGAGAACTTCGAGACTGTTCCACAAAAGCAATGATTTGCTTGCTTCAAGACAGAATTCCTATACTTATTGAACTCCTTCAAAAGTTTGAAACGGTAAATGACCCTTATGTATATGATCGTCTGTTTGCAGTTGCTTACGGTTGTGCAGTGAGAACCCATAAGAAAGAGGAATTAGCAGCTCTAAGTAATTATATATACGCTACCATATTTAAGGATAAAGATGAAGTTTATCCGCATGTTCTGCTCCGTGATTATGCACGAGGAGTAATTGAGTTTGCACACCATTCTGGTTTAGAATTGTCTTTTGATCTCAAAGAAGTAAGACCTCCATATAAGTCCAATTTTTCGGAAGAATATCCAACTAATGAAATGATAACGGAACTATATGAATTTGACTACAAGTCAGCTGATTTCAAAGATTATTATTGGGGTCAAAATAGCATTTTATCATCAATGGCTACGGAACATGGGAGAACAATGTACGGTGATTTTGGTAGATACACTTTTCAAAGTGCTTTGAGCTCATGGGACATAAGTGCAAATGACCTAAGTAATCTCGCTATAAAGTGGGTATTTGAAAAGTATGGCTATGATGTAGAAAAACATGGTAAATACGATAGAAATACAAGCTCATCTGACAGAAGAGCATCAACAATTGAGAGAATTGGCAAAAAGTATCAGTGGATTGCTCTTTATGAGATGGTAGCGCGAGTTTCGGACAATTTCAAGAAATATGAAAGATGGAGTTTTGAAAAGGAAAAAGAAGTGCCATACCAAGGTCCTTGGGACCCTTACATAAGAGATATTGATCCAACATTGCTTATTAGCGAAACAGGAAGTTATGATGATGACGAGCCTCAAGATTTATGGTGGGTTAACAACAAAATATTTAATTGGGCCTGTACAAACGAAAGCTGGGTAAATGATTCAAGTGTATTGCCTAAAATGGAAGAAATCATCCAGGTTAAAGATGATATGGGAGAAGAATGGTTGGTATTGGAGGGATACCCATCTTGGTCAGAACCAAAAAAAATTGGAGAAGAAAAATGGGATCAACCACATAAAGAGCTTTGGTGTCACATTAGAAGTTATCTAGTTAAAGATGATGAGTACGACTCATTTAAAGATTGGGCTATCGAACAGGAATTCATGGGGCGTTGGATGCCTGAAAGTGGTGACAGATACGAGATGTTCAGCAGAGAATATTATTGGTCACCTGCTCAGGACTATTTTATGACTGAATATTTTGGAGGCACTGAATGGACAGAAGTTCATGACAGGAAATCAGGGGAGTATGTAGCAGAAGTCAATGTAACTGCACAAGGTTTTTTATGGGAGGAAGAGTTTGATAAATCAAAGGAAGAAACCATTAGTTTTTTAAAACCAAGTACTCTTATTCATAAGGGCATGGATTTAAAATACAGCCAAAGAGAGGGAGAATTTATAGACAATTCAGAAGTAGCTCAATGTTTTGCACCAAATGTTTATCATGATTCGAAATCTTATCTACTTGTTCGGAAAAGCTCTTTTTTAAATTTTCTAAACGAGAACAAATTAAAGGTTGTTTGGACGATACTAGGAGAAAAGCAAATAATTGGCGGACGATCATTCGGAACAGAGTATCACGGAAGATTAGAAATTAGTGGTGCTTATTATTTAGAAAATGAAGAGTTGAATGGAACTATTAATACTAAGAAAACCTAGCACAAGCATCCATACACATTGGCAAGTCGCTCAAAGCAGCCTCACAAACCAAAACTTGCCAAAGAGTATGGCTGACCCAATGCTGACAGAAAAGAAAATGAAAAAGCACGGGCATACAACATTGTGTATAAGCAATAGCGGGTTCAGTGTTATTTTGAAACGTAAAACTATAAATCAAAGGTCGGTGCTATTGGATAGTTCAGTGGGTTAAAGTCCGCTACTGCTCATACACTAGACCGTTATCGGTCACCCTATTGAACGACCGTGCTAAATTTCAACAGACAGACATATGAACGGACAACCCAACGCTTCGGCAAAATCAAAAGAGCTGCAACCAACCGCACAAAGCCAACGCTTTGCAGCACATTTGCTTTTGCCCCAACTCCCCATGCCCACCCACCGCCCAAAACATCATTCTTAAATTCATAGTTACTTAGACAAATGCAGTTCAAAGCAGGATATATAGTTGATGCCATCGCAAAAGTCGTAACCGACTTTAAAATGGCTTTGGACAGACACAAACCAACCGACCAAACTCAACTTGACCAAATCAACGGATTATTACAACATGTTAGTTCTTTTGATGTGCAATTTGCACACAAACATAATCCCGACTTCAAGAAACTTAATCCTGTCTTAGCAACGATTAATAATATTATCACAAGAGGTTTACCTACCAGAGCACCAATTTTTTTGGAAAATTTATTCGTTGAAATTGGTTTGGCAAAACAAAACAATGATAAATTTGAAATCAATTTTTCAAGTTCAGTAAACCCAATTAGCTACGCAACCATTTTTGAATTGTTTCATATTATTGAACCAAATTTAGAGATTAGTAAAGCTAATTACGGAGGAAACTTAGGAAGCAATTTAGAATGGGAGTTCATTAAAAAACATCCTTTCTTAAAACAGATATTACAATCTCAAAGAGATTTTTCAACAATCAACAAAAAACTAACGGGAGGAAAATCTGTTGATTTTTGTTTTACTTCACCGTATCTACATTGGAACGAAAACAACAAACGTTACGAAAATGTCGGAAGAATATTTGAAGTAGATGGCTCACATCATTCACTTTCCGAATACAAATACTACGATGCTTATAAAGATGCGATTGCAGAAGATGAAAATTTTGAAACAATAAGATTTACAGTTGAAACTATCAAGGAAGATAAAACCGACTTTGAGGCCTTGATAGGCAGAAAAATTTATCAAAACTTCAAGAATAATTTTGAAAAGAATATTAAGGAATACTTTTCAGAATATACGTTAATTTTTGTACCTCTTGCTGTCGCAAGAGTTCAAAAAACTATTCTTGAATTTCTTTTAGTTCATCCTGAATTATTCGAGAAAAAGAAAATAAACATTGCAATTGTTGAAAGAGATTTGCCTTGTGGAGCTATTGCGATTAAATCTTTACAGGAATTATTTTTCAATATCAACGCAATATTGGATGATAAAGACAAATTGCTTTTACCCGAAATATCGTTAACTATTTTTGAAAATCCACAATGGGTTATAGACAGCAGGTTGCACTTGCAAGCAAGCCTGAAAGATGAAAGTTTCTTTAAGCAAAATAAGTTTGACATCATCCTTGACCATTCAATTTTAAGGCGTTCTAACATCTACAAGGAAACAGACTTTCAAAATGATAAATCAATTAAAGTTCGTTCATCACATTTCTTTGACACGTCATTCGGAAAGGCAAGACGAGTTTATTGTGCAGATTTGCTTCATTATAAATCATTGGTAAAGAAAAAAGACGATGGCTCGTATATACCAGTAGCCAAATACGAGAACCACATTAACTTTTTTATTCAAACCATATTTAGAAAGGTAGGTTTCAGAGAGGGACAGCTTCCAATCATTTCAAGAGCATTACAGCAAAAACCAGTTATTGGGTTACTACCAACAGGAGGAGGAAAATCACTTACCTTTCAACTTCCATCTTTCTTACAGCCAGGTTTATGTTTAGTGGTTGACCCGATTAAATCTTTAATGGAAGACCAAGTTAGGGTATTCAAACAAAATTGGATTGACTGTTGTGAATTTATAAATTCAAATCTAAATCGAGAAGAAAGAGTAAAGAAACTTATTGACTTTCGCTATGGAGAAACAATGTTTCTCTTTATTTCTCCTGAAAGATTTGTAATGCAAGATTTCCGAAATATCATACATACAATTGATACTTCAAAATTTGGACTTGCATTTTCGTATTGCGTAATTGACGAAGTACATTGTGTTTCCGAGTGGGGACATGATTTTCGTTCAACGTATTTAATGCTTGGGAAAAATGCTCAACGGTTTGCTAAAACTAAAAATAAAAAATCAGTTTCACTTATTGGACTGACAGCAACAGCGTCTTTTGATGTTTTGGCTGATATTGAAAGAGAATTACAAATTCAACACCGTGTGGAAAATCCATAGCGCATTGACCCCGTTCGCCAGTCGTCGTTGACCCTCTTGACCATTTTATCATTGACCCTTTCCGCCAAAATAAAAATGCCCCTGTCAGGTTTAATACTTGACAGGGGTTTTTATGTAATTTCGGTTT